>Ga0335069_10003381_pt1 | contig 24148 bp, 27 predicted proteins | sample Lox_Sample_11_FD_206714 | JGI IMG/M metagenome (GOLD analysis project Ga0335069, IMG submission 206714) | Soil microbial communities from Loxahatchee National Wildlife Refuge, Florida, United States - Lox_Sample_1.1 | ecosystem: Environmental > Terrestrial > Soil > Wetlands | place: USA... | reverse complement strand
CTCAATGTCGATGTCGAGTACCAGAAGTCGAGCTTTGTCGACAATTCGATGGGCATTCCGGCTGTCGGGACGCGGCCGGCGGACATTCCGGTGAGCCGCTATCTGCAGGCGCCCGCCCTGACGGTCAACAATCCCAACCGCCAGGAACGCGAGCTGATCGGCTACGACTGGACCTACGACTTCAATAAGGACTGGAGCCTCACCAATCGCTTTGCCTTCAACAATCAGGAGTACCGTCAATTCCTGAACGGAGTCGATTCGTTCGATGAAGCAACGGGCGTCTTGAACCGCAACGTCTGGGATGCTCACGTCCATACGCAGACGGTCGCAACCAACCTCGACCTCAAGGGCAAGTTCGACCTCGGTCCGTTCAACCATTCCGTGCTCTTCGGGACGGATTATTTCTATCTCAACAAGAACATCGAGGCCTTCTTCGGTGACAACCCGACCATCGGACCGATCAACATCTACGCGCCGGACTACAGTGGCACGTACAGCCCGCTGCCGAACAACAGCTTCTACCCGCTGCGCGAGCAGTGGACGGGCGTCTATGGTCAGGATGTGATTTCGTTCGCACAGGACAGGATTCACCTGCTGCTTGGCGGGCGATATGATTGGGCGACGTACGGCAATGGTTACAGCCCAAACTCGGATGCCGAGGCGGAGGGGCCATATGATCCGATTAGCGGTATTGGTTTTCAGAGTGCCAACGATCAAGCCTTTAGTCCGCGCCTCGGCTTGACGGTCCAGCCGATCCGCTGGCTTTCCATCTACGGGAGCTTCACCAAGTCGTTCAGCGTGATCAATGCGATTCCGGTGCCAGGTCAGCCCTTGTTCCCGCCAGATTCGGCGACGCAATACGAAGTTGGCGTCAAGGCAGAGTCGTTCGATAAAAAGATCACGGCTACGCTTGCGGTGTACGACATCGTCAGGTCAAACGTTGTTCAAATATTGGGCGGCACGCCGTTCTCAACCCCTGTTGGCCGCGTGGAAAGCAAGGGCGTCGAGTTGGATGTGACGGGCCGCATCAACGACAACTGGAGCATCATCGCAAGCTACGCTTACGACGATGCGCGCATCGTCAACGGTAACGGAACAACTCCGCCGGATTTGACAGGCAACCGGCTCCAGGACGTGCCCTACAACTCCGGAGCGATCTGGGCGAAGTACGACGCCGATGGCCGCTGGCTTGGCTTGAGCCTTGGGGCGGGTGTTGTCGCCGTCGGCGACCGGCAAGGCGACGACCAGAACAGCTTCATCCTTCCATCTTACGCAAGGGTCGACGCGATGATCCAGTACCAGTTCAAACCGCCCCCCGAGACACTGTTCAAGCGGGTGACGCTACAGCTGAACGTGAAGAATGTGTTCGATACGGTCTACTATCAAAACTCGTCGTCCCGGAATAATATTTTCCCGGGCGCACCTCGCACCTTGCTCGCCTCGATCCGTGCCGAACTTTAGAACAAGGCAAGATGCAGTCGGGAATGGAACATGGCTGAAGACATGACAAGCACGGTCAGGCCAGTTCGTCTGTACTCTGTCTTTTGGCGCTGGCATTTCCTGGGAGCGCTGATCGTCATTCCGTTCGTGCTTTGGCAAAGCACGACGGGCACGTTGTACCTGTGGTCGGAATGGTGGATGGACGTCCACTATCCGGAGCTTCGCTTTGTGGCGGAATCACCTTCTGTGGTCTCTCCGAGCGAGCAACTCGCGGCTGCAGTCTCATTCCTGGGCGGGGGGCAGGGAGTAGGGGGGTCACCGGAACAGGTGCATGAGCGCCACCGCCATCATCAACTGATGTCGCTGGATCCGGCCGCGCTTCCCGTACAACAAATTGTCCTATCCGATGATCCGCACCGCAGCACCGAAGTCATCATGCAGGGCGCGGACGGGCTGCCTTACCCCATTTTTGTCGATCCGCGCAGCGGCCAGGTTCTCGGCGGATTGACGGCGGCCCAATGGTTGCCCGGCCTAAGCCGTGCCCTGCATGCGGGCTGGCCGCTTGGCAACCCCGGCAACTGGCTGCTCGAACTCGGCAACTGCTGGGCGATCGTTATGATTGTTTCGGGGCTGTATCTGTGGTGGCCTCGCGGCAGGAGCTTTTGGCAGGCGCTCCAGCCGCGGGGTGACGCCGGCCTCCGTGTGCTACTGCGTGACCTACATGCCATCGTCGCCGTGATCTTTTCCAGCGTCTTGCTGTTTTTCCTCATCAGCGCGTTGCCTTGGACTGCGTTCTGGGGAGGCCAGGTGCTGTCACGCGTTCAATACGTTTTGCACCAGGAGAGCCCGGCGGGCTTCTCGACCGGTGGCGCGACTGCGGTTCAGATGGTTGGCGCCGGGGCGTCAATCGATGCCGTCGCGCAGACCGCCCGTGATCGCGGCGTGACCGGCGCGATCACAATCCAGCTGTCGCCCTGGCAGGGGGCGCCGTTGTTCGTGACGAACCGTGTGTCGTCCCTGCAGGAGGATCGAATCATCACCGCGGATCCAGCGACCGGAAACATCGGCGGTGATTTCCGCAACAGCGACCTGCCCATCATTCCGCGGCTGGTGGCCGTCGGCGTTCATGTTCATCAGGGCGATTTCGGGCCGTTGAACCTCTGGTTGAACACGCTGCTCGCGACTTCGTTGATATGGCTCAGTGCAACAGGCTTGGTGTCGTGGTGGATTCGGCGTCCTAAAGGACAGCTTGGCATTCCGCCTGCCCGCGATGTTCGTTGGTCAAAAGGGATGCTCATACCGCTTGGTGTAATGAGCCTGCTTCTCCCTATCTTCGGGTTATCGGTTATCGCGATAGCTGCCATTGGCTGGACGTTGAAGCGCCCCTTGCGTTGGAAACCGGCATGAATGTGCAATCCATCCATAGAAACAACCGAGCCGGCTTTCTTTGCTCTTGCAGAGCACTGTGATCGCGCTCGCTGAAACTCCGAGCTATCGATCCGAGAATTGTTGATCGATACCTTCGACAAGCCTGGTGCGCCGCTTGCTGTAGATTTTTGCGCATTATCGCGTGAACATGCGATCGCCGATTGGATTCAGGATGGGCATGGTGGCTGTGCACTACTCAGATTGCGCGACGGCAGGTGTTCGCTTGTGTTGGTGCAGCGGCGCGACTTCAACTGGGCTGCAGCCCCTGCAGTAGGCCTACGCTCCCGCAGCCGATGCGGCCGATCTCGCGGAAAGTGCCGAAGCCGCCGAAAGCACAATATCGTCCGACAGGCGAGTGATGCTATCAACGATTTGAGGGAATCGTCGTGACGGGAGACGATTCTCATCGAGACTAGGCGTAATATGTTGTCGAATTGGGCTGACCTTTTTCAACGGGAGGTAAACGCCGTGAACAAGCTGAATCGCGTTCTTTTGGCGCTTGCATTCATGTGCCTCGGTGCTTCCTTCGCCATCGCGGACGAGATCAAGGCCGGGGACCTCGTGATCAACCAGGCCTGGAGCCGCGCCACGCCGAAGGGGGCAAAGACGGGCGGCGGCTATCTCACCATCGAGAACAAAGGTAGCATGCCTGATCGGCTGATCGGCGGCTCGAGCGACGTCGCTGGCAAGGTCGAGATTCACGAGATGGCGATGAGCAATGGCGTGATGAAGATGCGCCCGCTCCAGAATGGCCTCGAGATAGATCCGGGCAAGACTGTCAAGATCGCCCCAGGCGGCTATCATATGATGCTGATGGATCTGAAGAGCCAACTCAAACAAGGTGACAAGCTGCCGATCACGCTTGAGTTCGAGAAGGCCGGGAAAGTCACCGTTTCGTTTGATGTCGAGGGTATTGGCGCGCAGGGGCCGGCCGGCGCTTCTGGCATGGGCGGGAAGATGGACATGAAGAAGATGGATATGAAGTAGATGTAGCCGCATTGCCATCCAGGGGTGGAAGGCTAGGCACTATCAACCTGGAATTCGTAGGTCGACGCCGATCTCAGGTGTTCTTGAGACCCTTGAGATAGGTGCAGAACATGTCGGCCATGGCCTCGGCATAGGCGTGGATCTCGGCGGTTGTTCGAGAACTTTCCGAAAAGTGCTCCCCACCTGACTGAGCGTCGTTTTGATCAGTTCTCCGGCCAATGTGCGAGTTGCCTCCGGTCCCTGGGGCAGCACCTCGTGCATGAACATCTGGATAGCGCGGTGTGCTGACGCCCTCGCGTCCTTTGCCTGCGGCGCATCGCGGTAGAGAGGGGCCGCGTCATCCAGAGCCACGCGAACCGCGGCCTCATCACATTCCGATCTGATGAAGGCGTGGACAAGGGTGCGCAGCCGTTTAAGCGGAGGTGTCTGGACGTCTACAAGAATGCCGCGCAGCAGGTCGCCGGTCTGCCGCCATTCGTCACTCTGGAGTCGGAACAGGATCGCCGCCTTGTTTGGAAAATACTGGTACAGCGATCCGACGCTGACGCCAGCCTTCTCGGCTACCCGCGCCGTCGTGAAACGCTGAGCACCTTCCTTCGCCAAAACCTGAACAGCTGCCTCAAGAATGGTGGCAACGAGCTCCACCGAGCGAGCCTGCTGGGGCTGCTTTCGTGAGGAAATTGAAGTGCTTGGGCGATCGGTCATGGCGGGCTGCCAGAATGCGATTAGCGAATGCGAATAATTATTCGTATTTTCTGGACAACGCAAAACCGCGCTGGCCCCCGACCGGAAGACCCTCCATGACCACCCTGACTACCGCCCCGCTTCGCCCACTCTTGGATCGCTTGTTCGACGAAGCCGCTGCCGTTGAGGCAGTGACTTCTGCCGCCGTCGCCGACCTCTCCGACGAACAGCGATCGCGCATGATGCGGAGCAAGACCGATTACCGCGACCTTTATGGGCGATTGAAGAATGCGCCGCTTGCCGTCTCGCGAGAGACCGGTGTGCTGCTTTACATGCTCGCGCGAAGCGCGCGCGCACGGACGATCGTCGAGTTCGGGACTTCGTTCGGCATCTCGACCCTGCATCTCGCGGCGGCTCTGCGGGACAAGGGCGGCGGCCGCCTGATCACCACCGAGTTCGAACCGTCCAAGGTCACGCGAGCCCGCGACAATTTGACGGCCGGAGCTCTCGTCGACCTCGTGGAGATCCGAGAGGGAGACGCTCTGCAGACGCTGAGCATCGATCTTCCTGAAACAATCGACCTGCTGCTGCTCGACGGCGCCAAGGCCCTCTATCCGGAGATTCTTGATCTGGTGGAGAGGCGGCTGAAGCCGGGGGCGTTCATTGTCGCCGACAATGCCGACTACAGCCCCGACTATCTGGCGCGCGTGCGTTCACCAGCAAAAGGCTACGTTTCCACGCCGTTCGCCGAAGACGTCGAGCTATCCATGCGGATCGACTGACGCCAACCAGCGAAACTCGAGTAGCGCTCTTCCGCACTTAGCGTGAACACTGTTCTCATGCTCGCGCTGTCCCTTGTGCTTCTCGGATTGACAGCATTCTTCAACCTGGCCGAAATGGCGCTGGTCTCGGCGCGCGCTTCGTCCGCTGGCGCGCGCGGACAACGCCAAGGCTGCAGACAAGGTCCTTGACCTCAAGAAGCGCCCAGGATTGTTTCTGGCGGCGATCCGGGCCGGAGATCTCATCACCGACCTTCTCACGGGCGCATTCGTCGTAGGCTGGATCGAAGATGTGATCCGCGCGGGATTGAGCACATTCCCGCTCGAAGCGCTTGATCGGGAGCTCGCACGGAAGCTGCAGCAGCAGGTCGCCGAGTGGAATGCGATGCGCGCACCCGTGATGACGCGGACCCCCGACGGCATCCGGGTTGAACGGCGGTCGAGGCGGCGACCGGATTTCAATCGTCTGCCCGCCTGAGACTCCGCCGGAACGGAACTGGTTCGTGTGGCGTTGACCCGGACCTTTCCATCGGAGGAAACTTCATGAAGTGGTTTATGGCAGCGGCCGCGATTTCGCTTGCTCTCGTCCCCGGCCGCGGACGCCAAGGGCTGCATCAAGGGCGCCATCGTCGGTGGCGTCGCTGGACACATGGCCGGCCACGGCAAGCTAGGTGCGGCGGCCGGCTGCGCCGTCGGTCATCATGAAGCGAACAAGAAAGATCCGAACAACGCGAACGCCCAGACGCCTTCGCAGTAGAAATGAGCCCGACGGCAGTCAGGCATCGCCGGGGCACTCCGGGCAGGTGTCGCCGATCGAATTGACCACGTCGCGGATTTCCGCGCCGGCTTCATCTGCGGAGACCCCGGGCGGCGGATCCTTGCGCGCGATGTCGAAGGCGCGGTCGCGGGCGTCCGGGTCGGCGTGGTCCTGCATCCAGCCGTGCTCCTCGCATTCGGTGATGGGACCCCACGCCGATCATGGCTGGGACCCTACGCCGAAACACACATTGTCCTGTGGTATGTGTTTGGTCAACACGAGGATCTTATGAGTTCACCGCCTCAGTCAAGGCGCGGCTAATGCCACGGGAGGCGCCGGTAATCAACCAGACCTGCGACACAATCCTGCTCCCCTTCACAATGCCGAGTGAGCGGTGGCGTACCCTCATGAGGGCATCGACTTGCTGCAATCATTGGCATGTGCGTGTTCAGCGGTGTTCACCCCAAGCCGCGTCGCAACTTCTTGCATTTTTCGTGCAACGTCGTCTGGGGCGAGAATGCCTTTCTGAAACAGGATATTGCTGAAGGCGACAATCCAGCGCTCGTAGTAGGTCAGCTTGCCGATTAGCTCCGCTCCGAGAGCCTCGACGCCGCGGCGCTTCTCTTCGGTATTGATGATCTTGTGAAAATCCAGCACGTCGGCAAGGGCGTGGCACCGCTTCTCCCAGGGCTCCAGCTCATGCTCAACGCGCTCGATTGGACCCGCCTCAAGCCCACCGAATTCGGTCGGCAGACGCGTCAGAAGTTCATGCTTGTCCGGCATGCTCGCCTCCTAGCTCAATTCAACCGGCACGACTCCGATCATGGCGTCGCGGGTCACGAGCGCAGCTAGCTGCTTCTCGCCGAAATTCTCCGAGCCTTTCGGCCGTTTCGGTAAGACCAAAAAACGAACCTGTGCCGTGGAATCGCTGACGCGCACTTCCACATCATCCGGTATGATCGTGCCAAATTCTGCCAATACGGCCCGCGGTTCAGTGACCGCGCGAGCGCGGTATGGCTTCAACTTGTACCAATCTGGTGGCAACCCAAGCACCGGCCGCGGATAGCAGGAACAGAGCGTGCAGACGATCAGGTTATGGACGTTGTCCGTGTTCTCGAGGACGATCAGGCCGGTGTCGTCATAGAAGCTGATTCCAAGCTCCTCACATGCGGCGCGCCCGTTAGCAAGCAAGCGTTTCTTGAACTCGGAATCGATCCAAGCACGGGCGACGACTTTGGCTCCGAGCGCCGGCGTCCGTGAATCGAGAACCTCGATCTGGCGTCGAATCTCAGCAGCCCCAATTAGCCCTCGCTCCACGAGCAACTCGCCGATCGACATTTCGAGCATCTCGAAATATCCCGGCACATAGTCGCCGGTGCCAATTCCCGCAGCGGCCCGATCGTGGTCGCCGTGGTCCTGCTCGTGATTGTGATCGTGGTGAAGGTCCACCATTGTCAAATCCTCTCTAGCCAGGTTTCGAAAACCTCGATGCATAAGCTGTCTTTCGAGGAGTTCGGATAGGAGGGCCACAGCTCGGTCATTAAGAGCGATATCCGGTAGTAGTGGCGCTTGGAGCCTCCGTTGCGGCCGTATCCTTCTTCCTCATTGTTGACCGCAGCCGGTTCGACAATCGCTACAATGGTGCCCTTCTTGCCCCGAATGTAATTCGGCACACGATAGTGCCCGATCGGAAATCGGACCGCGACCCTTACGTGGTCACCAATTGCAAATATCGGCGCTTCACCTTCGGCTAAAACGATCTGAGGCGCGGCCATATTCCTCTCCCCAACGGTGAGTGAGGTTAGAGAGTCGCCAAGTAAAGTGCGGTTCGAAACTACCGGACATCGGTTCTCCAGCAGCCCGAACGGTAATACGTGCGATCACCGGAACTCTTTGGCGTGATTCTGAAAACTCCTGAAATCTCTCGGTCTTCTGGAAGGGGCGCGAAACTCAATCCCAGTCGACAAGGCCAAATCGTGCAAAATGCGGCAGCGTTACGGGGCAAATGACTTTCTGGCTCTTGCGCTACCCCTCGGCATTTCAACGACAATTTTATCCTTGCTAACCCGATTGCATCTTTTGACCTGGCAGCAGAGCGCTTAAGATTTTCATCGCCTAAGATTTCATCGTTTTACCCGCTGGCAAGTTTGACGCGACGCGTCACTCGTCAAGCCGTTGAAAGTCATAGACAATCGGTCAGTATGAGGCATTAATGCCTTCGGTGCCAAACGGTTCGATTTACGCTTCGGGAAAGTGGGAAATCGACCTAATCCGGCGCGAGCTTCGCGCGGGGGGAAAACACGTTCCAATTGGTGGCCGCGCATTTGAGATTATCGCGGTCCTGGTCCTGTCTGCGGGCCAGCTCGTCACCAAGGATGAACTGATCGAACGGGTTTGGGAGGGCCTTGTCGTCGAAGAGAACGCCTTGCAGGTCCATATTTCCGCTATTCGTAAATCCTTCGGTGCCGATCGAGAATTGCTGCAAACGGTCTCCCGGAGAGGTTACAGGTTACTCGGCACATGGACGGCCCGCGACGCAGCCAGGTCCGTCGAAGCCTCAATAGATCTGGATACAGAACATCCGTCCCTTCGAAGCCTCGGGTCGAACCTTGCAGCTCCTACGTCCAGCCTCGTCGGCCGGGAAAGTGCTGTAAAGCAATTGCAGGAACTGGTCTCGACAAATCGCACGGTCACTCTGACCGGCACAGGCGGCATCGGGAAGACATCTCTCGCCCTCGAAGTCGCTCGTAGCCTACTGCCCAGCTTCGATGGAGGAGGCTGGTTCGTTGAGCTCAATGCGCTCTCCGATCCGAGTCTGGTCCCGTCGGCCGTAGCCCGTATTCTTGGGCTGAGCCCAGGTGGGGACGTGGTCTCTCCGGCGTCGATTGCACGCGCCATTGGGAAGATGAAACTGCTTCTCGTCGTCGACAATTGCGAGCACCTCGTGGAGGCAATTGCGGTTCTCGTGGAGACGATCTTGAGGATATGTCCCAAAGTTTCCGTTCTTGCGACGAGTCGAGAAGTCTTGCGTATTGAGGGAGAATATGTATTCCGCGTGCCTCCGCTTGATGTACCCAATTCAGATTTGGTCGAGCGCGACAGCATTGAGAGCCATAGTGCTGTGCAATTGTTTGTCGCTCGCACCGCCGCGCTGAACTCCGACCTATCGTTGAATCACGATGACTTCTCTACAATTGCTGGAATCTGCCGTCGCTTGGACGGCATTCCGCTTGCGATCGAATTCGCGGCGGCGAGAGCTGCAACCCTTGGCCTGCAGGAAGTACGGAGACGGCTTGACGATCGCTTCAGTCTGCTGACCAGCGGGCGGCGGACCTCCTTTACACGACATCGAACGCTCCGAGCCACGCTGGATTGGAGCTACGAACTCCTGCCGCTGGAGGAACAGCGACTCCTCCGACACCTGGCAGTATTCGCTGGAGGATTTACGATCGAGGCAGCGAATGCCATATCCGGTCTGAGTAAGGAGGAGATTGTCGATACCGCGGATCGTTTGGCCAATCTAGTCGGCAAGTCTCTTGTCACGCTGGAATCGTCCGTGACCGAAGGGCGATGGAGACTTCTTGAAACTATTCGCGCTTACGCATTTGAAAGGCTTTCTGAATACGGTGAAGCGGATCAGGCCATGCGCAACCACGCGCGCTACTTCGAACGGCTTGTATCGCTTGCGACGAGGCCCTCGGTATCGAAGCCGTTACGGAGCGATTTAGATCGGCTGGGCACGGAAATTCACAATGTTAGTACGGCGCTCGATTGGTCATTTTCCGAATCCGGGGATTCGACGATAGGTGTCTCGCTCACAGCCAGCTACACCGCTGTTTGGCTTCATTTCGCCCTGATGGTTGAATGTCGGGACCGTGTTCGGCGAGCAATCGAGTTTTCGAGTGAGTTAACGTCCTTTGCGCGCTTGCAAATGCTCGTGGCCCTGGGGGGCGCGCTCATCTTCACAATGGCGCCTGTCGGTGAAATAAAGACGGTGCTCGCCGAGTCGCTCAAATTGGCCGAGGAACTTGATGACCTCGACGCTTTGCTTCGAACTTTGTGGTCGGTGTGGGCGCTTCACTTCAACATTGGCGAATGTTTAGTTGCGAAAGGTGCTACAGAACGATTTGCCCGCGCTGCGCGACGCACCAAAGACAAGGCTACTCTCAGTGTCGCCGATCGACTCCTTGCAAACACGTTGCAATATTCTGGGGAACAAGGCGAGGCCCGTCACCTCCTCGATCGTGTTCTGGAAAGCTATGTGGCCCCGAATAACCAGCACCATATCGCGCAGTTTCACTACGACCAGCGCGTCCTGGCGCGGACGATGCTCGGTAGAACCCTGTGGATGCAGGGTCATGTGGCAGCAGCCAAAAAATTGGTGCAGCAAAGCTTCACTGAGGCGAGAACGGGCCATCAAATGTCACTCCTTTATCCGCTCGGCTGGGGAGTTTTTCCGATCAATTTGCTGACGGGTGACTTTCTCGCGGCGGAACAGTCCCTCAGAATGCTTGTCGACCTAGCCGCGCGATACAATACAGCCTTCTGGAAGATGTTGGGTCGCTGTCTCGAAGCAAAACTGCTTATAGCTCGTGGCGAGTTTGAAGTAGGTCATGCCGGCCTGATCGCGGCTCTTGAGGAGTGTGAGCAGACCGGCTGGACGATTTGCTTTCCGGAATTTCTTGGTTCGCTCGCGGAAGCGTCGAGCGGGATGGGGCATACAGGTAGCGCTCTGGCGACCATCGACCGAGCGATCGCGCGAGCAAATGGCGGAGGGGAGCGCTGGTATTTGCCGGAGCTCCACCGAATAAGAGGCGAATTGCTCGTGTTGGAAAGCGCCGGCGGCATCGCCGGGCAGTGCTTTCAGGAGACGATAGAAATTTCAAAAATGCAGGGAGCACTGTTCTGGGAGTTGCGTGGAGCGCTCAGTCTGGCTCGCCTCAACTTAAGTCAAAGCAATGCCGTTGGTGCCCGCGCGGTCCTCGAACCAATTTACGCTCGCTTTCCGAAGGAAGCGGAGACGTCGGATCTCCGCGCCGCCGCTCTGACCCTTAAAGCAACCGGCTCGGATATGGTCACCTAGCGAGCAGCATTTCGATGGGCTGGCCGGATGCACTAGACTTAGCCCGTCACGACGAGCGTGTCACGATCAAACCATACGCCAGCCCCGGGATGGCGCATGTCAGCAGTACCGCGCCAATCGTCGGTTGTGCCGATCGAAGGCTGGTTTGGCTTTCCGACGATCATATGAATAAAGAATCCACCGGATTGCGCAATGATGCCGGCCGCAAGAACCGCACAGGCTGCGTTTTTCATCGCAAAACGATAACGACGTCGCGCCGATGAACATATCGTAGACCAGCGCATCACAAGAAGCACGCCAGCATGAGCATAGCCTGCTCGAAACCAGCTGATCTGATGCGCGGTCATCGCATTGTCACGGTTGACGTAGCGGAATAACGCATAGCCGCCGTACATGACCGTTGGCAGCGAAATCCACGTGACGATAACCCAAATACGTAAGGCGGTCATGCGTTGCACTCCTGCTGGGAACAGTGAAGCTATTGCTCGTCCAGCACCAAAGCTAAGGGTGGTCACTGTAGGGTTCGATTCAGATGCGAGACAGCCACGTGCGAAGACCAGACAAAGTACGGAATTCCTCGGTGGAACGAACCCGACTAGCAGAGAAGAGCGGAGCGGCCATCCGGCTTAGCGCTGTTCCAGGGCCCAACTCCAGCACCAGCTCCGCACCTACCTCTCGACAACCTTGCAAGCACGCAGCCCAGTTCACGGGCGTACAGATTTGACGAGCCAACTTTTCACAACCTGCTTCCAGATTCCAGATAATAGCCCCGTCTATCCCGCTAAGCAGTCGGTAACTCCCACGTGGCGAGCGCGGCGCCATTTCGCGCAACTCCTTCGCAAATGGCTCAACAGCAGCAGCCATCAATTTGGTGTGCGATGGCACCGTGACTCTTATTCTGACCGCGCGCTTGGCTCCGCTTGCCAAAGCTTTCTGGCAACTTGCATCCAGCGCGTCTACGCGGCCGCCGATAACAAAGCTATCGATGTCGTTGATGATTGCAATCTCGAGCTTGTATTTTTTTAAAAGCGGGTCCAGCTTGTCTCGACGCAGGCCGATGACCCCGGCTAGTCCGCCATCTGACGGCGCCACAGCGTCCATGATAGTCGCACGACGTTCGGCCAACCTGATCGTAGCTTCCACATCGAACATGCCGGCACATCCCCACGCTGCCAATTCCCCTGTGCTGTATCCGGCGATCACGGCGCGTACCGGACGTGCCTCTCCAAGCGCAGTCCAGGCCGCAAGCGCTTGTGTGCAGCAAAGGATTTGGGCAACACGGTTGTTGAACAGGATGTCGGTAGGCGCCTCACGCACGAGACGACGGGGATCGCTTCCCAGGTGCTTGGCCGCCGTGGCAAAAACCGGTTCGGCATCGACACAATCTGCCAGGAGATCGAACATTCCGGCGTGCTGGTCGCCTTGTCCGGAGCAGAGGATGGCGACGGAGCGGTTCATCAGGTCCGCCCAGTGATCGTCAAAGCAATCGCAAGCGTCGCCGCACTCAAGATCGAACTAACATCAAGGTCGAGCCCGCGTCTGCAGATTTCACGTCATAGCGCAAGCCAAACAGTACACCGAAAAAACCGGATGGAAGGGCAGCCAGAAGAATGGCCGCCCTCGCGGCATCCTGCGAAATCGGCAGCAATGCGACCGCGCCCGCCGCAAGGAACGGGTGCACGACGTTTTTTAGGAACGTGCCGGCGATCACGTTTGAATTCAAAATCACTTGTTGTGACGAAAGGATGAGGCCGGTGAGAAAGAGCGCGATGCCGCCGCCCGCTTGTCCAATGAGGTTGAACGAGTGGGCTACAAAGTCCGGCAGCGGCAAGCCAAGAAAGGAAAACATGATGCCGATGATCGGGGAAAGCACGATCGGCTTCAACAGAGAGCTGACGATCGCTCTGAAAACCACGACTGAAGCCGCGGATTTGTCCCGAGGCGCACGGCTCGTCTCGAGGACGGCGAGGACCAGGGGCGAGACAAAGATTGACGTGAAAGCGAGCGTCAAAGCGACATAGATCAGGTGCGATGCATCGAATACAGCTGCGATGAGCGGCAATCCGGCCGCGCCATAGTTAGGTTGCGCTATTGTGAGAGCCTGAATGGAAGCCGCGTTCGAGCCTAACGAAAAAAGTCGCCGTTGCATCCAGTAGGCCAGGCCGTACAACAGCAACGTGGTCGCCGTGAGCACGAGTAGCAGCGGCCATTGCGTTTCGAGCATGGCCCTCGGGGTCGAAGCTGTCGCGACGAACAATGCAGCCGGAAGTGCAAAATCCATAACCAGCGCATTTAGTTCTGCCACGTGATGGTTATCAATGTCACGCACCCAGCCGGCAAAATACCCCAGCGCCAGCACGGCGAAAATCGGTACCAGTGCGTCCAGCAAGATCGCCGTCATGAACCTGCCGTCTCACCCTCTAGCGCATCCACAAACAACGTCATGGCCAGCAAGTCGGCGCAACCACCAGGGCTCAGTCGACGGGCGATGAAGCCCTCATGGACGGCTGCGGCGCGCGCTTGCCAATCTGTCGTTCCGACGCCGCCATTTGCCAGGAACGTCGCGGCTGCGGTTCTGGCGTAGGTCGCTCCTTCGGTGCCGCCGCGATGAAGAATATTGGTGTCTTGAACCGTAGCGATCAGTGCGAAGCAGGTCTGAACGGATGCGGCATTTGCATCGGCAGGTGCAAGTACGCGGCTGAGCCGTAAAGCTGGCAAGCCGACCTGGTAGATGCTGGGAAATCCTTCCGCAGCTTCGAGGCGTGCACCTCCGGCGCCGTGGCGGCGCAAGGCCGCGCTGCCATGGCTGTGCAGCGGAATGGGGCCCCGCCGGATATCTCGCCCCCAACTCTGTGCGACGATGCTGCCGAGCTTTCGGGGTGTGAGGACGTTGTGGCCGTCGGAGAGTTCGCCACATATGCCCGCTGCAGCGCAAAGCAGGCCGAGGCCAAAAATTGTCCCTCGATGGGTGTTGACCCCTCCGGTCGCTTTCAGCATCGCCTCTTCCGCGCGGACACCGATCGCCCGCAAGACTCCCATTTGGCTGTTCTCGGAGCCGGCGAGCGCCAACTCCATAAAGAAGGGCCGCAACACTTCCGCACTGACTCGGAGCATCGCTGCATTCATGTCGCGGTGACTACCGTTGTCGACATGGCTGACCAGGCCGGGCTTCGGCCAGGCTGCCAGTTCCGCCAATAGCGCGCGATGCGCGGTCTCGGCGATCGACCCATAGAGACGAGAGCCTTTTGGGCGCGGTGCCTGAACCCTGGGTAGGGGCGCCGGGATGACGGTCATGCTGCGCTCCAAAGGTTCGGAAGCTGAGAGATTTTTGCGGAACGCACACCGTCCATGGACTTAACCAGAAGTTCCGTGGCCTCGTTCTGATCAAGCGCTACGTGGAGTTCGCGCCAATTCACTGCGTCGCCGTCAGTAAAGATAACTTCGCCGTCAATCCGGATCGCTTCGATCCGTTCGATCGCCTCGATACCGGCCAACAGCGATCGGATGTCCAAATCCGGCTGCGCATACCAGAGCAAGTCGAGGTCGGATTGCGGCGACAGGTAACGCAAGCCGGTTTGATATTGCCAGAGCAGGCTGCCGATCACAGTTGGCATCACCGCGTGGCGCGCTCCAAGCGAGACGAGACCATCGATTGCCCGTTCCCAAGAAACGCTGGCGGCCTTCCGCACGTTGGAAAGCGATGGCGGCCGCGAACGCTCCAGCACCGCGTCAGGTGGAATCATCAGGCCGATGCGCTTCTTTCCGGCCGAGGGTGGCAGCGGAATGCCGATCGGCACGAAGTCGGCTCGGTCGTCGCAGACCCGGCGTCTGACGATGACGGGCCACCCATTGTCGGCCCATTCCGCCAGAAACGGAACGACTGCCAGGTCTGGCCGAGATGCGAGCATCCGGGACCAAACCGCTGGAGCAACCCGCAGCAATTCATGGCGAGGCCAGGACCCAATACTAACCATGTGTAGCCTCTTTGGCGACGCGCTTCGCGATCACTGCAGCCTCAAGGCGTCCTTTGCGTGCTAAGCCGATCTCGTCGCGAAGGTCGCGGATGTTGACTTCTCGCTGGAGCGCGGATGCGAGCTGTTCTGAAAGCGGCTTAGCGATGTCCCATTTTTCTGTGACGGCACCCGTGAGGAACAGAGGCTCAATACCAGGCGAAAAAATCGGTGTCGTCTTCGCCATGGCGTTGAGCCGTTCGAGGGGAAGCTTCGTGACGCGAGCGATGGAAGGCAGGTCCATCACACTTGGCTCGCCGCCAGGGATTGCCGCGAGAATCTCTGTCGGTAGCGCGGTGGCGATGAACGCGCCACCGGCGGCGGGGCCATAAAGAAGTGAGATCGTGCGATGGCCTTGCCGCGCGGCAAGTGCAAAGACCTTTATAAGATGCCCAAAATATTCATTGAGGCCGAGCAATTCGTCTCGCCGCGTCATGTTCTGGATCGAGGCATCGATCAGCACCAGGATCGGCTCGCTCTTGCCGCGCTTGATGATGGAAAAAACCAACTCGGCAAGCTGCAAGGCCCCGTCGATGCCAAATGGCACTCCGTCGGCCACACCGACCAGCGCGATGTCGGCACCTGACGCAAGACGGCCGGTTCCGTTCAGTGTGTGGAATGCGCCGCGCTGGAGCTCGTACCCCGCGGGAAACAAGGAAGCGAGAACGTCATCGAGCGTCATGACCGGCCTCCTTCAGGCGCGGGAGGAGCAGGAACGCGTCGTCCGAAACCTCAGTCACGCGGTCGGGCTCGGGCAGGCCGGCCTTGGTCCATATTTCCGGCGCATCTCGGCACTCGCCATAAACGCGAACACGATCGGAAAGCCGTCGATGCTCGGCCTCGAGAGTGTCGATGGAGAAGGGTGGCGGATTCTCGATCAACGGAATCGCCGCTTCGCGGAAGTCACCGATTCGCGACTTGATGTAGGTGTCGGCGCCGCCCATAAGGTATCGCGTGCGGCCGCCGGTGACGCGCCAGACCAGCGCGCGATCCATGGAGTCGAACTCCTCCACCCCCTTGTTCGTCTCGATGACTTCCGGCCCGCTGACGCTGATGCGCCCGTGTTCGGATATCCCAACCCGGCTACAGCAGGCTGTGATGATGCTTCCGCCGCCAAAGGCACCGGCGCGGCCCCCGATCAGCGCGACGACGGCGATACCGGCGAGCCTCGCCTCGATGATGCAGTTGATGATCTCCGAGATCGCGAGCTCACCGGCATTGGCTTCTTGGAGGCGAACGCCACCAGTGTCCAGCAGCAGGAGAACCGCCGCCGGCCTACCCTTGCCCGCGCCTGCTGTTGCCGTGCGGAGCAAGCCGACGAACTTCGCGCCATGCACCTCGCCAAACGCGCCGCCCAGGAAGCGACCTTCCTGAGCCGCGGCGAAAACGTCCTTACCCGCTAATCGGCCGCGACCCAACACTACACCATCATCGAAGGCTCCGGTCAGATCAAAGCGCGCGAGATGCGGACTCATGACGCGCTGCTCCGGACCGATGAATTCGACGAAAGTACCGGGATCTAGCAATCCAGTGACGCGTTCGCGCGCAGATGCCTCCAACCAATCGCCGCCGTCCGAGTCGCGATGATCAGTCATGATCCCACCTCCATCAAACGCAAAGCCTGCATGAGGCGAAGCGAGACCATATCGGGACGTGCACCCCCGTCATTGATCGAGAACCGGAGGCCTCCCGGCGAGCTTCTTGCGAAAAACTCATTGATGACCGCGACCCAGAGCTCACGAAATCCGATCACGGCGGTCGCAACCTCCACCTCGCACTCGTGATGGCCCAGCACGCGCTCGGCCAGTACTTCCAGGTTGCCGGAGGCGTTGACCCCAGTCAGCGCGTAACGACGCTCGCCGCGCGCCGGGCGCAGGGCCGTTCCCTGCACGCGAAATGTCTCCACGATCGCCTCCTACCAATTTCTGAATCGCGACGGCGCCTGGTAAAGCCCACCAGACCACGTGACGAGGTCCTTGATCGATCGGGCCGCGAGCAGTTGCCGACTGGCATCGAGAACGTCGATGCCAAGATCCTCCGGTCGCCGGATCACGCCGCGTTGGCGCAGGCTCTCGACGGCTTTGCGATCTCTGCCGCGCCCGATCTCCGTGAAGCCGGCGACACCGCGAATGGCTTGCTCGTGCTCGGCGGCGTTGCGGCAAAGCAAAAGATTGGCAATCCCTTCCTCGGTGACGATATGGGTGACCTCATCGCCATAGATCATGACCGGCGGCAGCTGCAGCTTGAAACGTTTGGCGAGCTCAAGACTGTCGAGGCGCTCGACGAAGCTTGGCGCCATCTTGTCGCCGAACGTCTCCAGGATCTGCACCACCAGCTTGCGCCCACGCGGATAAAGGACCGGACCGCCAGCCCTTTCGGCGCCGGCCTTCAGCCAAGCATCCGAAGGGTGACGCCGTCCACGCGGATCGGAGCCCATGTTCGGAGCGCCCCCAAGCCCGACGATGCGGTCGACAGTGAGAGCCGAGCTGTTGCCTTCGAGATCAATCTGAAGCGTCGACCCGATGAACATGTCGCAGGCATAGAGACCGGCGGTCTGACAGATCATGCGATTGGATCGTAACGATCCATCGTAGCCTGTGAAATAGACGTCGCTTCTTGCCGCCATGTAGTCGCCCATTCCGACTTCGCTGCCGAAGCAGTGGATCTGCTCAACCCAGCCGCTTTCGATAGCGGGAATAAGAGTCGGGTGAGGATTCAGTGCCCAGTGGGTCGCGATCTTGCCCTTGAGACCGAGGCGTTCACCGTAAGTCGGCAACAGCAATTCGATGGCGGCAGTGGCAAAACCGATACCGTGATTTAGACGCTTGATGCCATATTCGGCGTAGATGCCCTTGATTGCCAGCATCGCCATGAGGATCTGGGTTTCAGTGAGAACCGCGGGATCACGCGTGAACAACGGCTCGACATAGAACGGTCGATCTGACTTGACGATGAAGTCAACGAGCCCGCCCGGAATATCAATGCGCGGCACCTTGTCGACCACCTCGTTGACCTGCGCTATGACGATGCCGGACTTGAACGCGGTGGCTTCGACAATCGTTGGCGTGTCTTCAGTGTTGGGGCCGGTATAGAGATTGCCGTCACGGTCCGCCGAAACCGCCGCGATCAACGCGACATGCGGCGTCAGGTCTACGAAATATCGACTGAAGAGCTCGAGATAGGTATGGATAGCGCCCAGCTCGATCTTTCCGGACGACAAGGCGCGGGCGAGCGCGGCGCCCTGCGGCTCTGAATAGGAAAAGTCGAGCTTGCGGGCGATACCGCGCTCGAACAGATCCAGATGTTCCTGCAGCACGATGCCAGTTTGAATGATGTGCAGATCATGAATACGGGAGGGATCAACACTCGCCAGCATCTCTGCGAGAAAGTCGGCTTGTTTCTGATTATCGCCTTCGAGACAGACGCGATCGCCTGGACGAATCACTGCTTCCAGCAGCGCTTTCGTATCTTCAGGGGACACCATCTTGCCCCGGGCGAAGCGATTGGCCTTGTCCAAACAAGCTTGCCGCAGGTGCCGTTGTTTATGCCAGTCTGTCATGGCTACCTCTTGTCGAGCTAATCGGCAGCTCATGTTACTGAACCGCGCGCTCCAGGACCTATGCCTGTTGTCCTGCGGCCTCCAGGATCAGCTGCGTGATTTCGTCTGGGTGGGAAATCAGCGAAAGATGACTGGACTTCAACTCGATCGTCTTGGCTCCCATCCGCTTGGCCATGAAGCGCTCAAGATCTGGATTGATCGTGCGGTCTTCCGTCGAAACGGCGTAAAAACTCGGCCTCGATCTCCATGCTGCGTTTGTTGTTTTCCCGGTGAGAAGGGCTTTATGAAAGGGCTCCTGCACGGCATAGAGTACCTTTGCCTTCACCTCGGGCAGGTCGCCCGCAAAATCGCGCAGGAAAGCCTCTTCCGTGAGACGTCCTTCGTCGCCGTCGAACACGATACCGGCCGTCGCGGGCGGCGTCGGATATGTCTTGGCGAGCGCCGTGTAGTCCTCTCCAGCATCTGGTGCCCGCGCCGCTACATAGACGACCGCCGAGACATTCGGATGCACACCGGCCTCTGTAACAATCATTCCGGAGAACGAATGACCGACCAGAACCGTCGGGCCATCCTGTCTCGCCAGTACCCGCTCGGCCGATGCGACCGCTTCCGGTAAAGTCGTCAAGGGGTTCTGTACCGCTACTACATTAAGTCCTCTTGTCTGCAATCGCGGTATGACTTCAGACCAGCACGAACCATCGGCAAACAGGCCATGCACCAGCACAACGTTTCGGGCTTTCGGTGGGCTGGGGATTGCGGCGAAGCCTTGCTTCGAGATCAGCGAAGCAGCAGCGAGGGCAGCCAAAGCGGTCGAAACGGTGCGTCTATCAACTTTGATCATGGCGCAGCTTCTCCTTTCGGTTTCGCTCTTTTCTTCCAATGCTCGCTTGACTAGCGAGTCGTCAGCGACCACTGCACAAATCCGATCTTGACGGCATTCGTCGTATCGCATTCGCTGCGCAGTTTCCTTGGCCAATTGCTGAATAGTTCTGAAGTTGTCGCCATTCGAGGGCGTGAGCGTTCAACTGCTGCCTGCTCGCAGCTCGGCAGATCGCCGGAATTTGCGACAAAAGGGGCGACTTATCCCTGACCATTTCAGATGCTGCGTCTTCCACCAGATACAGCGAAGATTTCAGGACTTTTCAGATTTCGCCCAAAGAGACCCTTCGGGGCCAAGGTTAAGCTGACTGGCGTCAATACGCGATGCAGCCGATGAAATCGAAGCAATGGGTCGTCGCCAAGCCAAGTAATTTGGATTCAGGACACGCAAGCGATGGTCGACGGGCTGATCACTATCAGGAGCAATTTCGGACCCGACGAGACAATGAACCGGTTTGAGGCTGTAGTCAGGTCAAAGGGCATGACCGTTTTCGCCCATGTGGATCATAGTGCGGGTGCCGCCGCGGTCGGCCTGCCGTTGCCTCAGACGGACCTCATCATCTTTGGCAACGCCCAGGCGGGTACACCACTTATGCAGTCGGTCCAAACAATTGGGGTAGATTTGCCGTTAAAGGCGTTAGTCTGGCAGGATGAGGCCGGCACGACGTGGCTGTCCTATAGTGATCCGGATTGGATTGCTGCGCGACACGCGGGAAGGCTCGGCAATAATACGACAATCATTGAGGTTATGCGCGGCACATTGCGCGCAATAGCAAACACCGCCATTGGCTCAACTGAACCAGGACAAACCGGAGGGACCGCGTCGTGAGCGCCTTGACCCGATACGGTGATTGGGATTTCAATTTTCAGCCTTCAGCCCTTGCGGCCGTTCCGACCGATATTTTTGACACGGAGAAGAGCCTGAAGCTGAATGGATCAACGCTTCAGCTTAAATATTACGGTCCGGCGCACACGGACTGCGACATATCAGTCAACTTCAGTGAGGCAGACATCCTCCATGTCGGCGACACCTTCTGGAACGCCATATATCCCTTCATCGATTATTCGACCGGTGGAAGCATCGGAGGCATGATCAAGGCTACGGAAGCGAACCTGCACGGTGCTCCGGTGAGCAACAGGAAAGATCTCTCGTCCTACCGCGATATGCTGGTTACCATCCACGACAACGTGACGCGACTGAAGCAACGGGGGAGTTCGATCGAAGAAACGGTTTCGGCCAAGCCGACCGCCGCTTACGATGCCAAATGGGGCCAGTTTGTAATAACACCCGAGTTCTTCGTTCGGCTCTTCTACCAGGGCGTCTAAGCTTTTAAGTAGGCATCACATTGCGGAGGTCGAGATGACTGAATTGGCCGAGCGACCAAAGCTGTCTCGCCGAAAATTCCTCGGCACTTCCACGGGGCTCGCCGGAACGCTTGTCGCAGGTCGCGCGGCAGCCGACACGCTGGCCGACGTGCCGGACCGAGGCCCCGGGGCCGACCTGAGCGCGCACAGCGAGCGCTCGAAATATGTCAAGCTCGACCGCATTCCCGAAGCCGGCCCGGGAGTTCGGCCTGTCGATCCCGACAATGCCATCAACTCCAAGACGCCGCTCGGCAAGCTGGTCGGCAACATCACACCGACCGATCTGCACTATGAGCGCAGCCATGCCGGCGTGCCGGACATCGATCCGGCGCAGCATCGGCTCCTGATCCACGGCATGGTGCAAAAGCCGCTGGTGCTCAGCGTCGACGACCTCGAGCCGATGCCGTCGATCTCGCGCATCGTCTTCATCGAGTGCACCGGCAACGGCTGGGAGAACTGGAAGAAGGCCGATCCGAGCCTGACCGTGCAGAACACGCACGGCCTCGTCAGCACCAACGAATGGACGGGCGTGCCGCTCAAATTCCTGATCGATTTGGTGGCCAAGGACTCCAAATCGAGCTGGATGCTGGCCGAAGGCGGCGATGGGGCCGGCGTCGACCGCAGCATTCCCCTCACCGACGAAATCGTGAGCGAGGCCTTCGTGGCCTATGGGCAAAACGGCGAGCCGTTGCGGCCCGCGCACGGATTTCCCATGCGCCTGATCATGCCGGGTTTCGAGGGCAACCTGAACATCAAATGGCTGCGTCGGCTGAAGTTCGGCGACCAGCCCTGGTTGACGCGCTGGGAAACGGCGCGCTACACGCAGTTGCTCGCGAACGGCAAGGCGACGCAATTCCAGCTCAGGATGGAGACCAATTCCGTCATCACCTCACCCTCGGGGATGATGGAGATTCACCCGGGCTACAATCGCATCACCGGCCTCGCCTGGAGCGGTCACGGCAAGATCGCCAAGGTGGACGTCTCGACCGACGAGGGCAAAAGCTGGATGGCGGCGCAATTGAGCGGGCTGGTGCTGCCGAAAGCGCAGACCCGTTTCCAGATGGATTGGGTCTGGGATGGCAAGCCGACCAGTATCGTCAGCCGCGCGACCGACGAAAAAGGTAATATCCAGCCGGATCGCAAGAGCTTCATCGCGCAGGAAGGGACCAATGCGCTGTTCCACTATCATGCACAGCAGACCTGGAGCATCGACGAGGCAGGGAGGGTTCGCAATGCGCTCGCCTAAACCCCTCTTCGTTGGCGCAATCGCCGCCGCCACAATCATGTCGCAGGCACTCGCCACTGATTTCGGCCGGCCGGCGACGCCGGACGAAATCAAGCTCTGGGATATCGATGTGCGGCCCGACGGCAAGGGACTGCCGGACGGAAGCGGCACGGTCGCGCAAGGCAAGCGGGTTTTCGCAGACAATTGTGCGGTCTGTCATGGCGACAACGGTCAGGGCGGCATCAAGGATCGCCTGGTCGGCGGTCAGGGCACGCTTGCATCCGACAAACCGGTCAAGACCGTCGGCAGCTTCTGGCCGTATGCGACGACACTGTTCGACTACATTCACCGGGCGATGCCGTTTCCAACGCCGGGATCGCTGAGCAATGACGACACCTATGCGGTCGTCGCCTACATCCTCAGCCTGAACGGAATTTTGCCGACGGACGGCAAGGTCGATCGCGCAAGCCTGCCGAACATCAAAATGCCAAATCGCGACGGTTTCGTTCCTGAGCCTGAATTCGACCCACGGCGGATTGGAAAGAAATGAGACGGCGCTTCGCAAGGCCGGTGATGACGACCGCAGCATTGGCATTGGCTGCAATGATTTCGTTATGAGGAGTGAATGCAATGGCCGTTGAAGGATTGATCAGCAAGCGCAGCAGTTTTGGACCAGAAGAGACGATGAAGCGGCTCGAGGCAGAGGTCAAAGCCAGGGGCCTGACGGTGTTTGCCCATGTCGATCACGCAGCTGGCGCCGCCGCTGTCGGCCTTCAGCTGCGGCCAACCGACCTCTTGATCTTCGGTAACGCCAAGGGCGGCACGCCGCTGATGCAAGCGGTGCAGTCGATCGGGATTGATCTGCCGCTGAAAGCACTGGTCTGGCGGGACTCGGACGGCGTGACATGGGTCTCTTACAACGACCCCGCCTGGCTCGCGCACCGTCACGGCTTGTCCGAAGAAGCGACGCCGGTGGTAAATGCCCTGACGGCCGCGTTGAATGCACTCGCCACCAAAGCGTCCACGCCTCCTTGAGAGCGCCATGCGGTTCAACCGCGAACCCTAGTGGGGAGCCTTATGATACGAGGTTACAGCGATCATGCCGCCAACGAACGTACTTTCCTCGCCTGGGTGCGGACCGGGATTGCGATTGTCGTGTTCGGATTCGTGATCGAGAAGTTCAACCTGTTCCTGCTCATGATTGCAAATGCCGACTTAGTAAACGGACGCCGGGAAATCCTTGAAAGGCTGTCCGGACCGGTTGGCCGCTATGAGGGGCTGGCACTCATTCTTGTCGGGCTGACGCTGATTGTCGCCGCCGCGGTCCGCTTCATCCACGTCCGCCGATTGCTTTCGGATGAGGGAACGCATGACGTAGGCGGCTATGGCGCGGAACTCGTGCTCTCGGCGGTCCTGGCATTGGCGGTGGTAGCCTATAGCATCTACCTGCTGGTCCGTTGACTAAGGAAGTCTTTTGCGGTGCATGAGTCCGTTTGTAAATCAAAGGCGGCCGTCCTCGCAGTCAACACGCTTGCGCTGTACATGCTGACGGCACTCATCCGCCGTCCCGACAGGTTGGTTTCTCACCCTCGATAATCTGGATTCATAACCACTCACACCGCTAACCCCACGACGCTCAACGGCTGGGAGGCGAATGCTTATCGCGGTGGACGGGTATAACGGATTTCAAACGTAGGGTGCCCGACCTACTTGTTGGTACAAAATTGGTACAAAGCGACTCCCTGCACTGAAGTGCAGGACTAGCTCGATATAAGCTCTTGATATAGATTGAATTTCTGGTAGCGGGGGAGGGACTCGAGCCCCCGACCCCAGGATTATGATTCCCGAGGTCTGAACTTGCCGTGGTCACAAAACCAGCTCGCGCGCCGAGCCGCGGCTACCGCCCCGCGCCTCCGCTGCCTCCAAGAGCGTGCCGCGGATCAGAAGTCCCC
>Ga0335069_10003380_pt1 | contig 24156 bp, 26 predicted proteins | sample Lox_Sample_11_FD_206714 | JGI IMG/M metagenome (GOLD analysis project Ga0335069, IMG submission 206714) | Soil microbial communities from Loxahatchee National Wildlife Refuge, Florida, United States - Lox_Sample_1.1 | ecosystem: Environmental > Terrestrial > Soil > Wetlands | place: USA... | reverse complement strand
TGCGCTGCCGGAGTGTGGCTTTATGCCGAGCGCGTCCTGATCCCTTATCAGACCAGGGATGCGGCGGCGCATGGGCGCCCGCGCGGTAATCTTTCGGATTTATATCCGCGGTGGGTGGGGGCGCGGGAGTTGCTGCTACATGGACGCGACCCCTACAGCACAGATGTGACGAAGGAAATTCAGGCGGGCTACTACGGGCGCGCGCTGAATTCCGGGCGTGCGGCTGACCCAGAAGACCAGCAGGGGTTTGCGTATCCGGTGTACATGGCATTGATTCTCGCGCCGACTGTGAATCTCCCGTTCGAAGTCGTCCGGACAGGGGCGTTCTGGTTGTTTCTGATTCTGACCGCGGCAAGTGTGTTGTTGTGGTTGAGAATTCTAGACTGGCAGTGTTCGCCAGCTGGGCAATCGGCAGCGGTGCTTTTGACTCTCGGCGCGCTGCCGGTGGTGCAGGGGCTGAAGCTGGAACAGATCTCTTTGCTGGTCGCGGCGATGACTGCGCTGGCGGTTTTCTTGCTCCAGAGAGGTTGGGCTGTTGCCGCCGGGATTTTGCTGGCCTTTGCCACCATCAAGCCTCAGCTGGTGATTTTGCTCTTGCTATGGCTCGCGACCTGGACACTAGCGGATTGGCGCAGGCGCTACCGCTGCGCGCTGTCATTTCTCGTGGCGATGGCAGCATTGCTGATTGCTTCGGAGTGGTATTTGCCGGGTTGGATGATGCGCTTCTGGCAGGCAGCCCGGGAGTATCAGCGATACACCGGCGCGATGGGAGTCATGCAAAAGTTAGTGGGCAAGGAAACGGGCTCGATCGCGGCCGCGGTAGGCTTCGCCGCTGTGTTGTGGGTCTGTTGGCGGGAACGGGCCGCGACGGAATCGCGACGTTTTGGGCTGGTGACGAGCGTCGTTCTTGCGTTCACGGTCCTGTTGGTGCCGACCTTTGCTGCCTACAATCAGGTTCTGCTGGTTCCGTGTGTTCTGCTGACACTGAAAGAGTGGGGAGGGCTGTGGCGGTGTGGTCCTGGGGTGCGTTTGCTGGTTGTTCTGACCGCTGCACTCGTGTGCTGGCCCTGGAGTTCGAGCGTGGTGCTGGCAGCGATTTCATTTTTATTGCCGCCTGAGGTGGTTGAGCGGGCATGGGCCGTGCCCTTCTGGAGTTCTCTCTTCATCCCGATTGGGGTGGCAGGTGTGATGCTCCTGTGCCTGCGCCGGAATACTTTTGCCGATTCGGTGGGGGCAGGTACGTCGTAGAATGTGGGGAACCCATTCGCCCCTTGCCACGGGCCGGGTGGATGACAGGGCCTAATGAGCGCATCGTCGCATTCCGGCATTTCGAGTATTTTCCCGGTCGCCATCTATGTTCAGGGAACGGACCAGCAGACCCTCTCGCTGAACCACACGCCTTACACCGTCGGAAGAAAAGTCGACCGCGACCTCGTGATCCCCGACCCTCGCGTTTCGCGCGAGCACGCCTCCATCGTTTCCGAGAACGGTGAATTCTTTGTCATCGATCAGGGCAGCAAGCACGGCACGTTCGTCAACGGCGAACGCGTGGATCGCCGCAAACTCCAGCGCAACGACCGTCTCGAGTTTGGTGCGCGCGACGTTGCCTACATGATTTTCCATCCGCTGCATAACACCTCGAACACAGCGCGCGAATTCCTCAGCCAGATTTCCGGGATTCAGATCGCTCCCGAGGCCAGCGATCTAGAAAAGCTGACGCTCTTCATGGAAGCGGCCCGCAAGCTGAACACGATCGGCGTGCTCGACGAGATTCTCGTCACGCTGCTCGATGCGACGCTGAAGCTGACGCGAGCCGAACGCGGATATATTTTCCTGAAAGACAATAGCGGCGCGCTGACTCTGGCAGCGGGACGCAGCTTGAAAGGCGAACTGCTCCTGGATGACAAGACGATTTCGCGCTCCGTGCTCGAGGGTGCGCTCGCCTCGAATTCTGAGTACCTGGTCACCGATACCAGCCAGAATCTCGACGTGCAGCAGCGGCAGAGTATTGTCGCCTTCGATCTCCGCACCGTCATTTGCATGCCGCTGCGCCGGCCGCTCGTGCAGACCTCGCGCGAGGACCAGCGTCAGACCGAAGTCATCGGGGCGCTGTATGTGGACTCGCGCTTCGCGACGCGCGATATTACGAGCGTCAGCAAAGACATATTGGGCGCGATCGCGACCGAAGCCGCGCAGCTCATCGAAAATGCGCGGCTGGTCCAGGCCGAAGAAGCCGGCCGGCGCTATCAGCAGGAACTCTCGATTGCCGCCTCGATCCAGCAGCGCTTGCTGGCCGTAACCTTGCCGGAAGTCTCTTTTGCGCGAGTAAGTGGCCGCAACATGTCGTGTAAGGAAATCGGCGGCGACTTCTTCGAAGCCGTCAACACGCCCGACGGACTGGCTGTGGTGCTGGCCGACGTAAGTGGCAAAGGAGTCTCTGCCGCGCTGCTGGCTTCGATTCTGCAAGGCATGGTGTATTCGCAGCTGATTTCCGGAATGCCCCTGACCGAAATCGTCGCCGCCGTGAATCGATTTTTCACCTACAAACACATTGGAGAAAAATACGCGACCATGCTCATCGCCCGTCTGCGTAACGATGGTGACCTGGAATACGTGAATTGCGGCCACGTGCCGCCGGTGTGGATTTGCGGCGATGAGGTACTGCGGCCCTCGCATGGAAATCTTCCAGTAGGACTGCTGGCGGAAGCCACGTATTCCAGCGATCGCTGCCAGATGCGCCCCGGAGACCGCTTGATCCTCGTGACCGATGGCGTAACCGAAGCCGAAAACGCCCGCGGCGATATGTTCGACAGCGAGCGCCTTGAGAAGGTGGCGGGAAAGAGCCAGTCGATGGAAGATATTTTCACCGCCGTCGCAGACTTCTGCGGTGGGACGCCGTTGAATGACGACTGCACGGTGGTGGAACTGGCCTACACCGGAGACTAAGCCTCCATGATTCATGCTCGCACCATTTCCCGCGCAGCCTTGCGCGATGTCATCCTGAGCGGAGCGAAGGATCTATGTCGTGTGGCGGGTGGCCGGAGATTCTATAGCCGATCATATAAGCGTTCGATTGTTGTTAGTTTACTGTTCCGGCATCACTCCCGGAGGGGCGCGGGATCGAACTCGGTCCACAGAATTCGCAACAGCCCTTTAGCGCTTCGCGCCTCGATGAACCTCGACCGTTGACCAAGTTTTGTCTGCGGAGTGGCAAAGCTTCTCAATCTTACAATCGGCGCACTTAGGCCCGCGAGCCACGCACAGCGTGCGTCCGTGCCAGATGATTTCGTGGGAGAAGTCCGTCCAACGTTCGCGCGGAATGATCTGCATCAGGTCCTGCTCGATCTTGGGAGCGTCTTCGTGGCGCGTCAATTCGAGGCGCTGGGAGATGCGCGTGACGTGCGTGTCGACGACCACGCCTTCGTTCTTCTTGAACCAGGTGCCGAGCACGACGTTCGCGGTCTTGCGGGCGACCCCGGGAAGAGTGAGGAGTTCGTCCATGGTCTCGGGGACCTTGCCGCCGAAGTCGGAGACGACTTTGCGGGCGGCGCCAACAACGGACTTCGACTTGTTCCGGAAGAAACCTGTGGAACGGATGTCGGGCTCGAGTTGTTCGGGCTCAAGCGCCGCAAAATCCTGCACCGTGGGAAATTTCTTGAATAGGCCAGGCGTAACCATGTTCACGCGGACGTCGGTGCATTGCGCCGAAAGGATGGTGGCGACAACCAGTTCCCAGGCGCTGCGGTGCGTCAGGGCGCAGGTGACGTTGGGATACATCTGGTCAAGTCCGGCAATAATCTGCCGAACGCGCTCGGGAGCAATCGGATCGTAGGAAGATGCCTTCTTGCGTGCAACGGGAGCGGAGGCGGGACGAGGTGCTTTACGATTCGGCGAAGCAGGCTTGAGCGTCTTCTTACCCGGCCTGAATGCCTTGGCGCGAATGGCATCTTGACGACCGCTGCGGCTTGGCTGTCGCGGCGTTGTTCCGCGGGACATGAGGTCTCCTCGAGGGAATCATCGTAGCAAATTCGCCATGGCTTGGATTGTGGCGGGAATCAAGGAGAAGACCAAATCAGGCCGGAAAAAGGAAAACGGGAAGCTCAGGAACCTTCCCCGTTTCCTGAACCTCCCGCTCCTGGTCTCAGACGGCTTTTGTCAGCCGGATGAGCGTCCCTAAGTGATGCGATTATGAATCGGAACGCTCCGTGCGTCCATGGATACGGTATGAAGCCGTATGAATTGGTCTGAAGAGCCGCGAGGCCAAGCCCATAATAGATTGAGCGGCCAAGCCGGGGTGTATAGCGTGGTGTCGGATGATTGACGGGCACTCCAGAACCTGAGTAGTCTGGAAATTATTCGATCTGAAGTTGCTCGCTCAGGACATAAGAGGAAAATATCGTGGCAGTGAAGAGCATCAAACTCGGGCAGGTCTGGCGCCAGGACGCCAGTGGCCAGGACTTTCTGGTGACCAAGGTTTATAGCGAAGTCTTTTCGCAGTATGCGGTACTGCGCCCCGCCGAAGTCACGGCGCCCAACGCCCCCACCGTGAAAGTGAAGGTGACCAAGGCCGCGGATGGAGTCATGCTGCCGGGGTTCAGCTTTACGCAGGAAGGGGCTTTCTGATCGGTTCATATAGCGATCGGGCTATCGGGTGATTGAACCCGCCCTTAGTGCAACCTGTTTGATGTTCAATGATCCGATGACCCGATTTCTATGACTGAGAAGATCCTCGCCCTTCTATTCGTATTCATCAAATCCATCGTGGCCGCCACAGGGTATGCGGGCATCGCGCTGCTCATGGCGATTGAGTCGGCGTGTATTCCGCTGCCCTCGGAACTGATCATGCCGTTTGCCGGCTACCTGGTTTTCCAGGGCACGATGAAGCTGGTGTGGGTGGCAACAGCGGGCGCGATCGGATGCAATCTCGGCTCGCTCGTTGCCTATGAGATTGGCTGCTACGGCGGTCGCCCGCTGGTCGAGCGCTACGGTCGCTGGATCCTCATGGGGAGGCGGGAACTAGACTGGGCGGATCACTTCTTCGCCAGATGGGGAGAAGCGGCCGTGTTTATCGCGCGCCTGCTGCCGGTGATCCGGACGTTTATTGCACTGCCAGCCGGAATTGCCCGCATGCCGCGGGGGAAGTTTCATATCTATACGTTTCTGGGATCGTGGCCGTGGTGCTTTGCGCTGGCCTGGTTCGGCATGAAGCTGGGCGAAAACTGGCGCACCATGGGCAAGTACTTCCACAAGTTCGACGCGGTGATTGGAGCATTTCTAGCGGCGGGGCTGATCTGGTTTGTGTGGTCGCACTGGCAGAACCGGATGAGGGTGACGGAGTGATAGTGATCTGAGTCAGGCCGACCCGCAGCAGCTCATTTCCAGTGGAAAATCCAGCCAGCAATCACCACGGCAGCAAACATCAAAAGCACAGCCAGGCATCCACAACCCAATAGTTGCGCTCGGTCCTTCACCCGCGCCCAGCCGCGCAACGGAGGGTAGGCCTCCGCTCCTATTTCACAAGCGACTTCTTCGGCGAGCGCCACGATGTGGGGATAGTGGGGATCCGCCCACTGAATTGAGTTACTGAAGCTTTTTGGATCTTCCTCGAACGGGTCAGATTCCGTGTGAAATATCTTCGCGATCAGGTTCTTGACCCGCTCCCGCAGGTCTTCCGGAATAGGACTCTGTTCCGATCGCAGAGCCTCAAGATCTTCGTGTGACAGAGGTACTCCAGACTTCGCCGCTTCGTTATTGAGCAAGGTCAGCATGTGCTCGACCGGGTCTTCGTCGCGACCGAAGGGACTTTTGCTGAACCAACTCATTGGGCATCAATCCAGGTAAATCCTTGAAGTAGTGCATTCTATCGCGCGGGGACTGCTGAGGAGCGATAAGTGCGTGGAGTGGATCGCTGGGCAGAGAATCCTGTCCTTGCACCAGACGCATCTTTGGTTACTTTGCCGCAGCCGTGCGAATGTGTAAGCTCTCGCTAGACGCCTTCTATGGGTTTTCTCGGATATCTAGCCTCGCCGTGGAGTTTCCTGGTGATCGCGATGGCGATCATCCACTTCATTCGCCGGAGGCCGGACAACTACTGGCTCTACATCATCTTGTTTTTGGGGCCAATCGGCGCGATCATATACTTGGCCGTTGAGGCCCTGCCCGATATCGGCCTGGTCGGCCAATCCTTCAAAATCTTTCCGCGGCGCAAGCGGATTCGCGAGCTGGAAGTGACCATCCGGGACAATCCGTCGCCGGGCAACTACGAAGAGCTGGGCGATCTCTACATGGATGACGGCAAGATCGCCGAGGCTCGCGCCGCGTTCGACAAAGCAATCGCATCACGAGCCGATACGCTCGATCCTTTCTACCGGCGCGGTGTCTGCGCGTTGCAGTTGGGTGATGCGTCCGCGGCGCTTGCGGACCTGGAGCGCGTTGTCGGCAAAGAGCCCGACTACGATTTCCAGCGCGCAGCGGGGTTGCTGGCGCATGCCTACGCACAAACCGGTCAAAAAGAAAAAGCTGAAGCCCTATTTCGCCAGGTGACGCAGACGTCAACGCTGTCGGAGACCTACTTGAATTTCGCCGAACTGCTCGCGTCGGAGAACAAGAATCCCGAGGCCCGCGAATGGGCAAAGAAAGTTCTTGATAAGAAGCCGACAATGCCTGGATATCTGAAGCGGCGCGAGCGTCCGTGGTTCCGGCGGGCGAATGATGTGCTGAAGCGGGTACCTGCATAGCCAGCCCTTCGAGCGGAATCCGCACTGGTTCTCGAATCATCCAGTTTTATATCTAGGGCTTCACCACCTGCCGATGATTGTCCTTGTTGGTCAGTGTGATGGAGGTATCTCCACCGTCCGCACTCAAAACCAAATATGTGGGATCGATTCCTCCGCTGAGGTCAATACCAGAGCCTTGCTCGGTGGTCGCGATCTTCACTGAAGGCCGTCCGTCGGGCCGGATGAGCCGGAAAACGACCGCCTCGGGGAATATTCTCGTGCCGTGTTCCGTCAGCGAACCATCTGGCCGATGAGCCGGACCCTCGGGATTGATCGAAATGGACGCCCGCACTTTTCCCTGGGCATCCACAATCTCAAGCGCCCTCCCGCGAATAACCTGCGGCGTGCTGTCCGCTTCGACGGGGCGAACCTGCTTCAGCAGCAATACCAGGACAGCGAGATTGATCAAAGTCAGGATGGTAGCGATGCGGTGTGGTCTCATAGCCCTCTTGCCTCCATGTGAAATGCGGATCAGTATGACTCAATGCGTCCCGCAATTCTAGATCGCCGACTGACTGAGAACTGACAACTCCCAGTGCTATCCTTCCCTCAATGGAAATTTCCTACCTCGAATGCACACGGTGCGGTGATCGCCTGCCGGCGGATCGCGCGCGAAATGTCTGCCCCCGCGATGGCGGCGTGTTCCATGTCCGGTACGACCTCACGAGCTTGAAAGGCAAGTTTCGCCGCGAAGACCTGCGCGGGCGCGTCGCCTCGATGTGGCGATATGCGGATGTCCTTCCTGAGGCGCCTCCGGTCACACTAGGCGAAGGCTTCACTCCGATGCTCTCCAGCCGCGAGTATCCCAACGTTTACATCAAAGATGAAGGGCTGAATCCGACCGGATCGTTCAAGGCCCGTGGCATGGCGGCGGCGGTCACGATGGCGCGGCACTATGGACTGAAAAAGCTGGCGGTCCCCTCGGCAGGGAATGCTGGAGGGGCGCTGGCGATCTACGCGGCGGCGGCGGGAATCGAAGCGTTCATCTTCATGCCGAAGGACGTGCCCCTGGCAAATCGCATGGAGGCAGAATATGCCGACGCGCATGTCACGCTGGTCAATGGGTTGATCAGCGATTGCGCGCGCATGGTCGCGGAGCAGAAAGAGAAAGAAGGCTGGTTCGATGTCTCAACGCTGAAGGAGCCGTATCGCGTCGAAGGCAAGAAGACGATGGGCTACGAGGTCGCGGAGCAACTCGACTGGAAATTGCCAGACGCGATCATCTATCCGACGGGCGGCGGTGTGGGGATGATCGGGATGTGGAAAGCATTCGAGGAAATGGAACAGTTGGGATGGATTGGGCCGGAGCGGCCGAGAATGATCACGGTGCAGGCCGCAGGCTGCGCTCCGATTGTGAAGGCATGGGAGGAAGGGAAGAGTACATCGGAGATGTGGACGGGCGCACAAACCTTTGCCGCCGGGCTCCGGGTGCCGAAGGCGTACGGCGACTACTTGATCCTCGACATACTGAAAAAGAGCGGCGGCACGGCGGTGAGCGCAACCGACGAAGAAATTCTCGAGGCGACACGGCATTGGGCTAGCGTGGAAGGCGTGTTCGCAGCCCCCGAGGGAGCGGCTTCGCTGGTGGCGTACCGAAAGCTGCGGGCGAATGGATTCTTGCGCGAGGGTGACACGGCAGTCCTCTTCAATACCGGCACGGCCTACAAGTATCTCGACATGATGGAAGGGGCGGACCGGCGATCGGCGCGTGCCGTGCCCGTGTCACGGAATCTCGGCGGGATTATCGGGCCGTACTGAATCTTCAGTCCTCAGTCGGCAGTCTCGGTCGTCAGGTCGAGACTTCTGTCCGCTAACATCAAGACTGAAGAACGCCCCGGCATTTGGCTCTTGAGGGAGCCGACTCAGAATGTTCTTACAAGAGAATGTTCAGGTGCAGCGCGAGCGCATGGTGCGGCAACAGCTGGCGGAGCGCGGGATTCGCGACACACGCGTTCTGGCGGCAATGCGCACAGTGCCTCGGCATGAGTTCGTGCTTGAGGAATTCCGTGACCGGGCCTACGACGATTGTCCGCTCCCGTTGATCGAAGGGCAGACAATTTCGCAGCCGTATATTGTCGCTGCCATGCTGGAGCATCTGGCGCTTTGGGAGACGAATCGGGCGCTGGAAGTCGGCACGGGCTCGGGATATGCGACAGCCCTGTTGTCATTGCTCTGCGCAGAAGTCTTCACGATCGAGCGGCATGCGGCACTCGCGCGCGCGGCAGAAGCAACCCTTACGAAGCTCGGCTACCGGAACGTGAAACTTAGAACGGGTGATGGAACACTCGGCTGGCCCGAGGCTGCGCCTTTTGATGCGGTTCTGGTTTCGGCAGGCGCGGCCGAGGTACCCCCAGCGCTATTTGAACAGTTAACAGAGGGTGGACGCATGATTGTGCCAGTGGGGTCGTCGTCGATGCAGGAGTTGCAGCTGATCCGAAAGATTGGCGGACGCCGGGAAGTGAGGGTGCTCGAGGGATGCAGGTTTGTTCCCCTGGTGGCGGGAGAGGCGAGTCAGCTGTAGGTTCCCCTCATCGCCAGGTTTTAGTGAACTAGTACTTGAAGCGCCGGCGCCTCGCCGGCTGTTGCGGGGGCGTTCCGCCCCCGCGCCGTGCTTTACAATCTCCCCGTGGCCTTCCTGCACAATCTCAAGATCACGCTCGAAATGATCAAGTGGGAGCACTCGATTTTTGCGCTCCCGTTTGCGCTATGTGGCGCGGTGCTGGCGGCAGGTGGGTTCCCAACGTGGCATCAACTCGCGTGGATCATCGTCGCTATGGTCTCGGCGCGGTCAGCCGCGATGGCGTTTAACCGCCTGGCCGATGCGTCGATTGACGCGGCGAATCCTCGGACAGCCGCGCGCGCCCTGCCTGCGGGTAGTCTCAATTCTGGGTTTGTCACGTTGTTCGTTGTGATCTCATGTGTGGTCTTTGTGCTGGCAGCCTCGCAGTTGAACCGCCTGACCTTGTGGCTCTCGCCTCTGGCGCTGGCGGTGGTGCTTCTGTATTCCTACACAAAACGCGTAACGCGTTGGTCGCACCTCGTGCTGGGAGTTGCGTTGGGAATCGCACCGGCTGCTGCCTGGATTGCCGTTCGCGGTTCACTGGATCCACGCATCCTTCTGCTGACGGCCGCAGTGACGTTTTGGGTTGCCGGGTTCGATGTGATCTACGCGTGTCAGGACTACGACTTTGACCGGGGGCATGGACTACACTCGGTACCCCGACACTTCGGAATCCACAACGCGCTTTGGGTCGCTCGCGGGTTTCATCTGACCATGCTTGCCTTGTTGGTAGGTACAGTGTTCGCGTTCGGACTCGGTAAGGTGGCGGCGGCCGGCGTAATCGTAGTGGCCGCGCTGCTCGGCTATGAACACTCACTCGTGCGCCACGACGACTTGGGCAAGCTCAATGCGGCCTTCTTCACGATGAATGGCGTGATTGCGGTGGTATTTTTTGCGTTTGTGGCGGGCGATGTGATCGGTCGTCGTTAGCGAACTACCGGAGATCGGTTTCGGACTCAGCATGTTCTACCGCGAGACCGGTCTTTCGTTCTAGAAACTCAACGAGGCCAGAGTCTGGTCGCGTCATAAAGTCACGATTGGCTGCCGAACTCCAGCGCACGCCATTCTGGAAAACGACAAGAACCTCAGACCTCGCCGTGAATTTACCGTTGCGATCGCGGAACCCATCCACAAGCAAAAATCGGCGCGCATCGGAATAGGGAAGATACTGCCTTGCGAGTCTTGCGTAGCGGCCGACGACAATTTCATTGTCTCGTAAAGACGAGTGGATGGGAATAGCTAGAACACTTGCGATTCCGATAGGCATCACGATCAGCAGTGCCATCCAGCGTAACGCTCTCGTGCTGTCGAAGCCGGCTCGCTTGTGAGTCCAGTCAAGGAACCGAGCGATTGTTTGGTGATCGCCAAACTTTGACCAGAAAAACAGGGTGATCTCCCAACTCAAACAGAGAGCGGCGACCCCAGGTAAGAACCACCAGATAAAGCTGCTGGGCAGCAGGCGGAAAGTAGCAGGACCGTCGGCTTCAGCGAGCCAAAGGTTGGTCGCAACGAGCGCTTTGTGGGTGAGGAAGGCAAGTGCGATCCCGATCAGAATCATGGCGCCATAAACGGCGCGATTCGTGCGGGTGAAGTCATCAGTAACAGGCTCGTCGCCTTGTGCGCGAATGGTGCGCGCCGGCATGTATTTGCGCAGCAGAGCGAAGACTGAAATGACGGCCGCAGGAACGATGGCTCTCCGGATTACATCGGAAATATCGAAGCTCATACGGTCTCGACCCGACAGTATAGTTCTTCCGGTCGCGAGTTGGGCTGTGGCCCGTGCAGGCATGAGCCGCAGCTCATCTGGGTTATCATTGGATCAGGATGGCAACGAGGCACTCGTTTCAAACCGACGATTCGCGGCTGACCCCGATCAAGGACAAGGTTCTCGCGGGCGAGCGGCTGACTGAAGCTGACGCGATGACTCTCTACGCCACGGGCGATATCCTTGCCGTCGGTTGGCTGGCGAATTGGGTGCGCGAACGTCGGCATGGGGACAAGGCTTACTTCAACGTCAACCGGCATATCAATCCGACAAATGTTTGTATCGCGGCTTGCCGGTTGTGCGCGTTTGGCCGGAAGAAGGACGCACCGGGCGCTTACACGATGGCGCTCGAAGAAGCATTCCAGATCGCGGCCACGGGCTACACCGAAGCGATTACCGAGTTCCACATCGTCGGTGGGCTGCACCCCGATTTGCCTTTGCAGTATTTTCTCGACCTGGTTTCGGGGTTGAAAGAACGCTTTCCACAGGTGCACATGAAGGCGTTCACGATGGTCGAGGTCGCGTACTTGGCGAAGCGGTCCAGACTCACGATCCGCGAGACATTGCAGAAGATGAAGGACGCGGGCGTGGATTCGCTGCCAGGCGGCGGAGCGGAGATTTTTTCCGATCGCGTGCGCCACATCATCTGCGATCACAAAATTGATGGCAGTGACTGGCTTGACACGGCACGGCTGGCGCACGAAATCGGACTGAAATCGAATGCGACGATGCTTTATGGCCACATTGAGAACGATGAAGACCGCGTCGATCATCTGCTGAAGCTGCGCGCCCTGCAGGACGAAACGCACGGCTTTCAGACGTTCATTCCGCTGGCATTCCATCCGGCGAACACTCCGCTGCAGCATTTGCCGACTACGACCGGCATGCTCGACATCAAACAGATCGCGGTGAGCCGCCTGGTGCTCGACAACTTCCCCCACATCAAGTCGTACTGGCAGATGATGACGCCAAAGATCGCGCAGATTTCGCTTCGATTTGGGGCGGACGATATTGATGGGACCGTAGTCGAAGAGAAGATCTACCACGATGCGGGTGCCACGACTCCACAAGGTCTGCGTCGGCAGGATCTCATTCGCCTGATCAAAGAAGCTGGCCGAGAGCCGGTGGAACGCGACACCCTGTATCGTCCGGTGACGCGGACGGAGACGTCGTTCACCGTTACGGTGTAGTTAAAGGCCGATTTCACCACAGAGTCACAGAGTAGAACCATTTCTGGTTTCATCTGTGTCTCTGTGACTCTGTGGTGCAAAGGCAGGTGGAACTTTGCTTCTGGCATCGCATCTAACGAACATGGCAAACGAACAAACAGCAGTCTTTGGCGGCGGATGTTTCTGGTGCATCGAAGCCGTATTCCAGCGCCTGAATGGCGTGTTGCACGTCGAGTCCGGCTACATGGGCGGCCAGGTCGTGAACCCCACCTACAAGCAGGTCTGCGGTGGCGACACCGGGCATGTCGAAGTGGTGCGGGTAACGTTCGATCCGGCGCAGATTTCATTTCGCGATCTGCTGGATGTGTTTTTTGCGGTGCATGATCCGACGACGCCGGATCGGCAGGGAAATGATGTTGGCGAGCAGTACCGGTCGGTGATTTTCTATACCGATGAAGGGCAAAGAAAGATTGCTGAAGAGACAATTGCGGAACTGACCGCAGCGAAGGCGTTCGCAGAGCCGATTGTTACCGCTGTCGAACCGGCGGAGAAGTTTTACGTCGCCGAGGGCTATCACCAGAATTATTACAACGAGAATTCACGGCAGCCGTATTGCATGTTTGTGATCTCTCCCAAGCTGGCCAAACTGGAAAAGAAATTTGCGGAAAGATTGCGGGCATAAACATTCGTACCCCTAGAGCACCGAGGAGCTAGCGCCGGAGGCGACGACACCGCCGCAAGCGGCTGTTACTTTTCAAGCGAGACACAGAGGCGCGACGTATCGTCTCTTCGATTCGCCGCTGCCCCTCATCAAAATGGACTGTACTTCTGCTCCTTCTTTTTGGCATGTAACTTAAGCCGTGCCCACTCCTCTTTGGCCTTCCACTCGCCGGGAACGTTTTTCGGACAAGAGCGCGTTTGCAGGATGGCAGCTGACAGAGGATCCTGACCAAAGTCGAAGCTGTCAAGCATGTCATTCGCCTCGCCATCCTCGTCGCTGAGCGGGCGCAAGTGGAAGCGCTCCTCTGCGAACTTCAGGAACGAGCCGAAATCATATTGGGTATGGCTGATGAAGCCTTCCTTCGCGTAGGGAGAGATGATCAGCAATGGAACCCGGGGCCCAAGGCGAGCGCCGGCCCTCTGGGGGGGAGGAACGTGATCGTAGAACCCTCCGAAGTCGTCCCAGGTCAGAAACACAACCGTGGAACTCCAGTCTGGGCCAGTCATAAGGGCGTTGAGCTGCTGAACCGTCCAGTTCTCGCCCGCGCAACTGCTGAGAGGCGGGTGCTCGCTGCCGTCGCCGGTGACGAGCCAACTTACCGCAGGTAAGTTGCCGGACTTGGCATCGACCACAAATTGATCGTCATCCACCACCCTTTCGCTCCAAAGGCTGCTTTCGCGAATGTGATGGATTGCATCCAGAGCGGACCATTGGTAGCCGTAGTGGCCTTTTGGGGGAGCGTAATATTTCCAGCTGATGTGGGCAGCCTCAAGAGAATCAGCCAAAGTCTGAAAATCGAAGCAAGGCGGTTCCAATTCGACGGTCCCGTCCTTCTTTTCGACGGGAACGTTCTGTCCTTCATCGGAGTCGCAGCCCCAGTTGTAGCGATTGGGGTGAGGATTGTCGAGCGCGCCACCATCCTGGCCGGCAATCGTGAGGAGATGATTGGGGAAACTCGGCCCGGCCATGGAAGAAAACATGCGATCCGCCAGCACAAAATGGTGGGCGTAGGCGAAGTAGTTCGGGATGTCCTCGGAATTCAATTGCGTGTAAGGAAGCAGGTATCCATCCAGGGCGCCGTGCTCAACCAGGTCGAACTTGCTCATGGTGCCGCCGTCGATCGCGATCAAGGCGTCGCGCCAGGAATGTCCCAGGTCATAGGGGGTTTGATCGGGGGTATGGCCGAGGGGGATTTCTTTGCTAGAGGAAGTCTTTCCGGCGGTGGCGCCATCTGCTCCGGGGAACGTTCCAAAGTAGTTGTCAAACGTCCGGTTTTCCTTGATTAAGAAGACGATGTGCTGGATCTTGTTGATCCCTTGCCCGGGAACGGGCTGAGTGGCTACCTTTTGAACGGGTTGTGGTGCCAGAGAACGGCAACCGGAAATGAGTAACAGCAGAGGGAGCAGAATGGCAGTCCAAAAACGAGGGTGCACCGTGATCTCCAAGTGGTCTTGATTGAGTTTCGTTTCAACGAGACGAGGACGAGCCACGGGCAAAAGCGAGGTGCATTCCTGGCGACGAACGAGCTTTGCCCCCAGTACCCCTGGGAACACACCTCTTTGAAACCTCCAGGTTCCCGGCTCGACCTGAAGTTATGTTCAACAAAAGCACGCGGAGGTGGAAGATACTAAAAAGACTGGAGTGTTAAATCTTTGGGTGGTCCTGAAGCAGAAGGTCGAATCTTTTGATTTGCCGGGTCCGTTTCGGATGTGAGGCTACAGAAGATCTCGATAGCGCTCTAAGGCCACTCGGACCAGCTGACTCCGGGTTCGTACGCCTGTCTTCCCAAAGAGCTGTTGGAGGGTGTTCTTGACTGCGCTTTCGGAGATTTCCATTCGTGCGGCAATTTCCTTGTTCGCCAGCCCTTGAACGACAAGGCACAAGGCTTGCAGCTCTCTTTCTGTCAAATCGGCTCTCTCGCTTTCGTAGGAGCCCCCCGTGACCGCTTCAGGCGCAGCCTCGTCACTGACATCGGCGATGATTGCAGCCATCTTTGGCCTGTCCCCCTCTCGGTAGGTAGAGAACCAGACTTTGGCGAGGAACGTTTCTCCATTGCCGCGATGTGCCCGGCATTGCATCGAGGCGCGAAATTGCGGTCCATCATCTGCCCGAAGTGCATGATGTAACTCGGGCAGGAATGCTGCAATAGGGTGCCGAAGAAGGGTTCCGTCGTTGGGTACCATCAGCTCCAGAGCGGCGCGGTTCGCAAGCTCAACGAAGCCCCTTTCGTCGACGGTCACAATGGCCACGGGGCTGGTTTCTACCAACGCTTGCATTCGCTCATGGGCTTCGAGGCTAAGCCTCCGATTGCGTACGACTTCGATGGTCAGTAATCCGCATCCGCATAGGGCCAATGCCTCAAATCCAAATCGAATCGCGGCATCCGACGGATCGAGGTAACTAAATCTTTCACTGAGCAGCGCGCAAGCGGTCCCCAACGAGACAATTGCCCAGCGTGGCAGGAAACCTGCCGCAAGCATGATCGGAAACAAGTAAAGAAACCCGAGGGAAAAGTAACGCTCGGTCCGCCAGTCCACAACCGCGATCAAGCAAAGAAGGGCGGCACTACCCGACAGAACGAACGTACGATTGCGTTGGTCCCAGATCCAAGCCAAGTTGGGCATGAGGTCTATGAGCTGGTAAGAAATTCATTATTCCATGGGATAGAGGATTCTCACTAGCCAATCATTTGATTGGGAACCCGAGACCAATCAATCCATTTCTCGTTCAAGGCGAACTGTGGATGTCGAACTTCCAGTTGCGGGTTTGGCCGAATGAGTGGGCGCGACGGCTACACCAATCGAAAGAACATGGCGCTGTTCTTTTGAGTGTCTTCTGCGTTTGTACGTTCCGTACTACCTTCGTGATAGGAAAGCAAGAAATCGGAGGTAGGTTGATGCGGAAACCAAAAAGAAGCATGCTAGAGAGCATCCCAATGCTCATTCTGCTCGGTGTCTTGGCAGGCGTTGTCGGAGGCGTTGGAGTTGGCCTTTTTCAGCTTAGAGCGGCGGAGTCTTCGGCGTCGGCGGCAGCGTCGGGACAATGACTGAATCCCTCAGGAGTGGATCATTGGCAAGCCAGGTCCCCCAAGTCCCACCATTCCATACGAACTTGACTTAGCCTTCGGTGCCGGTGCGTTTGATGGCCGGTGTGTAGCGTTCTTCGAGCAGCAAGCGGCGAAGGGTGCGCAGGTCGTTGAGTAAGCGGCTGCTGGACTGAAGGTGAGAGCTGAGCTTCTCAAGCTTGTATTCGACCAGACGCAGGGCCTCCAAACGCCGATCGGGCTTGGTCTCAGCGGCGATGATGTCGTCAGCGAGTTCTCGCTTGGCCTCCGCGATGGCTTCCCAGAGGAGTTGGATGTATTCGTGAGCGCCTTCGATGGTGTCAAACGGGGTCTCAGGTTGATAGCTCACCGGAACCTCCAGGGAAGCAGTATGGCGGAGAGGGTGGGATTTGAACCCACGATACCCGTTAAGGTATGTCCGCTTTCGAGGCGGATCGTTTCAACCACTCACGCACCTCTCCGGAAAGCAGTCTTCAGTTGTCAGCTCTCAGTTCTCAGGAAAACCTAACCTATCCGTCCTGTAAAGCGCAAGCAACCTCTTACCGGCCCACCGACTCTTAACGTCGCTTTCGGAAAAACTCCTGTATGATTTCAGCCGACCTACCGGCCAGAACTCCACCCTGCACGTCCATTTTGTGGTTGAGGCTCGGGTGATTGACAACCTCCAAGACCGAATGAACGGCCCCGGCTTTGGGGTCATCGGCGCCATACACCAGGCGTCGGATGCGGGCGTGAACCAGCGCACCGGCACACATGGCACAGGGCTCAATTGTAGCAAAGAGCGTGCACTCGCTCAGGCGATGATTACCGACGTTTCGTCCGGCTTCGCGCAGGGCGACGATCTCGGCGTGGGCCGTGGGGTCATTGTCGGCGAGGTTGCGATTCCAGCCGCGGCCGACGATCTGCCCGTTGCAGACGACGACGGCGCCGACGGGAACCTCGCCAGAGTCGAGCGCGCGCTGGGCGGCACGGAGAGCCTCTTCCATGCAGAGTTCGTCGGAGTCGAGTTGGAGGGCAGTGGACAGTCGAAACCAGCGTGGTGGCAGATGCCGCAGCCAAAGCCGGAAGGAAGAAAAGCTCCCCGGCAGGCGCGACTTTATTCTACCGGGACGGTTAAATTGATGGAATTCGTTGCCCTCTCGGCAGGTGCGGAGTGGGAAATTTCGTTCTCACTTTTAAGCGACTGTGAATCGGCATTTCGAAGCGAGTCGCATTGTAGACGCTTAAACTCGTTAGCTAACTGGCTTGTAATCTGCTGATTATGAGGAATTATTCAAACGGGACTTCGGTTCCGGGATGGAACAAGACTTGCACAAACCTATGTGGGGTGGTTTGGTCCAAGGGGCCCAGGTAGAGCAGCGCTCCGCGAAGAGGAGGCATCAACTCCATGAAAATTACAGAAAGGCTCGTTGCGCAAGCCGCGCTGGCCGTGTCGATGGTGGCGGCGGCATCGGCGCAAAATGCATTCAAGGTATATGCGGTGCCGGGATCGGCTCCAAACTCGGTTACGGGCATCAACAACGCGGGCCAGGTGATGGTGAACACGGCGACGCCCGATTCGTCAGACGTTAGGGTCTGGACCCGTCAGGGTGGCGTGAAGCACCTCAACCTTTCCGGCACGAACAATCTGGGGATGGCGATTGATGGGGACGGAGACATCGTGGGTGTGGGCGATCCGGGCAGCGGCGATGACCAGGCTTTCTTTTGGACGCAAAGTGGCGGAGAGCAATGGTTGGGCTCGCTCGGAGGACCATTGAGCGTGGGGGAGAGCGCAAACAATAACGGCTCGGTAGTGGGATTGTCGTATACAAGCGGCGAATTGCAGCATGCATTCTTCTGGTCCGCAACCGGGGGAATGCAGGACCTGACGCCGGACATCACGACGGTGCAAGGAGCGGTTGCGACTGGAATCAATGCCTCGGACTTCGTCGTCGGGTATTACTTCCCGAACGGCACCCGGTTGCCGGTGGGTTTTACCTGGACACAAGCAGGCGGGCGCCAGGACTTTGGTGCGACGGGCACTCTCCCATTCGCGGTGAGTGACGCGGGCACGGTTGTTGGACAGATGAAAACATCCAAAGGCCTGAAGCATGCATTCTCCTGGACGGCTGCGGGCGGAATGAACGATCTGGGAACGCTCGGAGGCCAGCAGAGTACCGCACTGGGAATCAACAGCAATGGCTGGATTGTCGGCACATCTCTGACGAACAACGGGACCGGACAATTTCATGGATTCTTATGGACGCCTTCGGGCGGCATGAAGGATCTGGCCACATTAGCTGGGTTGAATCAGGCAATTCAGCCGTACTTCCTGCAGGTCAACGATGCCGGAGTGATCGCGATGTCGTGGAGTCAGGGCGTGTCGCTGCTGATCCCGATCATGACCGGAACTCTGACGTCGTCGCAAAATCCATCGCAGTTCGGGAATCCAGTGACGTTCACTTTGACGATGAACTCGGTGGCGGGCGCCCCTCCCGACGGAGAGATTGTGCAGTTCAACGTGGGAAGCCAGGCGGCAGGCACGGGAACGCTCAGCGGAGGGGTCGCGAAATTTACAACCTCGACCATGGCGGTCGGCTCGCACAAGATTTCTGTCAACTATTTTGGCGACGCGAATTATCTGCCGGTAAAGTTCGGAGGCCTGACGCAAGTCGTGCAGTAGCAATGTCACGAATGTGACTGCCCTCACATGGACCCATGGCTGGCGGTGGTATGCTAAGCAGCTATGGGAATGACGGCGATCCTGCGCAAGGTGTTCCTGGTCGACCTGATTCAGGGACTCGGGGTAACGTTCCGGTATCAGCACCCGAAAGAAATCTACACGGAGCAGTATCCGCAGGAGCGGCCGCAGGTGGCCGAGCGCTATCGCGGAGCGCCGCGTCTGAATGTCAATCCCGACACGGACGAGTCGTTGTGCATTGCGTGCGACCTCTGCGCCCTGGCATGTCCGGAACACCTGATTGTCGTTTCCAGCGAGCGCAATGAAAAGACTCGCCGCAAAGAGCTCACCAACTTTACTTACGATTTGAGCCGCTGCATGTTCTGCGGATTGTGTGAGGACGCTTGTCCTACCGATGCGCTGGAATTGACGCAGGACTTCGAACTGGCCACTTATTCACGCGAAGGAATGATCTGGGACCGCGAGGCTCTGGAAAAGGGGCCGCGGCCGGTAGTGTATAAGAAGTAGCGATTTACGTCGGATTGGTCATTGCGGCGCGGCCAGTGGCCTCAAGGGTGGCTTAACTGACCGGACGGCGCCCAGCTATTCGCGCGGGAGTGAGAGTCCCGGGATGTTCCAGGGAATGCGATACACAGCGTTGCTCGTCGCCAGAACCGCTTTCATCGAGGGAGCAATGGCCAATCCCACCAGTCCGTTCCCCGAGACCTGTAGACTGGGCTTCGCGTCGGGAGTAATCTTCACGATGCCGCGCTTGCCCGCGAGCGATGCGGCCACGTAGAGGTTGCCCTCAACATCAAACGCGATTCCCTGGGGACGTCCGAGCCCTCTGTAAAACACCGACACGCTGCCGTGGGGATCGATCTTGTAAATGCAATCGAAGCTGGAAGTAGTGGGGCCGGATACGAAAAGGTCCCCGTGCGGGCCGAAGGCCAAATGGTAGGCGGATACACTCGGTTCCAGCGTGGCAAAAACAAAGATCTGTCGGTCGCGAGAAATCTTGAAAATCGTCCCGCTGCGGTCGCCCACGTAGAGATTCTCGTCCTTGTCGAACGCGATGCCGGTGGCAACTCCCATACCTTCAGCATAAGTGGCGGCCGTGCCATCGGGAGCCACGACGTAGACGGCTTCATCGTTGCGCGAAGAAACATACATCTGCCCGGCGCGATCGAATGCGATGGCCGTCGCATTCATCATCTCCTTTACAAACGGACTCACCTTGTCATCCGGGCTGATCTTGAAAATCGCAACTGGGACCTTTTGCCCGCGCGGTCCCGAAAACGTGACAAACAGATTCCCGTCGCGGTCGAAGGCCGGGTTGGCCACCGGGTGGAGTTCGTCGGCGATCGGAATAGCAACCTTGATGTCGTGCGAGTTGCTGACGTGCCCGTTAGTTCCCACGATGACCGATCCCGAAGGAGCGCCTTCCGGAACCCGGGCAACCACAAATTCGTCCGAACTGATCAACACCGAGCCTTCGACGCCGCCAAAGCGCACACTGGGCCGGCGGAGCTCCGGCGGCCGAAGGCTCGTGCCGACGATGCGAATTTCACCGCCCGGCAAGGCCAGTGACGGTGCGACCGCTTCGATGTGCGGCTTGACGGTATTGCCCTTCTTCCCGAGAAGACGATCCGAAATACTCATGAGTCCTGTTCCGACTGGTGTCGAACTACCTCATTATTAGAGGTGAGGAGCGCAACAGAAGATGCATGATCGCCAGCGCATAGATGCCTGCGCCCAAGTCATCGACCACAATCCCGGTGCCTTCGGGCAGCCGCTCCAGATGTCGGATCGGGAACGGTTTCAAAATATCGAAGACACGAAAAAGTATAAGGCCCGCAAGGAATGTTTTCCAAGACAGCGGCACGGCAATGAGTGCGACCAGTTGGCCGGCGACCTCGTCAATAACGACGAATTGCGGATCCTTAATGCCTGTGGCGCGCGTGACGGCCGTTGCAGCAGGGATACCCACAACAGTGACAAGCACAGCCGCGCCGATTGTCGCCCAGATGCGCGCATGCGGAGCCACTTGAGAACTGATCACCGCCCAGACCAAAACAGTCGCGACCGACCCCCATGTGCCGGGACCAGGTTTAAGGCGTCCCGCGCCAAAGAAGGTGGCGATCAGCGTGGCCCAAACGGGAGTTGCCCCCCGCCCGCCAGCGGAAGAACTAACGGCCTTCGAATCTGCGCTCATTCGAACTCTTCCGGCTCTTCAAACTGCATGTTCACGCCGGGCTTCAGTCGCTCCTCCGTATCGGTAGCCGGCGACTTGATCACGTAATCCCCACTCGCCCACTTACCCAGGTCGAGTAGCCGGCAGCGCTCGCTGCAGAACGGCGAGTCCGGGGCGGTCACCTTCACCGGTTTCTTGCACATCGGGCAGCGGAGCTGGGTGGCGCGTTTGCGAGGCATGATTGAGTTCAGAAGTTAAACGTCTGATTGCAGAGGTGAAAACCAGGGCAGCGATCCAAGCGATGGGTTCTGCAATTTTGCTCCTACTGTTTCCACCTTGGTGGAGCAGATTAACTTCATCGCTGTCATCCTGAGCGGAGTCCGGTGAGCGAAGCGAGCCGCGCGGAGTCGAAGGACCCCTAATCCCTCGCCACCAGTGTACGGTCTCGGAAAACCGCTCCCCCAAAAAAACATCACACCTCTCCCAAATACGCTCTGGTAGAAAACCTGGCTATCAATCCTCGCGGTCCGGGCACTAAATTATCTCAGCCACCAGGTCATAATCGTGAGCAGCCACGATGCGGCACCGGTGGAACTCGCCTTTCTGTGGTTCCCGGCCATCAGGATACCCATTGACAAAAACTTTTCCGTCGATCTCCGGCGCATGCATCGGTGTGCGGCCTTCGAGCAGAAGATCGGACTCGGAGGACGTTCCTTCTACAAGCAGCTCGAATTGCCGCCCAACCAAGGCCTTCTTTTTCCTGCGGCTGATTTTCTTCTGTGCCGACATCAGCGACTTGCGGCGCCGCTCAATCTCGTGGGCGGAAAGCTTCTTCGCCTCGTGGAATGCTGGCGCGCCTTCCTGATCGGAATAAGCGAAGGCACCCATCCAGTCGAACTGTGCCTCCGCGACGAACTCCTGCAATTCCTCGAATTCTTTTTCGGTCTCGCCGGGAAATCCGACAATGAACGAAGTCCGGAGCGTGAGCCCGGGAATAACGCGGCGCATTTTTTCGATGGAGCGAAGGAAGAGATCGCCGCCACCTCCTCTCTTCATGCGCTTGAGAACCGAAGCCGAAGCGTGCTGTAAGGGAACATCGACGTAGGAACAGATTTTGTCGTGTGCCGCGATGGTTTCAAGCAGGCGTCCAGTGATCTTGTTGGGATACGCATACAGGAAGCGAATCCAGCGCAGGTCCTCGATCGCGGCGAGCTTTTCGAGCAGCAGCGCGAGACCGTTCTTGAGGCGGAGGTCTTCGCCGTAGCAAGTTGTGTCCTGCCCGATCAATGTAATCTCGCGCACGCCGGACTGGGCGAGACGTTCCGCTTCGGCAACCACCGACTCGAAGCGGCGCGAGCGAAACTGCCCGCGAAGCTGCGGAATAATGCAGAAGCTGCAAGGGTGATCGCAGCCCTCGGCGATCTTTATATAAGCGGAGTAACCAGGGGTCGCGAGTATGCGCGGAGTATTTTCATCGTAGAGATAGTTGGGGAGATCGGAGACCGCGCCGTCCCACTCCTCACGCGCGAAGCGTCCGTGCGAGCGGCGGTGGTCGCCTTCCGGACGTGACGAAAGAATACGGAAAGGGGAATCGGGCGCAGGCGCAATGCCGACTGCGGCCACGATCTTTGTTAATTCACCGGTGCCGACCACGGCGTCGACCTCGGGAATTTCCTTCTGGATCTCGTTGCGAAACCGCTCCACCATGCAGCCGGCAACCACCAGCTTTTTCGCGCGGCCGCCGCTCTTGTGCCGAGCCATCTCAAGGATAGTGTCAACAGATTCCTGCTGCGCGGTTCCAATAAAAGAGCAGGTATTGACGACGATGACATCCGCCTCGTCGGCCGACGGCGTGAGTTGCGCACCCGCCTGGGCCAGCATGCCCATCATCACCTCGCTATCGACGAGATTCTTTGGGCAGCCCAGGCTGACAAAGCCAACCTTCGTCGGCTGCTGCGGGATCGTAGATGGAGTCTGAGCTTTTGACACGCAAAAAGGCTGCCGCACTAGTGCCTTGACCTTGAAGTTATGAACACGGAACTCGAGTGTAGCGCCGGCGCCTCGCCGGCTGTTCCAAGGGCGACCCGCCCTCGGCTCCGCACACTGCAAATGTGGAGGGCACAGAAAGCTGGAATGTGAGGCAAAACCCCCATCTCAATTTTACCATTCAGCGCCGCCGCTCCACCTCGAAAGCGACCTGCCAGCGCCGCATCACGAACGTTACTTGCGGTGCTCGCCGCGCTTGGTTCGGCGTGCTACTCTTAGAACAATCAACAACATCCGCAAGACTCCGGAGGAGTGATGGCGGCAAAACGCCTTTTGGGCACACTTGTGGCGCTTCTATTCGCGAGCACTGCGCTGGCGCAAGTGAACGAACTCTCCGTTACCTTTGGCCGCACGTTCGTCAGCACACAAACAATCCTAGCCGGTCCAAGTTCCGGCAATCCGATTCACTTCGGAAGAGAAGAAACTCTTGGTTTCGACTACGCCCACTTCCTGACCAGCAAAAAGATTTTCGCCTTCCATGCGGAACTCCCTGTCGCAATTTACCCGCGCATGGACCTGAACACGCCGATTGGCGACACGATTCCGACAGACATTGGCGCTCTGTTTGTGACGCCGTCGTTGCGCATGAACATCTTTGGCGGGGATAGCGTAACGCCATGGGTGAGTGTCGGCGGCGGCTATGGGCGCTTTCGCGAAGCTCCAAAGAACAATTTCTTCGGCGACAACACCGGACCCACTGGCAGCAACACTGGAGTCTTGCAGATGGGAGCAGGCCTCGACACCTGGTTCTGGTCCAGGTGGGGCTTCCGCGCTGAATTCCGCGACTTCTACTCCGGCGTACCTGCCCTGAACGTCGATACCGGTCGCAGCCGCATGCACAACTACTATGTCGGCGCAGGTGTGATCCACCGCTTCTAGGCCGGTTGTCTCCAGTGAGATTGCGTCGTCGGTTTGCCTGTGATCCTCTGTGCCCCCTGTGGTAGGTAATCGTTGACCTCGCCGACGACCATCTCCGACCGCAGGAGTGCCGTGCGTAGTACATTTGACACCCTTGCTACAATAAAAACATAGCCGCAACGTCATCAAGGATGACGTTCGGCAAGGGGCTTGGGGTCTCTCAATACAAATAGGGAAAGTTCAGACGTCGCAAAAAATAGGGCGGCGGAAACGGCTAACTCCTTATTTCGGAATACTTTGACTGTAACCCATTTAAACTCAAAGACCTGGACGGAAATTCTCCC
>Ga0335069_10003379_pt1 | contig 24159 bp, 14 predicted proteins | sample Lox_Sample_11_FD_206714 | JGI IMG/M metagenome (GOLD analysis project Ga0335069, IMG submission 206714) | Soil microbial communities from Loxahatchee National Wildlife Refuge, Florida, United States - Lox_Sample_1.1 | ecosystem: Environmental > Terrestrial > Soil > Wetlands | place: USA... | reverse complement strand
GCCTGTCGCCTCGTCGCCAGAGGTCGAACGTGCTGCCACGCTCGCCGTGGACCGTTCCGAAACCAGCAGGACTCGAGTCCGCCCGAGCGCAAAAGAAAGCGGCCGCGCGAGGGCGGCCGCCGTGTCGTTCACGTCAGACTGGGGAGGAGTCCGTCCTTGTCGATTTCCCAGCATTCGCCCATGGGCTGATAGCTCGACCACCGGCTTGCGCCGTTGTCGCGGAATCGACATCAGATGATGTGAACGACGGCGCCATGATCGTCTGCCTGCCCGCGCTGCAGCGATCGGCGCAAGGCCCATTTCCTCGTCGGCGAATTCCTACGAAGGTCGGGCCGTTCGCGGCAGCATGGGGACGGCCTGTGCGCCACGCCAGCGAGGCCGGTGCGGATCAATAGCGTCCGATCCGGTCCGAAACGGGCGCACGCCGCACTCGCGCTTCGGGCTTGAGCTCCAGCGTCCAGCGGAGCTCCGCCGTTCGCGCGCGACCGAGGTCGACCGGCTTGCGCGTCGCGTCCTCCGGCCCCTCGAGCTGCGGATGCCAGACGCGGACGACGTAGGCACGCTGTGGCAAATCGCCGAGCGTCGCTTTGCCGTCAGGGCCGGTTTTCGCGAAGTACGGCGACTCCGATACGTAAACGAAGCCCACCATCCAGTCGTGAATGTTGCAGCCGAGAACGACGACTCCCGGCTTGTCGAAGACGATTGGTTGCGCGGGCACGCCGGCATAGAGCGGCAACTCAAAGCGCTTCGCCGGAGAGAAGGAATAGACCTGATGACGGACGTTGTCGTTGTTGGGAAAGCTCACCGAGGTGCCGACGAGCACCACTTGAACCCTCGGCACGAACTCCTTGTCGACCTGGTCGACCACGTCCTCGCGCGCCTTGGCCGGTGCGCGCACGGCCCCTCCGGCGGGGACGGCTACGACCACCGCATCGGCAACCGGCCTGCCCTGTTGATCGACGACGCTCGCCACGATCTCGGCGCTCTGTGCAAATGACGCACCTGCCCAGGCGCCCCAGGCCAAGACAACCGATCGCAGCGAGTTTCTCATTAGGCCCTCGGTCAAAAGCGGTAAGCGAACGCCACGCCGGTGTTGTAGCTCCGGTACTCGAGGTCGTACGGCGAGTGCGTGAGCTCGTAGCGATAGTGAAAGTTGAGCGATGAGCGGTCGCTCAGCGCCCAGCTGAGCGCCGCGCCAAGCATCGAAGTCGTCCCGCGTAAACGATACGCGTACAGCTCGTCCTGGTTGAACGCGGGATCCTCGGCGATCGCGCTCGACGCGAGGAAAACCGGAAGCGACGCCTCCGACGTCGATTCCACGTCGCCGCGGCGGATCGATCCGCTCAAGCCGAGCAGCCAGGCATCGTCGATCGCGTAGCCCATGCGGAAATACGCGCTTTGCCCGGTAAGCTCGAACACCTTGCCTGAAATGCCGGACACGACGGGCTCGCCCTTCGGTGCGAAACGACGATCATAGGCAACGCCCACCGCCGCGTCGAACGACTCGGTGAAGCGCCGACCCACCTCGGCGCGCAAATCGAAACGCGCGCCGGTACGAACGTCGGCGCGGTAGTCGTCGTACGAGCCGGTCGCCACGAACGCCACCCAGGGCGCGCCCCATCCGAGCCCGAGCTTGTGCCGATACACCATCGAGCCGCCGACGCCGGCGACGTTGAGCCCGGTGTAGCGGTCGTAGGCCTCTCCGCGTAAGTCGAGGGTTACCGTCAACCCATCGTCGCCTGTCAGTGCGAAGAATTGCCCGACGCTCGCGTCCAAAGCCACGGCCCAATCGGGACGAACGTCCGGTCCGCTTGGCGCACGCGTCAGGTTGCTGTCGAAGAGAGCTTCGACGTTCGCGTCCAAGAGCCATTCGGCCGACGCGGGTGCCGCGTTGGCGACGAGCGCAATCGCGCTCGCGGCAATCGCCGCACGACCGCTGCGCCGACGCGAGCCGATGGCGTGGCGCCACGACGCGCGCGCTTCGGACCGCGGCGAATTCGAGGATACGGCGGCAGGGATCTTGCTTGCCAAGCGGCCGCACGCGCGCAAGATCCGTACCCTTGCGGCGACAGGGCCGGTGCATTCGATGCCGGATGGGTGGGACTTCCACAACCATTTGAAAACGATGAGTAATCAGCGCAGGGGTCGCCGTCGCATTCAGCGCGGGAAGCGATTCGCGGTGTATAGCACAGGCTGTTCGATCCAATCTGCCGCCAGCTTTGTGCCACTGCGCGGCGGTGGGCAACTTCGTTTGCCGGCGCGGGGACGCTGAGCAGCTCGGAGCCGCCGATGCCGTTCGCGAGCGCCATGATTCGCAGCCTGCAAGCGAGGATCTTCGCGCTGTTCCTGCTGCTCGTCGTTGTCGTCCAGATCGGCGGTTTCGTGCTGATCAATTCCGCGGGCGTGGCAGCCGCGCGCAAATCGGGGAGTGCGGAGATCGACGCCGGAGCGCGCGTCTTCGATCGCTTTCTCAATCAGGATACCGAGCGGCTGATTCAGGGCGCGCGGCTGCTCACCGGCGATTATGCATTTCGCGAAGCGGTGGCCACCGGCGACAGGGCGACGCTCGCGTCGGCGCTCGCAAATCACGGCAGGCGGATCGACGCCGCCCTGATGATGTTGATCGGGTTGGATAAGCAGGTGATCGCCGACACGCTGGACAATGCCCCGGGTGAACGTTTTGCCTTTCCCGAGCTGCTCGACCGAGACGAGTCGCCGCAGCAGGCGCCCGCCATGGTGCTCGTCCACGGTCAGCTCTATCAGCTCGTCGTCGTCCCCGTCCTGGCCCCGCTGCCGGTCGCGTGGCTTGCCGTAGGGTTCGCCGTCGACGACGCGCTCGCGCAGGATCTTCATCGCCTCACGCGGTTGCAGGTGTCGTTCCTGACCCGGCAGGGGGACGAGCGATGGCGAGTCCAGTCGAGCACGTTACCGGCGAGCGAGCGCTCGCGGCTCGTGGACGAAATTGCTGCGCGCCGCTTCGCCGCCAATGATCCCGATGGCAACGCCGCCTACAGCGACGACTCGATCACGCGTGTGCTGGATCTTTCGCTGCGGCCCGGCGCGAGCGTCGTCGCCGTGCTGCAGGAACCTCTGTCCGTCGCGCTCGAGCCGTTCTGGCAGCTGCAGCGCCGGCTCACGCTGATCTCGGTCCTCGGCGTCGTCGTTTCGATCGTCGCCAGCATCGCCATCGCGCGCGGGATCGGACGGCCGGTTCGCGATCTCGCCGGCGTTGCGCGCCGCATCGCGAGCGGCGACTACACGCCGGTGCCGCTCGAGGCGCGCAACGACGAAATCGGCGATCTCGCCAACGCGTTCCGGGCGATGCAGGACGGAATCGTCACCCGCGAGTCGCGCATCTCGGATCTCGCTTACCGCGACCCGCTGACGGGCCTGCCGAACCGCGCGCTGTTCGTCGACCGACTCGATCAGCAGCTCGCGCTGGCGGCGCGCAACGGCACGCCGGTCGCGGTGTTGCTGATGGATCTCGACAACTTCAAATACGTCAACGACACGCTGGGCCATCCGATCGGCGATCTCCTTCTGCTCGAAGTCGCCGCTCGCCTCAAGGCGGTCGTTCGGCGTGCGGGCGATACGGTGGCTCGGCTGGGCGGCGACGAGTTCGCCATCGTGTTGCCCGGCGACGGCGTGAGCGACACGCAGTGCGTCGGCGAGGCGATCCTACGCGTGCTCGAGGCGCCGATGACGCTCGAAGGGCATGTCGTGGATGTCGGCGCCAGCATCGGCATCGCCGCCTATCCGGTTCACGGCAACGAATCGTCGAAGCTCATGCGCCACGCCGACGTGGCGATGTACGAGGCGAAGCGCAGCAACCGTGGCATCGTCGTCTGGGACGATCAATACGACCAGCACAGCCTCGATCGCCTGTCGTTGATGAGCGACCTGCGCAAGGCCGTCGACAACGACGAACTCCTGCTCGTCTATCAGCCCAAGGTGTCGCTGGGCCCGGTCGGCGAGCACTACGTCGAGGCGCTCGTGCGCTGGCGACATCCGTCGCGCGGGCTCGTGCCGCCGGTCGAGTTCATCCCGTTCGCCGAGCAAACGGGTTACATCCGGGTAATCACACAGTGGGTGATTCGCTCGGCGGTCGCGCAGTGCGCGGAGTGGCGACGTCGCGGCCTGCCGATGAACGTCTCGATCAATCTTTCGGCGCGCGATCTCGTCGACCCGGAGCTTCCCGCCCGGTTCGAGGCCGCGCTCGAGCGCGCGCATTGCAAGGCGCAATGGATATCGCTCGAGATCACCGAAAGCGCGATCCTCGATGATCCGGGCCACGCGATCAGGAATCTCGAGCGCATGTCGGCGCTGGGATGCAAGCTCGCGATCGACGACTATGGAACCGGCTATTCATCGCTCGCCTACCTGCGGCGCCTGCCGGTGCACGAGCTCAAGATCGACAAGTCGTTCGTCATCGGGCTGGCAAACGATGCGAACGACGCGATCATCGTGCGCTCGACGATCGAGCTCGGGCATAACATGGGGCTCGTCGTCGTCGCCGAGGGCGTCGAGAACGACGCGACGGTCGACCTGTTGCGCGCGCTCGGCTGCGACATGGTCCAGGGATTCGGCTTGAGCCGGCCGCTCATCGCGGCCGACGCGGAGAACTGGGTGCGCGAATCCGCGTGGACCCAGCCGGCGGCGAGCCTGCGGCGCGTCGGCTGAGCAACAGCGCGGCTCCTGCGAGCAATCCACGGGCGCCGCGAAGAAGGCGCTACGAAGGGTTGCGCGCGGTTACGAACCAGGCGCTCGACGCCCCGAAGCGGACGCAAAGCTCGGCGTCGAACTCGACGCTGAAGGGCCATCATATGGAGACGCCCGGGTTCGGCCACGCGACCGTGCCCGGACGCCCGATCGAGAGCACGAAGACGAGGCGGCGAGCTCGGCTGCCCGAAGTGCGTAAACTGCGGTCACGATGCGGCGACCGGATTCGCGCTTGGGGCTGCCCCGGCCGAGGCGCCGACGCAGCGCCCCTTTGGCATGTGCGGCGCCTGGTCGACTCGGCGTTCATCACGACACCGCCCGACGCGCGGCTTTCCTACTGCGGATTGCGGTTGTCGCTCACGGCGCCGGCGCCGTAACAAGCGGTAACAGATCGGTTTGCCGTCGCGGGGAACCAAAGGATAACAAGTGGTTACATAAGACACCCTGGCGGATTTCGCCAAATGGGAGAGAATCGCCCCGATCCGGGGCCTAAGACACAAGCAGATGACGCCCAACGAAGCTCCCGCTCCCCTCACGATCGAACGGCCCCCGACAAGCGAGCCGCCCGAGGGCCGGCGCCGCCACCGGCTGTGGATCGTTGCGCTTGTGCTGCTCGCGGCGGCCGGCGCCGGCTATTGGTACTGGTCGAGCCGAGTGGCCGAGCCCTCGGGGGCGACGAAAGGCGGCCGCGGTGACGCCTCGCGGCCTACGCCGGTCGTCGCGATGCCCGCCCGCAAGGGCAGCATCGATGTCTACCTGAACGCCCTCGGCACGGTGACGCCGCGCAACACGGTCACGATCCGCTCGCGCGTCGACGGACAGCTGATGCAAGTCCTGTTCAAGGAGGGGCAGGTCGTCAAGGCCGGAGATCTGCTCGCCGAGATCGACCCTCGACCCTTCCAGGTAATGCTCGAGCAGGCACAAGGCCAGACGGCGAAAGACCAGGCGCTGCTGCGCAACGCCCAGCTCGACCTCGAGCGTTACCGGACGCTGCTCGCGCAGGACTCGATCGCCAAGCAGCAGGTCGACACGCAGGAGTCGTTGGTGCGCCAAATGGAGGCCACGCTGGTCGCCGATCAGGCGGCGATCGACAGCGCGAAGCTGCAATTGACGTACTCGCGGGTGACCGCGCCGATCGCCGGCCGCGTCGGGTTGCGGCAGGTCGATCCGGGAAACATCGTGCACGCTTCCGACACGAACGGAATCGTCGTCATCACCGAGCTCCAGCCGATCACGGTGCTCTATCCGATTCCCGAGGACAACGTCCAGCAGGTGCTCCAGCGCTTCGGCAGCGGGGAGCCGGTCGCGGTCGAGGCCTGGGATCGCGATCAGAAGGCCAAGCTCGCGACCGGCAAGCTCGTCACGATCGACAACCAGATCGACACGACGACCGGCACCGTAAAGCTCCGCGCGGAATTCCCGAACACCAATCTCGCGCTCTTCCCCAACCAGTTCGTCAACGTGCGGATGCTCGTCCAGACTCTCAACGATGCCACGCTCGTCCCCTCGGCGGCGATCCAGCGCGGCGCGCCCGGAACGTTCGTCTACGTCGTCAGGAGCGATCAGACGGTGACGGTGTCGACGGTCAAGCTCGGGCCGGTCCAGGGCGAGGTCACCGCGATCGCGAGCGGCGTGTCGCCGGGCGACCTCCTCGTCGTCGACGGTGCAGACAAGCTCAAGGAAGGCGCGAAGGTCGAGCTCACCACCAGCGAGGCGCGGGCCGCGCCCGCGGCGAAAGGGCGGCAACGCGGCGAGAGACCTCCGGGAGCGCCGCATTCCAAAGGCAACGGCCAGACGTCTTCCGAAGCGACGTCGAAAGGCGACGGGCAGGGGTCTCCCGCGCCCGCCAAAGGCGACGGCCAGGCCGGCGCCAAGCAGGGCGGCTGAGCGGATCGGCGCGACTCTCATCGCATTACGATGAATCCGTCACGAGTATTCATCCTGCGCCCGGTAGCGACCACGCTGCTGATGGTCGCCGTGCTGCTCGCCGGCATCGTCGCGTACCGGGTGCTGCCGCTCTCGGCGCTGCCCGAGGTCGACTATCCGACGATCCAGGTGGTCACGCTCTACCCGGGCGCGAGCCCGGACGTGATGGCTTCATCGATCACGGCGCCGCTCGAGCGGCAGTTCGGACAGATGCCCGGGCTCAATCAGATGTCGTCGACGAGCTCCGGCGGCGCATCGGTGATCACGCTGCAGTTCAGCCTCGCGCTGTCGCTCGACGTAGCCGAGCAGGAGGTTCAGGCAGCGATCAACGCGTCGGGAAGCTTCCTCCCGACGGACCTCCCGAATCCGCCGATCTACAACAAGGTCAACCCCGCCGACACGCCGATCATCACGCTCGCTCTGACTTCGCAAACGCTGTCGCTGCCGAAGCTCGAGGATCTCGCCGACACCCGGATCGCGCAGAAGATCTCGCAACTGCCCGGCGTGGGGCTCGTCAGCATCAGCGGCGGCCAGCGCCCCGCCGTGCGCATCCGCGTCAATCCCCGCGCGCTCGCCGCCTACGGGCTCGCGCTTGACGACGTGCGCACTGCTATCGGCAACGCCAACACCAACCAGGCGAAGGGGAGCTTCGACGGTCCCACTCGCGCGTCGACGATCGATGCGAACGACCAGCTCAAGTCGGCCGCCGAATACGAGCAGCTCATCATCGCGTACAAGAACGGGGCGCCGGTGCGCGTCGCCGACGTTGCCGACGCCGTCGAAGCGGCGGAGAATTCGCGGCTCGCCGCGTGGGGGAACACCACGCCGGCGATCATCCTCAACGTTCAGCGGCAGCCCGGGACGAACGTCATCGAGGTCGTCGACCGCGTGAAGGAGCTGCTGCCCCGGCTCAAGGCGTCGTTGCCGCCGGCCGTCGAGGTCAATCTGCTCACCGACCGCACGGTCACGATCCGCTCGTCGGTCCACGACGTCCAGTTCGAGCTGCTGCTCGCCGTCGCGCTGGTCGTGATGGTGATCTTCCTGTTCCTGCGCAACCTCCCGGCCACTGCGATTCCGAGCGTCGCGGTACCGCTGTCGCTGGTCGGAACCTTCGGCGTCATCTACCTCGCCGGATTTTCGATCAACAACCTGACGCTGATGGCACTGACCATAGCGACCGGCTTCGTCGTCGACGACGCGATCGTCGTGATCGAGAACATCGCGCGCTACATCGAGAAGGGCGAGAAGTCGCTCGACGCGGCACTCAAGGGCACCGAGCAGATCGCCTTCACGATCATCTCGCTGACGTTTTCGCTGATCGCGGTGCTGATCCCGCTGCTCTTCATGGGAGACGTGGTCGGGCGCCTCTTTCGCGAGTTCGCGATCACGCTGGCCGTGTCGATCCTCATCTCAGCCGTCGTCTCGCTGACGCTCACGCCGATGATGTGCGCGAAGCTCCTGCACCATACGCCGCCCGACAAGCAGGGACGCTTCTACCGCTGGAGCGGCGAGATGTTCGACCGGATGATCGGCAGCTACGGGCGAATGCTCAACTGGGTGCTCGACCGGCAGGGCGCAACGCTCATCGTCGCCGTGCTCACACTGGTGCTGACCGTCGTGCTCTACATCGTGATCCCGAAAGGCTTTTTCCCCATCCAGGACACCGGGGCGATCCAGGGCATATCGGAGGCGCCGCAGTCGATCTCGTTCGCGGCGATGTCCGAGCGCCAGCAGGCGCTCGCCAAGGTCGTTCTCGAGGATCCCGCCGTCGAGAGCCTTACGTCCTTCATCGGCGTCGACGGCACCAACACGACGCTGAACAGCGGCCGGATGCTGATCAATCTGAAGCCCCGCTCGGAGCGGAAGGCGAACGCGACGACGGTCATCCGCAGGCTGCAGCGCAAGCTCGCCAATGTCGATGGCATCGCGCTCTACATGCAGCCGATACAGGACCTTACGATCGAGACGCGCGTCTCCCGCACCCAGTACCAGTTCACCGTCGAGGACGTCGACTCGACGGAGCTCGCGACGTGGGTTCACCGGCTGATCGAGCGGCTCAAAGACGTGCCCGAGCTCGCGGACGTCGCGAGCGACCTCTCGGACAGCGGCCTGCAGGCTTACGTCGACTTCGACCGCACGACGGCGAGCCGCCTCGGGATCACGCCGGCGGTCATCGACAACGCGCTCTACAACGCGTTCGGACAGCGGCTGGTGTCGACGATTTTCACGCAATCGAACCAGTACCGCGTGGTGCTCGAAGTCAAGCCCGAGTTCCAGCGCGGCATCGCGGCCCTCAACGATCTCTACGTGACCTCGGCCGTCCCGAACCAGCCGCCGCAGCAGGTGCCGCTCTCGTCTATCGCCACGATCGTCGAGCGCCCGGCCTCGCTCTCGATCAACCACATCGGCCAGTTCCCCGCCGCGACGGTGTCGTTCAACCTGGGGCCGGGCGCCTCGCTCGGCGACGCCGTCAAGGCGGTCGAGAAAGTGAAGGCCGAGCTCGGGATGCCGGCGAGCGTGCAGATCAACTTCCAGGGCGCGGCCAACGCCTTTCGCGCGTCGCTCTCGAACGAGCTGTGGCTGATCCTTGCGGCGATCATCACGATGTACATCGTTCTCGGCGTTCTGTACGAGAGCTTCGTTCACCCGGTGACGATCCTGTCGACGCTGCCCTCCGCCGGCGTAGGCGCCCTGCTCGCGCTGATCGTCTCCGGCAACGACCTCTCGATCATCGCGATCATCGGGATCATTCTGCTGATCGGCATCGTCAAGAAGAACGCGATCATGATGATCGACTTCGCGCTCGACGCCGAGCGCGAGGAGAGCATGGCGCCGCGCGACGCGATCTTCCAGGCGTGCCTGCTGCGCTTTCGCCCGATCATGATGACGACGATGGCGGCCATCCTGGGTGCGTTGCCGCTGATGATCGGCTGGGGCGAAGGTTCCGAGTTGCGGCATCCGCTGGGGATCACGATGGTCGGCGGCCTGCTCGTGTCGCAGGCGCTGACGCTGTTCACCACGCCCGTCATCTATCTGGCCTTCGACCGCCTCGCAAGGAGGACGAAGGAGCGAGCGGCGCGAGGCCGAAGGCCGAGCGAAGGCCCGAAGGGCGCGCCCGCGAGCGACTGAGCGCGGCCGACGATGATCAACCTCTCGCAACCGTTCATCGACCGGCCGGTCGCGACGACGCTGCTGACCCTCGGCATCGCGCTCGCCGGCGCGATCGCATTCCGGCTGCTGCCGGTATCGCCGCTGCCGCAGGTCGACTATCCGACGATCTCGGTGCAGGCGTCGCTGCCCGGCGCGAGCCCCGAAACGATGGCGGCGACCGTCGCGACGCCCCTCGAGCGATCGCTCGGGCGCATCGCCGGCATAACCGAGATGACGTCGTCGAGCTCGCTCGGGTCGACGCGCATCACGCTGCAGTTCGACCTTTCGCGCGACATCGACGGCGCGGCTCGCGACGTGCAGGCAGCGATCAACGCGGCGCGCAATTTGCTGCCGACGGGGCTCCCGAGCAATCCGACCTATCGCAAGGTCAATCCGGCCGACGCGCCGATCATGATCCTGACGCTCACCTCCGACACGATGACGCAGGGTCAGATGTACGACGCGGCCTCGACGATCATCGCCCAGAAGCTCTCGCAGCTCGAGGGCGTCGGGCAAGTCACCGTCGGCGGCAGCTCGCTGCCCGCGGTGCGCGTCGAGCTGAACCCGCAGGCGCTCAACAAGTACGGCATCGCGCTGGAAGACGTCCGGACCGTGCTCGCGTCAGCCAACGCGAATCGCCCCAAGGGCCTCCTTGAAGACGGCGACCGCTACTGGCAGATCTACGCGAACGACCAGGCGAAAACCGCGGCCGAATACCTCCCGCTCATCGTCGCCTATCGCAACGGCAGCGCGGTGCGACTGCCCGACGTAGGCGACGTCGTCGATTCGGTGCAGGACCTGCGCAACGCCGGCATGGCCAACGGCAAGCCGTCGGTGCTCGTCATCATCAACCGCCAGCCGAACGCCAACATCATCGACACCGTCGATCGCATCAACGCGATGCTGCCGTCGCTGCGGGCGTCGATCCCGGGCGCGATCAATCTCCAGCCGGCGATGGAGCGCACGGCGACGATCCGCGCCAGCCTCCGCGACGTGGGGCGCGCGCTGACGATCGCGATCATTCTCGTGATCCTGGTCGTCTATCTGTTCCTGCGCAACGGGCGGGCGACCGCGATACCGGGTGTCGCGGTGCCGGTCTCGCTGATCGGCACGTTCGCCGCCATGTACATCGCCGGCTTCTCGATCAACAACTTCACGCTGATGGCGCTCACCATCGCCACCGGCTTCGTCGTCGACGACGCGATCGTCGTGCTCGAGAACACGTCGCGCCACATCGAGGACGGCATGCCGCCGTTCAAGGCCGCGCTGCAGGGTGCACGTGAAGTGGGCTTCACCGTGCTGTCGATGAGCCTGTCGCTGATCGCGGTGTTCATTCCGATCCTCGCGATGGGGGGGATCGTCGGGCGCCTCTTCCGCGAGTTCGCCGTGACGCTGTCGGTCGCGATCCTGATCTCGCTCGTCATATCGCTCACGACCACGCCGATGATGTGCGCGCGCCTGCTGCGCCCCGCCCGAGAGCGCAAGTCGACCCGCATCGGCCGCTGGAGCGAGAGCATGTACCAGTCAATGATCGACGCGTACGGCCGCGCGCTCGCCTGGGGGCTCCGTCACGGTGTCGTCGTCATGCTGGTCCTGCTCGCGACTGTGTGTCTCAACGTCTATCTCTACATCGTCATCCCGAAGGGATTCTTTCCGCAGCAGGACACCGGGCGCCTGATCGGCAGCATCCAGGCCGACCAGAGCATCTCGTTCCAGGCGATGCGCCAGAAGCTCGCGGACTTCATGACGATCATCGTCAGCGATCCGGCCGTGGACAACGTTGTCGGCTTCACCGGCGGCGCGCAGCGCAACTCCGGGTTCATGTTCATCGCGCTGAAGCCGATCGGGCAACGCAAGGAAACGGTCGACCAGGTGATCGCGAAGTTGCGCGTCAAGCTCGCGAAGGAGCCGGGCGCGAACCTCTTCCTGCAACCGGTACAGGACATCCGCGTCGGCGGCCGCCAGGCGAACGCGCAGTGGCAGTACACGCTCCAGGCCGACGACCTCGCGGAGCTGCGCGCGTGGGAGCCGAAGATCAGGGCGGGCCTCGCCAACCTCCCGGAGCTCGCCGACGTCAACACCGACGCGCAGGACAAGGGATTGCAAACGACGCTCACGATCGACCGCGACGCGGCGATGCGCCTCGGCGTGACGCCGAAGGCGATCGACACGACGCTGAACGATCTCTTCGGCCAGCGGCAGGTGTCGACGATCTACGCGCTGCTCAACCAGTACCACGTCGTGATGGAGGCGGCTCCACAGTACTGGCAATCGCCGGAGACGCTGAACAGCGTCTACGTGAGCACCGCGACCGGCGCGCAGGTTCCGCTGTCCGCGTTCGCGAAGTACGCGCCGACGAACACCCCGCTCGGCGTCAACCACCAGGGCCAATTCGTCGCCTCGACGATTTCGTTCAATCTCGCGCCCAACGTCTCGCTGTCCCAGGCGACGCGCGCCGTCGAAGACGAGCTCGCGCGGCAGGGTGTTCCCGATACGGTCCGCGGGTCGTTCCAGGGCACGGCGCGCGTGTTCCAGGCCTCGCTCGCGAGCCAGCCGTGGCTGATCCTGCTCGCGCTGATAACCCTGTACATCGTGCTCGGCGTTCTCTATGAGAGCTATGTCCACCCGATCACGATCCTGTCGACGCTTCCGTCCGCGGGCGTCGGCGCGCTGCTCGCACTGATGCTGTTCCGCACCGATTTCACGATCATCGCGTTCATCGGAGTGATCCTGCTGATCGGCATCGTCAAGAAGAACGCGATCATGATGGTCGACTTTGCGCTCGAGGTGGAGCGCACGCGGCAGTTGAGCACGCGCGACGCGATCTACGAAGCTTGCCTGCTGCGGTTCCGGCCCATCCTCATGACGACGATGGCGGCCATCCTCGGCGCGCTGCCGCTCGCGCTCGGTGCCGGCGACGGCGCGGAAATGCGCCAGCCACTCGGCATCGCGATCGTCGGCGGACTGCTGGTGAGCCAGATGCTGACGCTGTTCACGACACCCGTCGTCTATCTCTATCTCGACCGCTTCCGGCTGTGGGCGACGCGTGCGCGTGCCACGCGCGGGCGCGACGGACTCGCGCCGGCGGGGGCCGAATGAGCGCGCGGCGCGAGACCGCGGGTCGAGCGAAGGCCCGAAGGGCGCCTCCGCGCGCGATTGAGAGGGCGGCCGACAACTCGGTGCTCGAAGAGTCAGAGACCGCCGTGGAGGCCGCCGAATGATGCGAACGACGACGAGTAGCCTTGCCGCGGTCGTTGCCGCGCGCGCCGCCGGCGCGCTCGCCGTTGCAGCGCTCGTCGCCGGCTGCATGGTCGGACCCGATTACGAGCGGCCGACCGCCCCGACTCCGCCGGCGTACAAGGAGAGCGAAGGCTGGAAGCGCGCGGAGCCGCGCGACGATGCGCCCCGCGGCGAATGGTGGGTCGCGTTCGGCGATCCCGAGCTCGACGCGCTGGTCCGGCAGGTCGACGTGTCGAATCAGACGATCCAGGCTGCCGAGGCCCAGGTGCGCTTCGCCCGCGCAGCGGTCCAGGCGGCACGGGCCGGACTCCTGCCCACGGTGACCGGGAATGTCACGGCGCTACGAAGCTCGCGCAGCTCCGGCGGCGGCAGCGGCAGCACCGCGAACGGAAGCAGCACCGGGGGCGGGCCGCTCAACAGCTACAACGCCGCGCTCGATCTGAGCTGGGAGCTCGACCTCTGGGGCAAGGTGCGCCGCGGCGTCGAGGCGGCCGAAACAAGCGCGCAGGCGAGCGCCGCCGACCTTGCCGCGGCACGCCTGTCCGCACAAGCGACGCTCGCGCAGACCTACCTGCTGCTGCGCGTGCAGGACGCGCAGGTCCAGCTGCTCGAGGACACCGTCGCCGCCTACGGCAAGGCCCTCACGCTCACGCGCAACCAGTACAACGCAGGCGTCGCGGCGCGCGGCGACGTCGCTCAGGCCGAGTCGCAGCTGAACTCGACGCAAGCGCAGGTTTACGACGCGAAGGTCACGCGCGGACAGCTCGAGCACGCGATCGCCGTGCTCGTCGGCAAGCCGCCCGCAGACCTGACGATCGCGCCGCGCAGCGTCGTCGCTCGCTTCCCCGCGATTCCGCCGGAGCTCCCGTCGGAATTGCTCGAACGCCGCCCCGACATCGCCGGCGCCGAACGGCGCGTCGCGAGTGCGAACGCAGAGATCGGCGTCGCGCAAGCCGCTTACTATCCGTCGCTCTCGCTCTCGGCGACAGGCGGCGTGCAAAGCTCCGCGCTGGGCGACCTGGTCTCGCTCCCCGCCCGCTACTGGGCACTCGGCGCCTCTCTCGCGCAGACGATCTTCGATGCCGGTCTGCGCGACGCACAGAAAGCACAGGCGGTCGCGACCTACGATCAGACCGTCGCGATCTATCGCTCGACGGTCCTCACCGGCTTTCAGGAAGTCGAAGACAACCTGATCGCGCTCGCGCTGCTCGAGCGGGAGGCCGCCGTGCAGGACGACGCGGTCAAGGCTTCACGCGAGGCGGCCACGATTGCGGTAAACCAGTACAAGGCGGGAACGGCGAATTACCTCGCCGTCATCGTGCTGCAAGCGGCGGAATTGAACAACGAGCGGACGGCGCTGGGAATCCTGGGACGCCGCCTGGCCGCGAGCGTCGGGCTTGTCAAGGCGCTGGGTGGCGGCTGGAGCGCCGCTTCGCTCGCCGAAGCCTCCGCGAGCAACTAGGCATCGGGGGAGCTGGGCCGCCATTCGCGGGCGAGGCGCTGAGCCTCGGCGATCTGCTCGGGTGTCATTTTCGCCGCGATGGAGTCGGCGTTGCGAACGGCCTTCTCGCGGAAGCTGGCTTCGTCGGGCGCAAAGTGCGCCGCTGCGAGCGCATACCACTTGTGCGCCTGGACGAGATCGCGCGCCACCGCCTTGCCCGCGGCGTACATGCTGCCGAGATTGTTCTGTGCGCTGGCGTCGCCGCGTTCCGCCGCCTTCGCGTACCAGCTCATCGCCACCGCATAGTCCTTCGCGGTTCCGTGGCCTGTCGCGTACATGTTGCCGACGTGGTTCTGCGCGACCTGGTCGCCCTGCTCTGCCGCCTTCAGATACCACTGGAGCGCAGCCGCGTGATCCATCACGACGCCGCGGCCGGTCGCGTACAGGCTGCCGACGTTGAACTGGGCAGCGGCGTCTCCGTGAGCGGCTGCCTTTCGGTACCACTTCATCGCCTCGACGTAGTCGATCGGCACGCCGCGGCCCGTCGCGTACATGCTGCCGATGTTGGTCTGCGCAGCGGCATCGTCCTGCTCCGCCGCCTTGCGGTACCAGTTCAGCGCGCCATGGTAGTTCTGCGGCACGCCCTGTCCGTGCTCATACATGAAGCCGATGTTGTATTGAGCCTTCGCGTGGTTCTGCTCGGCCGCCTTGCGAAACCACTTCATCGCTTCCGCGTAGTCCTGCGCCACGCCCCGGCCCTTGTCGTACATCACGCCGAGGTTGTACTCGGCGCGCGCGAAGCCCTGCTCGGCGGCTCTCCGATACCACTTCACGGCCTCCGCGTCGTCCTGGGGCACGCCGCGGCCGCGGTCGTACATGACGCCGATGTTGTGCTGCGCGTGCGCGTAACCCTGCTCGGCGGCGCGCAGGTACCATCGCATCGCCTCGGCATAGTCCTGCGGCACGCCGCGACCGCGGTCGTACATGCTGCCGACGCTGCAGAGCGCCCGAGCCTCGCCGGCGTCGGCGGCCAGCCGATACCACTTCAACGCTTTGCCGAAGTCCTGCGCGACACCGCGGCCCTTGTCGTACATCACGCCGAGGAACGCCTGCGCACGAGCATCGCCCTCCTCGGCCATTTTCTGGTACATCTGCGACTCGATCACGTAATCGGCGCGCTCGTGGGCTCTTCTCGCCTCCGACCATTCCTTGCGGCTGCTCATCGCTCGCTCCCCCAGTCTGATCGCCCGCTTCCCCCAACCCCGCATGGCCGGGGCTCGCGTCTATTTTGACACCGACCGCAGCGACAACCAATCTGTTCGTCCGGCGGCGATGAGACGTCGATCGACGGGCCGCGGTGACGCCGAACGCCTTCGCTGTGGTTTACACTTTGTCATGAGCGACGGGCCGCCGGTCTCGCCAAACGTGTCGATCGGCGCGCTCTTTTGGGGCTTCCTGATTGTCGGCGTGTCCGGTTTCGGCGGCGTCATGCCATTCGCGCATCGGATGCTCGTCGAGCACCGGCGCTGGCTCACCGAGCGCGAGTTCACCGAAGCCCTTTCGCTGTCGCAGTTCCTCCCCGGCCCGAACATCGTCAACCTGTCGGTGATCGTCGGGCGACGCCTTCAAGGCACCGCCGGGGCGATCGTCGCGACCGTCGGACTCCTGCTGCTGCCGCTCGTGATCGTACTTGTGCTCGCGACGCTCTTCGCCCAGGTCTCCCACGTCGATGCGGTGCGCGGCGCGTGCAGCGGCGTATCGGCGGCGGCATCGGGATTGATCCTTTCGGTGGCGGTCAAGATGGCTCGACCGATACGCCGCACGCCGCCACAGCTCGCGTTCGCCGCAGTCACGTTCGCTGCGATCGCATTGCTGCGGCTGCCGCTGCTCTGGGTCCTCGCGGTCCTCGCGCCGTTGTCGATCGGTTTCGCGTGGTGGAAACGCCCTTGATCAATCCGGTCCTGTTCGAGCTCACGCTGCAGTTCCTGATGCTCTCGCTGCTGTCGATCGGCGGCGCAAACGCGATCATTCCCGAGATGCACCTGCGGGCCGTCGACGTCAAGCACTGGATGACCGACGCCGACTTTTCGCAGATGTTCGCGCTGTCGCAGGCGGCTCCCGGACCCAACGTGCTGATCGTGAGCCTGATCGGCTGGAAGGTCGCCGGTGTCACAGGGGGCGTCGTTTCGATGGCCGCCATGTGCATTCCGTCGTTCGTCCTAACCTATCAGATCGCACGTGCGTGGGACCGCTTCCGCGATGCGCCGCTGCGGATCGCCATCGAGCGCGGGCTCGCGCCGGTCACCGTGGGCCTCATTCTCTCGTCGGGCTACGTGCTCACGCGGACGACCGACCACGGCGCCATGGCGTATGCGCTCACCGGCGCGACGCTCGTCCTCGCGCTCGCGACGCGCATCCATCCGTTGTGGGCGCTCGCCGTCGGCGCGGGCCTCGGGGCGGCCGGTCTCGTCTAGCCTGGAACGCGATTTCCTTCCGACCGCCCCAAGACTGACGCGAGCGCCGCTGCCTCGCGGCGACACGCTGTAGGACCCGCCCTACGGCTGCCAAGGAGAGCGCGTAGGGCTGTAGGATTGCCCCGATCACGGCATCAGGCGCTCGCCGATCAAATTCTTCCGCGCGTCGTCGGACGATGCACGCATGCGGAACTCGCTCGGCAACTCCGGCCCGACCCGAGCATCGATTGCGCTCGCGACAGCGTCTGTGCTCGCGCTATCGCCGGCAGGCAGTCGCGCGGCCGACACCATGCAAGACTTCGTGCTGAGTCCGGCACCGGGCACCTTAGCCGCGCAGAGATCGCCCGCGGTCTCGAAGTTCAAGTTCATGTTCGGTGCGCCCGCCCGCTGGGAGGGCGCGCTGCACTGGCGCTACAACCCCGCGAACGCTCCCGCGCAATTCAGCTCATCGAAGGACGCGGTCGTCGCCCAGCTCGTCGCGGAATCGGCAAAGTGGACTGCCGTCTGCGGGATCCAGATCGCGTACGACGGCGAGACGACTGCCGCGCCGCAGACGCTCGCCGGCGGACCCGACGGCGTGAGCGTCATCGGATGGGGACATCCCGACATGGGAATCTCGGGGGCGACCTACGTTTGGTACCAGGGCTCGGCCAACGACATGACGCTCGTCGAAAGCGACATGTTCCTCGTCCCGGAGTACGTAACGACGCAGACGCAATTGACGGAGACGGTGAGCCACGAATGGGGACACGCGATCGGCCTCGCACATTCGAACCTCGAGGGCGCGCTGATGTCGGGTCCGCCCGACTCGACGTATACGAATGGCTCGACGCTCGCGCCCGACGACGTCCACGGCTGCCGCTGCCTCTACGGGCCGGCGGCGGGACAGACGGCAGGCAACGTCTGCTCGCTGCCCGAGCTGATCGACTTCGGAACGCTCGCGGTCGGCGCAGCGTCGGGTGAGAGCACGGTGACGGTCGCGAACAGCGGTAGTGCCGCCCTCGTGATCTCCGCAATTCGCACGAATACCGGCGAGTTCGCGATCGGCTCGAACGGCTGCGCGGAGGGTGCCGCGCTTCAGCCGGGAGCGAGCTGCACATTCGGCGTGATCGCACGGCTTGCGAGCGCGGGCGAACGCGGCGACGAAGTGACGATCGACACGTCAGAAGGTCCGTACGCGATTCCGCTCGACGCGACGGGCGTCGTGGCATCGCAGTCGACGGCGCCCAACTTCGAGGGCTCGTGGTGGAACGCGCCGGGCGGCTCGGAATCGGGCTGGGGCCTGGACCTCGCACAGCAGGGCAACACGATCTTCGCGAGCTGGTTCACCTACGATGCGGCCGGAAATCCGTGGTGGCTGACGGTGACGGCCAACCCGATCGGCAACAACGTCTTTTCCGGAACGCTCTACGAGACCCGCGGACCGGCGTTCAACAGCGTTCGGTTCGACGCGAATGCCGTGACGTACCAGGCGGTCGGAACGGCCACGCTCTCCTTCAACGACGCGAACAACGGCACGTTCTCGTACATCGTCAACGGAACGAGCGGAACGAAGTCGATCACGCGAACCGTGTTCGGCCCCCTGCCGGTGTGCAGGGCGGCGACGCAGGCGACGCTCGCGACCGCGACCAACTATCAGGACGTCTGGTGGGCGGCGGCGAGCGGCGAATCGGGATGGGGCGTCTATCTGACGCACCAGGGCACGATCATCCTGGCCGCGTGGTTCAGCTACGATTCCGATGGCTCGCCGATGTGGCTCTCCATGACCGCGACGCAAGGCGCGCCCGGCGTCTACAGCGGAACTCTGTATCGGACGACGGGGCCGCCGTTCGGCACGAGCTTCGACGCATCGAAGGTCGCCTATACGGCGGTCGGGACGGCTACGCTCACGTTCGGCGATGGCGACGACGCGACGTTCGCCTATACGGTAACGCTCGGTTCGCCACCCGTCAGCGTCACGCAGTCGAAGAAGCTGTCGCGTCTGGTGTTCGAGGATCCGGGCACCGTGTGCCGCTGACCGGCGCGATCGCTTCGGGGAGCAGTCGATCTGCAGGCGATCACGCAGCCAGCGCGGCACGCTCCCCGGAGCGAGCCTCGGGGATCAGGATCGTCGCACGGAGTAGCTCGTGTGCAGGCGGCTCGTCTTCGGGACGCCCGCAAGCAGGTATTCCATCTGGTCGGCGAGAATCCTGCGGTTCCGCAGGATGAAGTGCTCGTGCCTGTTGGGCACGTAGGGCACATAGAGAAGCGGCATCCGTGCCTGCTCGGGCGAACGGCCCCCTTTGCGCGTATTGCAGCCGCGGCACGCGGTAACCGTGTTGGTCCACGAGTCGCTGCCTCCGCGCGATAGCGGCACCACGTGGTCGCGCGAAAGATCCCGCACCATGAAGCGTCCGCCGCAGTATGCGCACACCTGGCGATCGCGAACGAAGAGCATCTGGTTGGTGAGACCGGGGGCGTGGCGGTGCGCGCCGGCGCCGCTGCCCTTGATCGCGAGGATCGAGCGCGTCGAGATGCGCGAGCGCACTCCGTTCTTCTGCCAGCCGCCGCGAAACTCGCGGACTTCGCGCCCGATCGACCACGCGACCATCTGCTTCGCGTGGTAGGTGATCGCTTCCTCGAGCTCGACCCAAGCCTGCGGCAGGCCGGCCATGTCGACCGCCAATACCAATGGATCCATGTCGCCGATTCCGGGGGTCCCGACCCTCGCCGGGACCGCTGTTGCCCCCACCATTGCTGCGTCAGGTTGGGAGTATGCCCGACTTCGGTCCGATTCGCCTCCGCCGGACCCGCGGCGCGGGACCGGCGCGAGTGCGGTCGCACCATTCGCGTCAAGCGACCGCGATGGTGTAGTCGACATTTGCCGACCGCCGCGGTAGCTTTGCCGGCGTGACCCTCGACCTGCCGCTGCGCCCGCTCGGCGAGCTTGCCCAACTCCTCGCAAGCGGCGAGATCCGATCGCGCGACATCGTCGAAGCTTGTCTCGCGCGGATCGATGCACTCGACGGGAAGCTCCACGCCTTCGTCGACGTCTACCGCGCCGAGGCCCTCGACGGCGCCGACGCCGCCGACCGCGAGAGGCGCAGCCGCGGCAGTCGCGGCCCGCTCGCTGGGCTGCCGATCGCGCTCAAGGACCTCCTCGACATCGAAGGCCGGCCGACGACGGCGGGCTCGAAGAGCTGGCGCGGGCGAATCGCTAAGCGGACAGCAAACACCGTCGAGCGGCTCGTCGCCGCCGGCATGATCCCGCTCGGCAAAACGCACATGGTCGAGTTCGCCTTCGGCGGCTGGGGCCGCAACGAGCCGATGGGCGCGCCCTGGAACCCGTGGGACATGCGCGTGCATCGCGTCGCCGGCGGCTCGTCGAGCGGCTCGGCCGTGGCGGTGGCGGCGGGCTTCGCGCCCGCGGCGATCGGGTCCGACACCGGCGGATCGATTCGCATTCCGTCGGCGCTCTGCGGCCTGACGGGGCTCAAGCCCACGTACGGGCTCGTCAGCGCCTACGGTACGGTGCCGCTCTCGGCGACGCTCGACTCGATCGGTCCACTCGCGCACACCGTCGAGGACGTTGCGCGGCTGACCTCCGCGATCGCGGGGCCTGATCCGCGCGACCCGACCACGCACAACGTGCCTCACGTTGATTTCGAAGCGGTGCTCGCAACGCCTGCCGACATTCGCGGCACGCGCATCACCGCGCTCCCCTCCGCGCAATTTCCGTCGTGCACATCGCCGGACGTCGTCCGCGCCTACGACGCCGCGCTCGCGGTTCTGCGCAGTCTCGGCGCAACGATCGACAACGACCCGCTGCCGCTCGATTTCGACGACGCGATGGTCAGGAACGGCCGCATCATCGCTGCTGAAGCGTACCGCTACCATCGCGCGTATATCGAGGACGAACGTCTCGATATCGATCCGTGGGTCCGCAGGCGCGTGCTCGGCGGCAAGGCGATCGGCGATGCCGAATACGCCGACGAGCTCGCCCGCCGGCGCGGCACCATGGCGCTGTTCGGCGAATGGATGCGCAAGCGCGACGTGCTAATGACGCCGACCCTCCCGATCACCGCCACGCCGCTCGCCGAGGTCGACGAGTCGACGACGACGCTTGCCACCTGGACGCGCGCCGCCAACTATCTCGGCGCCTGCGCACTGTCGCTTCCGGCCGGATTCTCGACGGAAGGATTGCCGATCGGCGTGCAGCTCACCGGCGCCGCGTTCGGCGATGCGACGCTCGTGCGCGTCGGCCGCGCGTTCCAGCACACGACGGCCTGGCATCGGCGGCGTCCCGAGTTGCCGGAGAATCGCGCCTCGTGAACGACGCCGCGCGCTCGACGCGGGATGCCGGAACCGCCGCGGCGTGGGGCAGCGACGTCATAGCCGAGCTCTTGCGCGCGCTCGAGTTCCCGTACATCGCGCTCACGCCGGGGGCGAGCTTCCGCGGCCTGCACGACAGCCTCGTCAACTATCTTGGGAACACACGGCCGGAGCTCCTGCTTTGCGTGCACGAGGAGAGCGCGGTCGCGCTCGCGCACGGCTACGCGCGCGTCACCGGGCAGCCGCTTCCCGTCGCGCTGCACGCGAACGTCGGGCTGATGCACGCGACGATGGCGATCTTCAACGCGTGGTGCGATCGGATTCCGATGCTGCTCCTGGGCGGCGTGGGTCCGATCGACGCGGTGAAGCGCCGCCCCTGGGTCGACTGGATCCACACGTCGCGCGACCTCGCCGCGCTCGTGCGCGGCTACACGAAATGGGACGATCAACCGGGGTCCGTCGCGGCGGCGCTCGAAGCGATCCTGCGCGCCGATCGGATCGCCACGACGCTGCCGCAAGGACCCGTCTACGTGGCGCTCGACGCCGCGCTGCAGGAAGAGGCGCTCGCCGCGCCGGTCCCGTTGCCTGCGCTCGACCGATATCGCATCGCGGCGCCGGCCGCGACGCCGGCAGCGGCGCTGAGCGATGTTGCCGAGATGCTCAGGGCGGCACGCCGCCCGCTGCTGATGATCGGCCGGGTATCGTCGGATCCCGCGGACTTTTTGCGGCGCGTTGCGCTCGCCGAGCGCGTCGGCGCGGTCGTGCTCACCGACATCAAGACCGGCGCGACCTTCCCGACGCAGCATCGGTTGCAGCCGTTTCCGCCGGCACTCTATGTGACAGGCGACGCGAGCGCGCTGATCCGCGACGCCGATCTCATCGTGAGCCTCGACTGGGTCGACCTAGGGGGCACGCTCGCCCAGGCCTGCGGCGGAGAGCTGCCGACCGCGCGCGTCGTCCAGTGCTCGCTCGATCCGTACGTCCACAACGGCTGGAACATGGACTATCAGGCGCTGCCGCCCACCGACGTCGCGATCCTCGCAGCGCCCGATGCGCTGGTCGCCGCGCTGCTGGAAACGCTCGGACCCAACGCCGCGAATCCCATTCTCCCGTGGTATGTGCGTCCCGCGGAGGAGACGAGAATCGGTGAGAACGTTCCGGAGAGCGCTCCAGCGACGGTCGGTGCGACGCACATGCCGCTCGACGATCTCGCACGTGTTGCGACGACGACGCTCGCCGCGCATCGACCGTCGTACCTTCGCCTGCCGCTCGGCTGGCCCGGAACACACTGCCGCTTCGAGCACCCACTCGACTACGTCGGGTTCGACGGGGGCGGGGGCATCGGCTCCGGTCCGGGGATGGCCGTCGGCGCGGCGCTCGCATTGCGCGACTTGGGCTCCGATCGCCTTCCTGTCGCAGTGCTCGGCGACGGCGACTACCTGATGGGCGTCACCGCGCTCTGGACCGGCGTTCACTATCGCGTGCCGGTGCTGATACTCGTGGCCAACAACGAGTCGTTCTTCAACGACGAGCTTCACCAGGAGCGGATGGCACGGCTGCGCCACCGGCCCGTCGAGAATCGCTGGATCGGGCTGCGGATGAGCGATCCGGCGATCGACCTGGCGTCGCTCGCGCGCGCGCAGGGCGCGACCGGCTATGGTCCGGTGCGCAGCCCGGACGAGCTCGCCGCAGCGCTGAAACAAGCGGTGAAAGACGTCCGCAGCGGCGCCGTGGCCGTCGTCGACGCGCGCGTCGCGCCCGAGTATTCGCGCGCGGTTTCCGCGTCACTCCTGCGCAGCGCGCCGTCGCGCCGCTGACGAGGCGGCCCCATGCCCGAGACTTCGGCCAGCGTGCGCGATTCTCGCCTGCCCGAGCAGCGCGGCCTCTACTACGGCGGCCAATGGCATCGGTCGGCCGCCGCACGCGAAACGCCGGTCACGAGCCCAGCGACGGGCGCTTCGCTCGGCACTGCAACCGACGCGACGAGCGAAGACGTCGACCGCGCGGTCGCCGCGGCGCGCTCCGCCTTTTCGACATGGCGCGACGTGCCAGCACAGGAACGCGCGGCCGCGCTGCGCAAGGCGATCGCGATCCTGCGGAGGAATGCAGACGAGCTGGCGTGGCTCGAAGCGGTTGACACCGGCAACCCGCTGCAGGCGATGCGCTACGACGTCGACATCAGCGCCGGCTACATCGAGTATTTCGCCGGCCTCGTCCCCGAGATCAAGGGCAACACGATCCCGATCGGCCCCGGCACGCTCAACTACACGCTGCGCGAGCCGCTCGGCGTCATCGGCCGGATCGGCGCGTTCAATCATCCGCTGCTCTTCACCGCAGGGAAGTGCGGCGCACCGCTGGTGGCCGGCAACACGCTGATCGTCAAGCCCGCCGCGGACACGCCGCTCACGTCGCTGCGCATCGCGGAGCTCTGGCACGACGTGTTTCCGCCGGGCGTATTCAACGTCGTCACCGGCGGGCGCGACGCGGGGGCCGCGCTCGTCGCGAATCCGAAGGTCGCGAAAATCGGCTTCATCGGCAGCGTGGCCGCGGGACGCGCAGTGATGCAGGCGGCCGCGGCGTCGCTCAAGGCACTCACGCTCGAGCTGGGCGGCAAGAATGCGCTGATCGCGTGTGCCGACGCCACACCCGACGAAGTCGCAGACGGCGTCGTGCGCGGGATGAATTTCCGCTATGTCACCGGCCAGTCGTGCAACTCGACGAGCCGCGTCTACCTCCACGAGACGATCCACGACGCCGCGCTCGCTGCAATCGTCAAACGCGTCCGGGCGCTCAAGGTGGGGCTCCCGTTCGAGCCCGACAGCGAAGTCGGATGTCTGTCGAGTCAGGCTCAGTTCGACAAGACGATGAGCTACATCCGGCTCGGCCTCGAAGGCGGTG
>Ga0335069_10003378_pt1 | contig 24160 bp, 25 predicted proteins | sample Lox_Sample_11_FD_206714 | JGI IMG/M metagenome (GOLD analysis project Ga0335069, IMG submission 206714) | Soil microbial communities from Loxahatchee National Wildlife Refuge, Florida, United States - Lox_Sample_1.1 | ecosystem: Environmental > Terrestrial > Soil > Wetlands | place: USA... | reverse complement strand
ATGAAGAGCACGACTCGTCGTACAAACAGGAGGACGGCATTCGGTATCACGGTCGTGATCTCGCGGTGGTGCGGGCACAGTTGACCCGGTGTCCGGTCGTGTTGGGATCGGCAACGCCGTCGATGGAAAGTTTTCACAACGCTCGCGGCGGCCGCTACCGCCTCCTCGAACTCCGCCAACGCGTGGCGGCGCGCGCGTTGCCGTCGGTGGAGATCGTCGATCTGCGCCGCACCGCGCGAACGCGGATGGCCGGATTGTCGCCGGCGCTGATTGCGGCATTGCAGGCGAACTTTGCCGCGCGCGGGCAGAGCTTGGTGTTCTTGAATCGGCGCGGCTTTGCCACTGTGATGCAATGTCAGGCGTGCGGCGAGGCGATCACCTGCCCGAACTGTTGCGTGGCGCTCACCTACCATCGCGCCTGGCAGGCCCTGCGCTGTCATCACTGCGATCACACCATCGCCGCGCCGCGCCACTGCCCGGTGTGTCGCGAGCCGGCGTTGACGTCGTGGGGCGCGGGGACCGAGCAGATCGAGTCGTCCTTGCGGACACTGTTGCCGGGTGCACGGGTTGCGCGCATGGACCGCGACACGATGGCGCGCAAGGGCGCGCAGCGCGCGCTGCTATCGGCGTGGGAACGCGGCCACGTCGACGTGCTGATCGGCACGCAAATGATCACCAAGGGCCACGATATTCCGGGCGTAACGCTGGTGGGAGTCGTGCTGGCGGACTTGTCGCTCAACTTCCCCGATTTCCGCGCCGCTGAGCGAACCTTTCAGCTTCTCACCCAAGTCGCCGGCCGCGCGGGCCGGGGTGAGCGAGCCGGCCGCGTGATCGTGCAGACGTTGCAACCCGATCATTTCAGCTTGCAGCACGCGGCGGCGCACGACTTCGCGGCGTTTGCCGACGCCGAGCTGGCGCATCGCCGCGAGCTGGGATACCCGCCGTTCGCCCGCTTGGCTTTAGTGCGCATCGAAGGCGAGCAGCTCGCGGCGGTCCAGCGCGTTGCGGGTTCGCTCGCCGAGCAGTTGCGTCGCAGCGGCGACCGCCGGCTGGTGGTGCTGGGACCGGCGCCGGCGCCGATCGAACGCCTGCGCGGCCGTCACCGTTGGCAAGTGTTGTGTCGGGCGATGAGTGGAACCCTGCTGCGCCGCTCGGTCAACGCCGCTCGCGATGAATTGCGTGTGGCGACCCGCGCCGCCGGCGTTCGTACGATCGTCGACATTGATCCGCAGAGCATGCTGTAGGCTGGTGAATGGCGTTCGTGCGGGGTGACTGGACGGGAGGGTGTTCGACTTCCTGTAGCCGCAGGCTTTGGCCTGCGCTGCCCGTTGTCGCGCCTGCGCCCCTCCGCTGGCCGTTGACCGAATCGGACGAAGCGTCTACACAAACTGAGCATGCCGTTACGACCGATTCTCAAGTTTCCTGCGCCAGTCTTGAAGCAGAAGGCCGTGTCGGTACCCAACATCGACGGCGCGGTCGATCAGCTCATCAGCGACATGGTCGACACGATGTACGCTGCGCCCGGCGTCGGTCTGGCCGCGCCGCAGGTGGGAGACGGGCACCGCATCATCGTCGTCGATGTCGATCATGAAGAGCCCGGCAAGCATCTCATCAAGCTGATCAATCCCGTGATCGTCGAGGCCGACGGGGAAATCGTGTGGGAAGAAGGCTGCCTGAGTGTGTTCGACTACAAGTCCGAGGTGAAGCGCGCCGCGCGCGTGCTGGTCCGCGGCTGGACGTTGGACGAAAAGGAAATCGAGATCGAGGGACAGGAGCTGCTCGCGGTCGCGCTCCAGCACGAGATCGATCACCTCGAGGGCAAGTTGTTCATCGACCGCATCAGCCGGCTCAAGCGCGATCTGTACAAACGCCGGATCAACAAGATGATCCGCGACGGCATCCCGCTCGAATCGAAAGACAACGAGTCCGAAGCCGCGATCTGATGACGGTCGATTGGTACTATCACCGCAACGGCTGCACAACCTGCGGCCGCGCGCAGGCGTATCTTGCGCGCCACCGCATCGAGCCCGAGCAAGTCGTCGACGCGAAGAAGACTCGCTTCGGCGCCGACGAGGCCCTCAAGATGGCGCGAGCCGCGCGCGTGCTCTACGTCACCAAGGGCAAGAAGGTGATTCGCCTCGACGTTACTCGCAGTCAGCCCACCGATGATGAACTGCTCGCTCTCCTGGTCGGTCGCAGCGGCTATCTGCGCGCACCGGCGCTGCGCGCCGGCCACTGCCTGTTCGTCGGCTTCGAGCCGGCGATGTTCGAACGTGAGCTGTAGCCGCACCCTCGAGGATGTATCCTTGGCCTGACACTCCGACGACATTTGGTTGGGGCGGCGCAGGCTGAAGCCTGCGGCTACAAGATGCTACGCGACGACGTCGACCCCGACCGCTTCGCCGAGGTGCGTGAACCCATCGCGCGCGAGCCGCTGTTCGAGCCCGCGACTGAGGGCGGTCGCGAGTCCGGGCCCTTCGTAGATGAAGCCGGTATAGACCTGCAGCAGCGACGCGCCGGCGCGGATTTTCTCGTAGGCGTCGGCGGCGGTGAAGATTCCGCCGACGCCAATGATCGGAATCCGTCCCCGGCTGAGTTGGCGGACGCGGCGAATCGTCTGCGTGGCGAGCGATCGCAGCGGCGCGCCGCTGAGCCCGCCGGCCTCGTCGATCGGATGTGCGAGTCCATCGCGCCGTATCGTGGTGTTGGTGGCGATCACGCCGTCGACGCGATCGCGCTCGATCGTCTCGACCGCGGCGGCGAGGTCTTCGTCGGCGAGATCGGGTGACAACTTGACGAGCAGCGGTCGCCGCGCCGGCAACTGCGCGTTGGCGCCTTGCACCGCGCTCAGCAGCGCGTGAAGCTGGGTTTGAGCTTGCAAATCGCGCAACCCGGGCGTGTTGGGCGAACTCACGTTGATAACGATGTAGTCGGCATGCGGCGCCAGCAGGCGGAAGCTGGTGAGGTAGTCGCCGATGGCCTCGTCAAGCGGCGTGACGCGCGACTTGCCGATGTTGAGCCCGATCGGGGTTCGATGTTGCGACCGATCGAGGCGGGCCAGACGTGCCGCGACAGCGGCGGCGCCGGCGTTGTTGAAGCCCATCCGATTGATGAGCGCGCGGTCCGCGCTCAACCGAAACAGCCGCGGCTGCGGATTGCCCGGCTGCGCCTGTGCGGTCACGGTGCCGAGTTCGGCGAAGCCGAAGCCGAGACCGGGCCACGCCAGTGGCGCGCGAGCATCTTTGTCGAAGCCGGCGGCGAGTCCGATCGGGTTGGGAAAGGTCAGCCCCCACAACCGCGGTTGCAGCGTCGGCGAGGTGTACGGCGGCCGCCGCGCCAACACCGATTGGCCGGCGACCAACAGGCGAAACACAAGCTGATGAACGGCTTCGGGGTCGACGCGGAAGAGCAGCGGCCGGATCAGGCGATACCACACGCTGCCGCCTATAGCGGGGACGGCGCGTGAGGTGAAGGCTGGCTCACGCGGACGGACTCGGTTCGATCGTCGTCGCCGTGGTTTCGGCTGCTGCGGCGGCACGGGCGGCGAGGACGGCGTACGCCGCCTCCTCGCCCGCGATCTTGCCCCACGCCAGCGCGCACAGGAGTCCCATGCCGGGGAGATAGCCTTCTCCACCCGGCCCCGAGAGGCCAACTGCCGCGCCGCCGCCGGCGTAGAGATTCTTGATGGCGACGCCGTCGGCGCGCAGGACACGCGCGCCGGTGTCGATTCTGAGTCCGCCCTGGGTTGCCAACAGCGCGCCGGTGACGCGGGCGGCGTAGAACGGCGCTTGCATCGGTTCGTTGGAGAGCGTGCGACCGAACGCATCGGCACCATGGCCGAGCGCCGCGTTGACCGCGGCGACGGTGTTCTCGACCGCCGCGGCGTCGAGCTGAAACTGTTTGCTCAGATCGGCGAGATCAGCGCCTCGACGCAAAGTGCGCGGCACGATTTCCTTCTCGAAACGCGGGTCGTGCTGCTGGGCTTGTTTGAGCATGCGCGCGTCGAACAGCAGGTACGCCAGTTGGCCCGGCTGAGCGCGCACGCGCAAGGCCACGCGCGCGAGATCGTCCGACTCGTTGGCGAAACGTTCGCCGCGTTGATTGACGATGATCGCGCCCAGGCTCAGCAGCGCGCTGGGCAACACGTAGTTCGATCCCACGGCGACGATCGGGTGCGCGTGAAACGCGTCGAGGTGCTCGCACGCTGCGCCCAGTTCCTGTCCCCACAGCAAGGCATCGCCGCGATCCGTCGCGCTGCCTGCGTACGGTGCCCCGGCGATCGCCGGACAACGCTGCGCAACCAACTCGGCATTGCCGCCGAAGCCATCGTTCGCGAGGATGACCGCAGCGCAGCGGACGTTGGTCGCACTCTTCTTCGGCGACTTGATCTGCGCGCCGATCACGGTGCCCGACTCATCCTGCCAGAGGTGTAAAACCGGCGTGGCCAGCCGAACCGTGACGCTCGCCTGCTTGCTGGCGCGACCGAGCAGATGCTCCACCAGTGCCTGACCGGTTCGGGTGACCACCGCGTGCATCCGGTACTGCCGATGCCCGGCGCGTAAAATGTAGCGTTCGAGTTCGAGCGCGAGGCCGTGTCGTTCAGTGAGCCACTCGATCAACGGCGCCGACGCTTCACAGAGGCGATGGGTGAGCGCGGGGTCGCTCCGTTCGTGGTTGTGGGCCAAGACATCGCGGGCGAAATCCTGCGCCGTGTCGGTCAACCCGGCATCGCGCTGGTAGGCGGTGCCTGCGGCAGGGATTGCCCCGTCTGTCAGGTTGGTGTTCCCTCCGGCCGCTTTGGCTTTCTCCCACACGACCACTCGCAGTTCTGGATGAGCCGCGGCCAGCGCCGCGGTGAGCCCGCAGCCACCGGCGCCGATGATGCCCACGTCGACGTGGTCGTGCCAACGAAGATCGTTCGGTGCGATCGGCATGCGCGAACGATAGCAGATTCACGCGCGGAGGCGCTACGTACAGTCTTAGGCTGGTCACATGCGGCGCCGCTGGTAGTCAGTGAGACCGCCGGCGCGCAGGATGTCGATGTGGATGTCAGTGAGATTGCGGACGATGTAGCGGTCGCCGGAACTCAGATTGACGATTCGTTTGGTCTCGACATCCACCCGCAAACGGTCCCCGGACTTGATTGCGCCGGTCTCCTCGATCATCAGCGCCGGCAAACCCGCTGCGATTGCGGTATCGAAAAAAGCCGGCCCGAATGAGCGGGCGATGACGGCGCCGACCCCGGCTTGTTGAAGTGCGCTGCCGATCAAGGGATGAGTCGCGCCGCACGCGAAGTTCAAGCCCGCGACGATGAAGTCACCCCGATCGATGGCGCGGGCGAACGTCGGATCGATTCCGGCCATGACGACCGTCGCACTCTCGTGCACACTGCGCTCCCATTGGTCGCGCGGTACCACCATCACGGCGGCCACATCGTCGCCGAAGACCCACGCGCGCCCGCGCAGAGCCGGCAGGGCGTCGAACTGGTTGTCGCCGGGGACCTCGATCACGTGGCGCGTATAGCACTGCGAGTCGAGCGGCTGAACTCCATCGTGGAAACAATTTTCTGGACGGACTCGGCGTCGCGCGCTAGGCTCGCTGCGACTGGTCCGAGCGCACAGGCTCCGCGGCTGATCGCGACTCATTGGGAGTGGCGATTAGTGGACCAGGCCGGTGGGCGACAGTCGGCGGTCGTCGGCCGGCAGGCGAGGCTTGGGCTCGCCCTTGGGCGGTGCGCCGAGGAAGGAGGTGATCCAGCAATGTATTCCCCTACGGTGAGCTGTGAGGTGGTGGCCCCTTAGGCCAACCCGCAAGGTGAGGAACGTTTCGTGCGACCCGACGAGCACGCGACCATCGGCCTCGCCGGTGGCGGTCAACGCGTGCCGCGTCGATCCTACGGGACCTTTCGCGCGCGACTGAACTCGCGCACACTGAGTGGATTCGCCTGGGGACCCAGGCGCCACAAAACCCCGGTAGCTCCCGCGCGACTCACCCGCGGGGCGGCCGCTGGCCGCAGCAGCTACCGGGGAGCCGTTTTTGGTGATCGGTGCTGGTGTCGGTGACGGGTCGGATGTGGTCTGCGAGTCCCCAACACTGACACCATTCACCATCAAAACTCATACGCTGTCACTTCCACGCTCTTGTCGCCGTGCACTCGCTCGACGATGAGTGCCACGCGGCCGTTCAACTCGGCGAAGCGTGCGGCGCTGGTGCGGATCAGGCCGGCGGCGCGGATGTCGTAGCCGTTGCCGTTGCGGCTGGTCGCGTAGCCCCGTAACTCGACGACGACGTGTTCGTTCTCTCCGGTGCGGATCTCACACACCGAATTGGTCTCGCCCGGCCCGAGCGGGCCGACGAAGATCCAATCGTTGCCGTGAGCTTTGCCGGCGACCAATGAATCGATCCCCGTGGCGCCACGGTACTCGACCTTGATCCGTTCCCCTCCTTGCACTTTGCCAAGCGACTCGACGGTCGCCGAAGCGGTTACGCTGAACAAACGCTTGAGGTCCATTCACGACTCACCTACTGCCCAATCCGCTCGACGTAGATGTACTGGATGCGACCGCTGTCGCTGACGAACAGGTTGAGCGCGAAACTGATCAGACTCAGCATCAGTGCGCCGCCGACGGCGGACCAGAAGCCGTGCACTTGAAAACCAACGACGACCTCCGACGTGAGCCACAATATGAAACCGTTGACGATCAGTGTGAACAGCCCGAGTGTGACCAGATTGATCGGCAACGTGAGGAACAGCACGAGCGGTCGCAGGAATGCGTTCAGCACGCCGAGTACGAGCGCGGCGAAGAACGCCGCGCCGGGTCCGCCGACGTGGATGCCCGGGATCAACTGACTGGTCAGCCACAACGCAAACGCGGTCAACACCCATCGCAGTATGAGGCCACGCATGCGAGCCTCTTTGCACGGAGCGCCGCACGGCTCAAGAGGGCGGCAATTGTCGGCCGCCAACCGAGCGGCTATGGTGCCGTGATGCCGCGACGGATCGTGGTGGTGTTGGCGGGCGCGTTCCTGTCGGCCTGCTTGTGGCGCAGCTACGAGTCGATTCTCGAGGTCCACGTGACGCTGCTGCTGCAGATGACCGACAAACTCGCTGCCATGTCCGACAGCGGACGCACGCCGACCGCGGCGGACATCGTCGAGTTCACCTACCCGGCGCAGCGCGGGCGCGACTTTCTCCGCGCGTTTCGCCGCTCGTCCGATCGCCCCTCGTACCAAAGCTTCGGAAAGTTTCTCGATCACTACGAGACGATGCTGCAGCGAATCGACGCCGCGCGAGTGAGCCCGTCGGCGTGGCAAGCCGAACCGCCACGGCTCTTGCGTGATCGCGAGACGTTGACGGCGCTTGCCGGCGAGATTCGACGGGATCTACACCGATGACGTTGGCAGCGCGCCGACGCTTTCCACGTCATGCAGGCGATCTGCTCACTGCCGGTCGGGTTGTGCTCACCCCGGTGTTCGCGCTGCTGGTGTGGCACGCGCCCCGTGCTGTCGCCGCGGGATGGGCGGCCGGTCTGTTGTTTCCCTTGATCGCCGCCAGCGATTTCCTCGACGGCCGAGTCGCCCGGCGCGCCGGTGTGCCGAGCGCGGTCGGTCGCGTGCTCGATCACGGCGCCGACATCACCTTCATCGTGGTGACGCTCTCGACCTACGCCGCGCTCGACGTGATCCCATGGTGGGTGCCGGCCGCCGTCGCGATCTCCTTCGCGACCTATGTGTTCGATTCATGGCGTCACCGTGCCGGCACGCAGGTACGGCTGATTCCCAGCCGCATCGGGCATCTCGGCGGCGTGTGCAATTGGGTGCTGATCGGTGTACTCGTGTACAACACCAGCGTGGCGATCGATCTGCTGCCGCGCGTCGTACTCGAGGCCTGCTTCGCGGCGGTTCCGCTGTACTCCGGTGCCGCGATCGCGGAGCGCCGGCTCGGATGGCGAACAAGCAAGGCTGTCGACATTGCGAGCTGACTGATCTTGACCCAGCCAGGCGCGCTCAGTAGAAGCAATGCGCGATCAGGTCCCCGAGTGCGCTCGGGGCGAAGAGGGAAGGGGGTGTGAGGCCCCCGCTGCCCCGCAACTGTGTGGGGGGACAACGGCCGCTGTTCGCCACTGTCCGGAACGCCGGATGGGAAGGCGCGGCCCGCGGATGATCCCTAAGCCAGGAGACCTACCTGATCGGTGAGCCGAAAGGCCGGCGCTCCGTGAGCGGCCGGCAATGCTCCCGCAGGGGGAGGCTAGGCTGGGAACTGTGGTTGGTCCCGTTGAGGCCTCGCTCCCGTATGGGAGTCGAGGCTTTTTTATGCGGCGACGGGACGCGAACGTAATCTCACCTTCTTCCGGACCGCGTTCGGGCTGGCCGACTGCGTTGTCGTTCGTGTGTGCGCTCGCCGTGCACGCGGGCCTGATCGCGTTGAGCGCGTCGTTGCTCGCCGCGACCGGTTCGCCTCTCACGCTCATTCACATCACGCTGCGAAATGGCGGCGGTGACGCCGCGCCGGCTGGGTCAACGGCGACGGAGCGGCAACCAATCGAGCACCGGGCACCTCCCGTTGTGCGAGCGGCACCCGCGAAGCGGGTCGGCGCGCGCCAGACCACGATCTCTGCAATTGAGAACACCGATCGCCGCGGCGCCACGTCTCAGGACTCGATCTCCGCGGCGGCAGGCGGGGTCACGGGAAATGAGGCGTTGGGTGGAAGTGTCGGCATCGGCAACGGTGCGGGTGCCGGCGGCGGAGCGGGCGAGGACGGGAGCGACCAGCGCGCCGCCTGTGTCTACTGTCCCGAGCCGCACTATCCGCTCATCGCGCGTGCCCGCGGCTGGGCGGGCACTGTAGATGTCAGCTTGTCGGTGCTGGCGGACGGCAGCGTTGAAGGCGCGAGCTTGCGACGGTCATCCGGGTACGGCGCGCTCGACGATGCAGCGATTTCGGTCGCACGCCGAAGCCGCTTCGCGCCGCCAGCCACCCGCGGCTTGCCGACGCCGCTGCATGGCCGCATCGCGTATCGTTTCGAACTGGCGCAGTCGCAATGATCAGGAAACGAGGATGGGAGGAGGATGATGAGGGTGATGATGAGAGACAACAGTGCATGGACGCTTGGGATCGTGGTCGCGCTGCTCTGTCGAGCAGCAGCGGCGGCGGAATCCAACGACGAGCAGTCGCTCGGCACCGTGGTGGTCACCGCGACGCGTACCGAGCAGCCGATCGAGGCGGCGACCAACTCGGTTTCGGTTGTCACCCAGCCGGACATTGCCAATCGCCAGACGCAGACCGTGGTCGATACCTTGCGCGATGTGCCAGGGGTCGACGTGGTCCAGCCGGGCTCGATCGGCAAGGCGGCCAGTGTGTTCATCCGCGGCGCCGATGCCGATCAGACGCTGATCTTGGTCGACGGCGTCGAGGTCAACAGCGCGACCTTGGGTGGTTTCAACTTCGGCAACCTCATGACCGACGACATCGGCCGCCTCGAAGTGCTGCGCGGTGCCGGCGGGACGTTGTACGGCTCCGAAGCGATCGGCGGAGTCGTCAGTGCGTTCACCGCGAGAGGACAAGGTACGCCGCATGTCACACTGTCGACCGGCGGGGGCAACATCGGCACGTCGGCATCGCTGGCGAGCTTCGGCGGCGAATCCGGAATCGTGGCGTTCTCGGGATCGCTGGGGTACCTGACCACCGGCGGCTTTCGTCCCGTCAATGATGACTTCTCCAACTTGACTAGCGCCCTGCGGGTCGACGTGACGCCGATCGAGCACGGCACGCTGCGCGGCTTCTGGCGTTCGGCGGATTCGAGTCTCGGCCTCGCCGACAACAATATCGGCAACGGCTACGGCACCTTTGTGGATCCCAATGCGCGCCAGCGCGACGAGTTCTATCTCGCCAAGGGCGAGTGGGAACACGCGCCGCTGCCCGACTTGACCTATCGAATTTCGGGCGCCTACAGCCGAACCGTGAATGTGTTCTCCGATGCCGTCGATCCGGACGTGCTGACCTCGCCGAACTACTTTGGTCCAGACTTTTTCCTGTCGTACTTTCGCGTACCGAACGAAATCGCGACGGCGGAGACCCAAGCCAACTACAGCGAGGGAGCGATCGGGTTGACCACTGCCGGCTTCGAATTCAAGGAGCAGAGCGGCGCACTGAAATCAGTGTCGGGCAGCGGCGCGGTCGATCGCTTCGACGAAAGCCGCGCCAACTACGCCGGCTATCTGCAACAGCAGCTCCACTTCCTTGAAGACCGCCTCAGCTTGATCGGCGGCTTTCGCGTCGACGGCAACGAAGATTTTGGGAAGCAGACCAGTGCCGCGTGGTCGGTCGGCTATCTCGAAGACTGGGGCCGCGGCGGCCGGTGGACCACGCACGTCAAGGGCAGCTACGCGGAGGGGTTCCGCGCGCCGACGTTCAATGAGCTGTTCTTTCCCAAGAGCGGCAATCGCAACCTCGACGCCGAAACCTCGAGCGAATACAACGGCGGCGCCGCGCAGCACCTCGGGTTCGAGTGGCTCGCAGTCGAAGCAACCTACTTCGCGCGCCGGACCTCCAACTTGATCCAATTTGCGCCCGTCACCCAATGTCCGGGGGCGACCGTTCCGATGGGCGTGTCGTTCGCCGGTTGCAACGTCGGGCGCGCGGACATGCAAGGAGTCGAGACCGCGTTGGCCGTCGGGCCGCTCGCGGGCATGTCGTTGCGCGCCAGCTACACCTATCTCGATTGGCATCTGCTCGGCGGCAAAGCGTTGCTGCGCCGGCCGCACAATCGAATGGCGGCGACACTCAACTACGATCGCACGCAAATCGCCCGCCGGGCCGATCACCTCAACGCCAATCTCAACGTTGGGTTCGTCGGCGAACGGACGGACATTGATCCGCTGACCTTCTCCACCGCCACCAATACGTCATACACTCGGGTTGACTTGGCGATGCGCTATGAGATGCCCATGCCCGGCCATGAGTCGAGCACGGTCGGCGCTTTTGCGCGCCTGCAGAATCTGTTCGATCGTAACTACGACGAGGCGCTCGGCTTCAAATCGCCGCCGATCAACGTGCTGGCAGGGGCGCGAGTGAGATGGTGAATCGTGAGTGGTGAGTCGTGAGTGGTGGAATGTGGAGACTTGCGCGGCCGCTGGCTGTGCTGCTTGCCGCCGCCCTCTGCGTGCTGCCGGCGAATCTTCACGCCGATGAGCCGCGGCGGATCATCTCGCTCGCGCCGTCGGTGACGGAGACGATCTTTGCACTCGGTCTTGGCGATCGACTCGTCGGCGTATCGATCTACTGCGACTATCCGCCGGCCGCAGCGACGATCGATCGGGTCGGGACGTTTCTGACGCCCAACATCGAACGGATCGTCGCCAAACATCCCGATCTTGTAATTGCGGTGCCAAGTCCCGGCAATCAAAACCCGGTGCAGGCGCTCGAGCGGTTGGGGCTACGCGTTGTCGTGGTCGACCCACACACGCTGGTGGAGATCAAGGACTCGATCGTCACCATCGGCCGTGAACTCGGGCACGAGGCATCGGCACACGTTTTGGTGGCGGAGATCGACCGGCGCATGGAGGCGGTGCGGGCGCAGGTGACGGATGCGCCCGAGCGCAAGGTGTTGATGGTGGTCGGGCAGACCCCGTTGATTGCCGTCGGCAGCGGCATGTTTCAGGATGAGTTGATTCGTATGGCACGCGGAGTCAACGTCGCCGCGGCGGCGGGTGCGTGGCCGCATCTCAGTCTCGAGTTCGCGATCGCGGCTGCGCCGGAAGTGATCATCGACACGACGATGGGCAACGAAGAGCGCGCCGGGGCGTCGGCGGCGATGGCGTTTTGGAGTGCGTTCCCAACCATCCCGGCTGTGAAGGACCGCCGCGTCTACGGCTACAAGGCCTATCAACTGCTGCGCCCAGGGCCGCGCATCGCCGACGCCTTCGAGGCGATTGCGCATTTCATTCATCCGGAACGATTTCCTACCGCTTCTGAGCATCAGACGTTGAACTTCGGACCTTGGACGTTGGACGAATGTACCTGACCCAGCGTCGCTTCATCACGGTCAACGCGCTGCTGCTGGTACTGTTGCTGGGATCGCTCGCGCTCGCTGCGCTCGTTGGGAGCGTGCATGTCGATTTGGCGCGCGCGCTGACGGCGGGGATGCCGGACAACGCGGATCGCGTGATCTTGTTCGACACGCGATTGCCGCGCGTGCTGTTGGCTGCGGTGGTGGGCGGCGCGCTGGCAATCGCCGGCGCAGCGTTGCAGGGTTTGCTTCGCAATCCCCTCGCTGAGCCGCATCTGATCGGGATTTCCGGCGGCGCCGCGCTCGGTGCCGTGATCGCAATCATCGCCGGCGGTCGGAGTGCCCTCACCGAGTCCGCGTTGTTGCCGCTCGGCGCGGCAAGCGGCGCGCTGGTGTCGATGGCGGTGATCTATCGCTTGGCGCAAGTGCACGGCCGCTTGCAGCCGTACGTGCTGTTGCTCGCCGGCGTCGTCTACAACGCCTTTGCCGGCGCATTGATCATGTGCGTCAATGCGATCGCCGACTTCTATCAGGCGCACGGTATCCTGTTTTGGTTGATGGGCAGCCTCGGAACGCAAAGCTATCGCCTGGTGGTGACGATCGGTCTGTACACGGCGATCGGTGCCGGGTGGTTGATGCTGCGGACACGGCAATTGAACCTGCTGACGCTCGGCGACGATGCGGCGCTGCAGCTCGGCGTCGATGTCGACCGGGCGCGGCGCGCCATTTTCATCGCCGCCTCACTCTTGGTTGGCGCGGTGGTTTCGGTCAGCGGCATGATCGGCTTCGTCGGCCTGATCGTGCCACACATCATGCGGCTGATCCTCGGTGCCGACCATCGTCTGCTGCTGCCTGCATCGCTACTCGCCGGCGCGATCTTCCTGGTGTGGGCAGATACCATTGCGCGGACCGCCCTGGGCGCGGTCGAAATCCCCGTCGGGGTCGTCACGGCGCTGTGCGGCGGACCCTTCTTCGTCTACCTATTGAAGCGGGAAGGGAGGAAGCTGTTTGGCTGAGCCGCCGATCGAGGTCCGCGACCTACGCTTCAGCTACGGTCACGCCGACGTGATCATCAACGTATCGCTCCAGCTTGCAGCCGGCGAGCTGCTGGGCGTCATCGGGCCGAACGGTTCGGGGAAGTCGACACTGCTGCGGTTGTTGAGCGGTGTGCTGGCGCCGCGCGCGGGCGTGGTGCGTGTGCGGGGACGATCGCTGCGCGAGTACTCGCCGCGCGAGATCGCCAACACGATTGCGGTGGTGCCGCAAGAAACCCTGGTCGAATTCCCGTTCTCGGTGATGGAGGTGGTGTTGATGGGGCGGTCGCCGCACCTCGGCAGCTTCGCCTTCGAAGATGATCGTGACCTCCAGATTGCGCGGGCCGCGATGACGCGCGCCGGCGTGCTCGAACTCGCCGCGCGCTCGATCCACGAGCTGAGCGGCGGCGAACGCCAACGGGTCGTGTTGGCACGCGCGCTCGCACAAGAAACGAACATCCTTCTGCTCGACGAGCCCGGCGCGTTCTTGGACATTCGCCACGAGGTCGAACTGTACGACCTGTTGCGCGACCTTCTCGACGAAGGCAAGAGCATCCTCACGGTGTTGCACGACCTCAATCTGGCAGCGTTGTATTGCGATCGCGTGGCGTTGATGAAGGGCGGGCAGATCGTGCAACTCGGGGCGCCGCGCGACGTCATCACGCGCCGGAACCTCGTCGAGGTGTACGAAACCGAGGTCTACGTCGACGTGAACGACGTCACCGGCGCGATCACTGTGCTGCCGTTGAGCCGCACCTACCGCGAGCGCCTGCGCGCGGGTTCGTAACGGCTCCGGCTAGGAATCGCGCCGCTGTCGGTGGAGCGCTTGATCGACCACCTGCTCCATTGCCGCGGCGTTGAGCGTGTCGGCGAAGAATTTATTGATACGCGCGGTTTCTTCAGCCGGACGTTTGAGGATTTCGTTGTAGGTGACGTAGAGCACCTGCATGTTCGGTTGGCGTGCGAGCCACGCCTCAACCTCGGTGAGGTGCCGGCCAAACGCCTCTGCCATCTTGGCGTCGTCGCCGGCGTTGGCGTCGGCCGCACGACCGCGGCGGATGAGCATCTGCCGCTGCGAGGCAAGGATCTCGGCCATCTCGCGCCGCACGAACACGATGCGGTAGCGGCAGGTCGACGGCAAGTGTCGTAGCAGCGCCGAGATCACTTTGACGACCTTCCCCTTCGCCTCGGGTAACCACCCGTGGTCATGTTCGAGTTTCTTCACCCGCTCGAACTCGAAGTAGCCCTTCGGGTTGTCGGCATCCGCGACCCGCAGATTGTCAGTCAGAACCGGCAGTCCGCCGGCCTCCAGCATCTTCATCATCATCGACGTGCCGGAGCGCGGGAGGCCGGAGACGACGGTAATCGTGTCGGGGTCCATGCGGCGATTGGTACTGTGCTGAAATCGCCCGTTTATCGCAATCGCACCAGGCCAAATTCGGTTGTCCGTGCTCGAATTGACTCGCCCCGTAGCGCTGTGTTACGCGGGCAGCAGGAATCACTTGACGGATCGATGCTGTTTCATTTCGCCAACGTACTGGTGTTTTTTGGGCTGTCGGCGCTGTTCGTCGCGGCCATGCTCGGTCTTTCGAGCGTGTTGCGCCCATCGAACCCAGAGCCGTTGAAGCTCACCTCGTACGAGTGCGGCGAGCCGCCGACCGGCAGCGCGTGGATCAACTTCAACATCCGCTTCTATCTCGTGGCGCTCATCTTCGTGATCTTCGACGTTGAAATCGCATTCATCTACCCGGTGACGGTGGTCTTCCGTGACTGGGTGCTCAAGGGCAACGGCCTGTTCGCGCTGGCGGAGATCCTGGTCTTTCTCGGCGTTCTCTTCGTCGGGCTGGTGTACGTCTGGGTCAAGGGTGATCTGGAATGGCTGAAGCGCGTACCCAACGCTCCGGCGGCCGACGCTGAAGCTCTGCGCGACGCGGCGTGACAGCGAGGGGAAGGACGGTAGTCGATGTCGCTCATCAACACCATGCCCGAGATGGTGCTCACGACGAAGGCGGACCAGTTCCTCAATTGGACCCGCAAGTCGTCGGTGTGGTGGATGCTCTTCGGTTTGGCGTGTTGCGCGATTGAAATGATGCAGACGCAAGGTCCGCGCGCCGATGTCGACCGTTTCGGAACGGCGCCGCGCGCCGCGCCGCGGCAGTCGGATCTGATGATCGTCGCCGGCACACTGACGCTGAAGATGGCGTTGCGCACCAAACTGCTCTACGAGCAAATGCCGGAGCCGCGTTACGTCATTTCAATGGGGAGCTGCGCCAACTGCGGCGGCTTGTTCCAGTTGGCGTACTCGGTGTGCGACGGCGTGGACAAGGTGATCCCGGTCGATGTGTACATTCCGGGCTGCCCGCCGCGGCCGGAAGCGCTCACCGAAGGCATTCTCAAGCTGCAAGAGAAGATGATGCAAGAGAAGTGGCTGGTGCGGCGGTCCGCGGCGCCGGCCGCGGCCTGATCGCTCGCTCTTCCGCATGGATGCCGCTGCGATTTACGAGCGCCTCAAAGCGCGCTTTGGGGACCAGGTCGGCGACTGCCACCTGCAGACGCTGGATCCGTTCATCATGGTTCAACCATCGACGATTGAAGAGGTCGGCAGATTTCTAAAGTCGGAGCCCGATCTCTCGTTCGATTGTCTGACCAATGAGAGCGGTGTCGACGGCAAGGCTCAGGGCGTGATCCAGATCGTGTATCATTTGTATTCGTACCGCCACCGCCACGGGATCGTGCTCAAGGTCGAGACGCCGCGCGACTATCCGGTGGTGCGGACGGTCGAGCACGTGTGGAAAGGGGCCAACTGGCTCGAACGCGAGATCTACGATCTGCTCGGCGTGACCTTCGAAGGCCACGTCGATCTGCGCCGCCTGCTGATGCCCGAAGATTGGGTCGGGTATCCGCTGCGAAAAGATTTCGTCGAGCCGGAAGAGTATCACGGTATCAGCACGCGGAGGGAGAGTTTGTTGAAGTAGCACGCGCCGGCCGCACCGGCGTAGGAGCGCACCATGAGCCTTGCAGGGTACGAAATCGAAGTAGAGCGGACGCCGGGGACGGGTCTCTCTACCGAAGAGATGACCCTCAACATGGGACCGCAACATCCGAGCACCCACGGCGTGCTCCGCTTCGTGGTCAAAGCCGACGGCGAGGTGATGATCGAGGCGATCCCCGACGTCGGCTATCTGCATCGCTCGATCGAGAAGATCGCCGAGAAGGTCGGTTACCACGGCTTCATGCCGTACACCGACCGCGTCGACTACGTCGCCGCCATGTTCTGCAACCACGGCTGGGGCATGGTGTGCGAGAAGCTGGCCGGCATCGACGTGCCGAAACGCGGCGAGTATTGCCGCGTGATCGCCGACGAGTTCAACCGCATCGCCAGCCATCTGCTGTCGGTCGGCACGATGACCCTCGACATCGGCGCGACCACGCCGTTCTTTCACGCCATCCGCGAGCGCGAGAAGATCAACGATCTGCTCGAAGAACTATGCGGCGCGCGCTTGACCTACAACTACATGCGCATCGGCGGCGTGGCGTGGGATCTGCCGCCCGGGTACGCCGAAAAGTGTCTCGCGTTCCTCGATCAGTACGAACCGCTGATCGACGAGTACAACGACCTCATCACCGGTAACAAGATCTACGTCGAACGCGTCGCGGACGTGGCCGTGATCAGCGCGGAAGACGCGATCAACTACAATCTAGTCGGACCCAACTTGCGGGCATCGGGTGTCGACTTCGACCTGCGCCGCGATATGCCGTACTCGGTCTACCCGGAGTTGGAGTTCGAGGTGCCGGTCGGTCGGGGTGAGGAAGGAACGGTGGGCGACTGCTTTGATCGCTACATCGTCCGCATTCGCGAGATCAAAGAGAGCATTAGGATCCTGCGCCAGTGCTTCAAGCAAATTCCCGACGGGCCGGTGATCGCCAAGGTGCCGCGCAAGTTCAAGCCGCCCGCGGGTGACGCGCACATCCGGATCGAAAGCGCGCGCGGCGACATGGGCTGGTACGCGGTGAGCGACGGCACCGAGTTTCCCTATCGCTGTCACGTTCGGACCGGATCGTTCACGGCGATGAGCATCATCGACAAGATCAGCCGGGGTCTGATGCTCGCGGATCTGGTCGCAGTGATCGCCAGCTTGGACATCGTCGCTCCGGAAGTCGACCGCTGATGCAGAGCTTCCTCGATAGCCTGATTGCGCAAGGGTACTTCGCCGGCGTCCCCACGGAGGTGGTGTACGCGGGCGGGATGGTCGTCTTCGGGTTGATCGTGGTGCTCGGCTTCATCTTGAATGTCGCTGGCGTGACGACCTTCGTCGAGCGGCGCGTGTGGGCGCGGATTCACTCCCGTGTCGGTCCGAATCGCGTCGGCCCGCAAGGGATCCTGCAATGGCTGGTCGACGGCATTAAGCTGTTGATGAAGGAAGACATCGTGCCCGCCGAAGCCGATCCGCGCCTGTTTCGGCTGGCCCCGTACGTGGTGGTGATGGGGTTCGTCACGACCTTCGTGGTGATCCCGTTCAGCAGCGCGCTGGTGATTGCCGACATGAACGTCGGCGTGCTGTATCTCACCGCCGTGACCGCGCTCGTCGTGGTGGGCATTCTGATGGCGGGCTGGGCGTCGAACAACAAATGGTCGCTGATCGGCGGCATTCGCTCGGCGGCGCAGATCGTGAGCTACGAGATCCCGGCCGGGTTGTCGATCTTCCCGATCGTCCTCATCACCGGCACGCTCAGCTTTCAGAGCATCATTCAACAACAAGGCTGGGCGCCGCACACGTGGTTTGTGTTTCACAGCCCGTTTACGTTCGTCGCGTTCTTCATCCTGTTCACCTCGGCATTGGCCGAGGGCAATCGGACGCCGTTCGATCTGCCCGAGGCCGAATCGGAGCTCGTCGCCGGATTCGTGACCGAATACTCCGGCGCGCGCTACTTGTTCTTCTTCTTGGTCGAGTGGGGCAACCTCTATGTGATCGGGGCGTTGGTCAGCGCCCTGTTTCTCGGCGGCTGGCAGGTGCCGCCGGTCACCGACAACCTCGTTGTCCTCAACGTGCTGCAGTTCGTCACCTTCTTCGTCAAGTCGTACTTTTGGGTCCTGGTGTCGATGTGGATTCGCGCGACGTTGCCGCGTGTGCGGGTCGATCAACTGATGACGACCTGTTGGAAGTATTTGGTGCCGATCTCGTTCATCAATTTGATCGGCCAAGCCGCGCTGATGGTCGCGTTGCCGCACGGCAGCCGGCTGTTGCAAGCGGCGATGACGTTGCTCGGTGCGGCGATCCTGGCGTACTTCTTCTACCGCGTCGTATTCCATTTGCGCCGAGCGCGGCCCGAGCTGACGTTCAGTCCGCTCTCCTGAGAGACCCGATGAGGAAGCGTACCTACGTCGGCAACATCGTCAGTACGGCCGCGACCATCTTCGACGGTCTGGCGGTGACGTTCTCGCACTTCGTGCGCAAGCCGTTCACCGTCCAGTATCCCGATCGCACCGAGGTGCGCGTGCAAGACACGTTGCCGTTCCGCTACCGCGGCATCCTCGAAGTCGATCTCGAAATCTGCACCGGGTGCTTGGCGTGCGAGCGCGCCTGCCCGATCGACTGCATCGTGATCGATTCGAAGAAGGATCCCCAAACCAAGGCGATGGTGCTGACGCGCTTCGACATCGATTTGGCAAAGTGCATGTATTGCGGGCTGTGCAGCGAGCCCTGTCCGACCGGCTCCATCCACCACACGCCGGAGTTCGAGGGCGCCGACTATTCGCTTGAAAGCTTGGTGCGTCGCTTCGTGAAGGAGCCGGTCATCGCCTACAAACCGAAGAAGGGTCCGGAAGACGATCCGCAAATCAAGCCGCTGCTCGACCGCGGCCTGCGTTACGTCGAGGAGTTCGCGCAACCCGAGGGGGCGACTCCGGCGGCGGCCGACGAGTCGGCGTAGCGACGCGAGACGGTCATGGAAGCGCTGGTCTTTTACCTCGTTGCCGGTATCACCGTCGCCTCGGCGTTGGGCGTTGCCTTCTCGCGCAATATTGTCTACTCGGCCTTCGCACTAATGGGTACGTTCATGGGGGCGGCGGGCCTGTTCGTCATGCTGGCGGCGGATTTCATCGCCGTCGTGCAGGTTCTGGTGTACGTCGGCGGGATCTTGGTGCTCATGCTGTTCGCCGTGATGCTGACCCACCGCATCGCGGACGTCCAGGTCTCTAATCGATCGGTTGGCACGCTACCCGCGTTGGCGATCGTCACGGTACTCGGCGGCGTGATGGGCAGAGCCATCTTGACCACCGAGTGGCACACCATCGCCCAACCGGAGGCCCAACCCGCGACCTATGCCATCGGCGAAGGCTTCCTCACGACCTATCTGTTGCCGTTCGAGTTGGCGTCGCTGGTGTTGTTGGCGGCGTTGATCGGCGCGGTCGTGCTGTCGCGCAAGGAATTGAAGGCGACCGACTGATGCTGACGATCGGTCTGACCCACTACCTCATCGTCGGCGCACTGGTCTTCGGCCTCGGGCTGTTTTGCGTGCTCACGCGCCGCAACGCGCTCGGCGTGCTGATGGGCGTGGAGCTGGTACTCAATTCGGCGAACATCAACTACCTCGCGTTCGCGCGCTACGGGACCTTCTCGTACGACGGTCAGGTTTTCGCGATCTTCGTGATTATGTTGGCGGCCGCCGAGGCCGCGATCGGGTTGGCCATCGTGCTCGGCATCTACCAGACATTCCAGACGATTGACCTGGAGGCGACCGAAACCCTACGCGGATGATCTCGGTGCGCCTCGCGCCGAGATCACAGGCACATCATGGAGCACGCCGTACACGTCGACTACCTGCGCTGGATCGTCTTCCTCCCGTTGGTCGGCGCCGCGATCAACGGCGTGACCGGGGCTGCGATCCAGCGTGCCGCGGGGAAGCGCGCGATCAGCGTGATCGCGTGCGCGCCGGTGATCATCGCGTTCGGCATCTCGGTGCGCGCGTTCTTGCAGCTGCTGGAGCTGCCGCCGGACGAACGCCTGATGCTCGATCCCCTGTGGACGTGGATCAGCGTCGGCACGCTCAAGGTTGACGTCGCCTTTCAAGTCGATCCGCTGTCGGCGGTGATGATCCTGGTGGTCACCGGTGTCGGCGGCCTCATTCATATTTACTCCACCGGCTACATGCACGACGAGAAGTCGTACTGGCGCTTCTTCGCTTTTCTCAATCTGTTCACCTTCGCGATGCTCACCCTCGTCCTCGGTGACAACCTGTTGCTGATGTTCGTCGGTTGGGAGGGCGTCGGGCTGTGCTCCTACGCGCTGATTGGCTTCTGGTACTCGGAGATCAACAACGCCTCGGCCGGGAGCAAGGCCTTCATCGTCAACCGCGTCGGCGATTTCGGTTTCACGCTCGGGGCGTTCCTGCTGTTCTGGACGCTGAACAACCTCGGCCACGGGACGCTCACGTTTCGCGAGCTGCAACAGCACGCGCATCTCCTGGACGGGCAAATGATCGGGTCAATGAGCGTGGTGACCGCGGTGACGTTGCTGTTCTTCGTCGGCGCGACCGGCAAGTCGGCGCAGATCCCGTTGTACGTGTGGCTGCCGGACGCGATGGCCGGACCGACGCCGGTGAGCGCGCTGATCCACGCCGCGACGATGGTGACCGCCGGCGTGTACATGATCGGCCGGACCAATTTTCTGTTCTCGATGGCGCCGACGACGTTGCAAGTGGTCGCGTGGATCGGCGCGTTGACGGCGTTCTTCGCCGCCACCATCGGCGTCTGTCAGAACGACATCAAGCGCGTGTTGGCCTATTCAACCGTGAGCCAGCTCGGATACATGTTCATCGGCATGGGCGTCGGCGCCTACGCCGCGGGCATTTTCCACCTGATGACGCACGCATTCTTCAAGGCCTGCTTGTTCCTCGGCTCCGGCAGCGTGATTCACGCGATGGGCGGCGAGCAGGACATGCGCAAGATGGGCGGCCTCAGGAAATGGATGCCGCAAACACATCTGACGTTCCTGATCTCAACGATCGCCATCGCCGGCATTCCGCCCACGTCAGGATTCTTTTCGAAGGACGAGATCCTGTGGAAGGCGTTCTCCAGCGAGCACGGCAACCCGCTGCTGTGGCTGCTCGGCTTCGCCGGGGCGGGACTCACTTCCTTTTATATGTTCCGTCAGGTGTTCATGACCTTCTACGGCGAGAATCGCGCCGACCATCACACGCAGGAACATCTCCACGAGTCGCCGCCGGCGATGACCTATCCGCTGCTGATCTTGGCGTTGTTGGCGGCGCTCGCCGGTGTCCTCGGTGTGCCGCATTCGCTCGGCGGTGCCAATCGGATCGAGGAATGGTTCGCGCCGGTATTCAGCCATGGCGGTCACGTGGCACATGAAGCCGACCATGGTGGCGCGCTGGAGTACGGGTTGATGCTCGCGTCCGTCGGCGTCGCCGCGATTGGCTTCCTCGTCGCGCGGGCGATGTACTTGACCAAAACGCTATCGCCCGACACCTACGCCGAGATCGCGAACGGCGGATTGTATCGTGTGCTGTACAACAAGTACTACGTCGACGAGTTCTATGCGGCGACGGTTCTTGCCTTCACGATGTTTCTGTCGCGGGTCGCGTCGTTGTTCGACCAATACGTGATCGATTTCATCGTCAACAGCGCCGCCACAGTCGTGCGCGTCACGTCGTGGCTCAATGGATTGTTCGACAACTACGTCGTCGACGGCGCGGTGAACGGGGTGGCGGCGGTGACGATGGGCGTCGGCGGCCGTGTTCGCCGCCTGCAAACCGGTAGCATCAACGGCTATCTATACGTGATCGTCGTCGCGACCGTGGCGATTCTGATCTACCGGGTGATGTGAGGAAGAGGAAATTGATGGCGCACATTCTGACCTACATGACCTTTATCCCGGTCGCCGGCATGGTGACGATATTGTGCTTGCCGCGGGACCAACACAATCTGATCAAGTGGACGGCGGCAATCGCGACCGTGCCGCCGCTGCTGATGGGGATCTGGCTGTTCGCCAACTTCGACCGCACGCAAGCCGGGTTTCAGTTGATGGAGCGCGCCACCTGGATCGAGTTCGGCTCGTTCAAGGCCGAGTACCTGGTCGGCGTCGACGGCATCAGCATCACGATGGTCCTGCTCACCGCGTTGCTCAGCTTCATTTGCATCTTCGCGTCGTGGGGCATCGACAAAGCCGTCAAGGGCTACTTCGCCCTCTTTCTGTTGCTCGACGCCGGCATGATGGGCGTCTTCGTCGCGCTCGATTTCCTGCTGTTCTTCGTGTTCTGGGAAGTGATGCTGCTGCCGATGTACTTCCTCATCGGCATTTGGGGTGGACCGCGCCGCGAGTACGCGGCGATCAAGTTCTTCCTCTACACCCTGGTCGGCAGCGCGCTCATGCTGTTGGCGATCCTGGCGTTGTATTTCTACAATGACCCGCACACCTTGGACATCACCAAGCTGATCGCGAACAACGCGACCTACAGCCGTGAGTTCCAGACGATCGCGTGGATTGGGCTGTTCGTCGGCTTCGCCATCAAGATTCCCGCGTTCCCCTTCCACACCTGGTTGCCCGACGCGCACGTCGAGGCACCGACGGCGATCTCGGTGATCCTCGCCGGCGTGCTGTTGAAGATGGGGACCTACGGCATCTTGCGGATCAACTACGCGATCTTGCCGTTGGCGACGTCCGATCTCGCCTACTACTTCCTCGGCGCGCTCGGGACCTGGAACATCGTGTACGGGGCCTTGTGCGCGATGGCGCAGAAGGACCTCAAGAAGCTGGTGGCCTATTCGAGCATCAGCCACATGGGCTACGTCATGCTCGGGATGGCGTCGTTCACGCCGCAAGGCATCAACGGCGCCGTGCTGCAGATGTTCAACCACGGAACCGTTACCGCCATGCTGTTCCTCCTCGTCGGCGTCATCTACGACCGCGCCCATCATCGCCAGATCGAAGGGTTCGGCGGGCTGGCCACGACGATGCCGGTGTACACCGGTGTGACCGCGCTGGCGTTCTTTGCCGCGATGGGATTGCCGGGCCTGTCGGCGTTCATCTCTGAGGTGCTCGTATTGCTTGGCGCCTGGCAAGCAGCCCCCGGGCTCACCGCGATTGCGGCGACGGCAGTGGTGCTGACCGCCGGCTACATGCTGTGGACGATGCAGCGCATGTACTTCGGAAAGGTCAATGAGAAGTACGCAGACTTGCCGGAGATCAACGGGCGCGAGCTGTTCACGCTGGTTCCGCTTGGCGTCATCGTGATCATCCTCGGCGTCTATCCGGCGCCGGTGATCGATCTGATGACGCAGTCGCTGCAGAATCTCAATCAGATCGTAACTGCGGTTCGATAGCATCCTCGACCGACGCGAGCGGTGATCGCCGACCGGCTATGAGTTTCGACAACGTTCAAAGCCTGCCGTACCTGGTTCCCGAGCTGCTACTCGCGGCGACGATCCTGGTGATCTTCATTGGCGACCTGGTGATCGCGAGCAAGGATCGTCTCGCCGAGATTGCGCTCGTCGGTGTGGTGTTGTCGCTGGTCGCGGTGTCGCGACTGAGCGGTTGGCCATCGGGGTGGCTGTTCAATCGCATGGTGATTCACGACCAATTCGCGCTGTTCTTCAAGCTGATCTTTGCCCTCGCGACGATCGCCACCGTGTTGATGTCCATGACCTCGAACGAAGTGCAGCGCTCCAGCCCGTCCGAGTACTACGGGATTTTGCTGTCGAGCGCGTTGGCGATGTACTTCATGGCATCGGCGGCGAATTTGTTGATGGCCTACCTGTCGCTCGAGTTCGTGAGTCTCACGTCGTACACGTTGACCGGTATCCTCAAACACAACCGGCGATCGGGTGAAGCTGCGCTCAAGTACCTGATCTACGGCGGCGTGGCATCCGGGACGATGATCTACGGATTGAGCTGGATCTTCGGCCTCACCGGCAGCATGGACTACGCGAAGATCGGCGAGGCGTTGAGCGCCGGCGGCTCCAACCAGTTGGCGTTGTTCATCGCCCTCGTCCTGACGCTGGCGGGTTTCGGTTACAAGATCGCGGCGGTGCCGTTTCACATGTGGGCTCCCGATGTCTATCAGGGTGCGCCGATTCCCGTGACCGCGTTTTTGTCGGTGGGG
>Ga0335069_10003377_pt1 | contig 24164 bp, 23 predicted proteins | sample Lox_Sample_11_FD_206714 | JGI IMG/M metagenome (GOLD analysis project Ga0335069, IMG submission 206714) | Soil microbial communities from Loxahatchee National Wildlife Refuge, Florida, United States - Lox_Sample_1.1 | ecosystem: Environmental > Terrestrial > Soil > Wetlands | place: USA... | reverse complement strand
CCCGAGCGGAATGATGTGCGGCACCTGCGTCGGGCGCGGGGCGACGGGCGCGCTCTGCCAGTCCGCCGACGACTGCGACGGGAACCTCATGTGCTCCGGGATGGGCACCTGCGCCGCGCCCTCGGGCATCGGCGGACCGTGCAGCATGACGACTCCCTGCAACAACGGCCTGCAGTGCCTGAACGGGCAGTGCATCGTCGCGGGAGGCGTGGACGCGGGCTGCGGGGACGCGGGCGGTGCGTGCGACTACAACCTGGGCGCCTACTGCGCCGGAACCTCGTGCGCCGCCGTCACCGTGGACACCCCGGGTGGCCAGTGCGGCGGCTCACCGCCCAACGCATGCCCGAGCAGCAGCCAGTGCCAGCAGATGTTCTGCGTTGCGCCCGTTGCCGACATGGGTTCCTGCGAGGGCGGCCTCACGTGCGCCCCGCCGGACACGTGCAACGCGGGCACGTGCAGCCTCTTCACCGCCAGCCAGTGCAAGTGACGCGCTGAGGCTTCCACCACGGTGGATGCGCGGGCGCACGAGGATACGCGTCCGATCCTCGCGGATGGTCGGGTGCCGGCACAGCGTGCGAAGCACCGCTGCATCACGGTGCAAGCACCCTGCACTCGGGTGAGGGCACCCTTGCGCCCGGGTGCGAGCATCCTTGCATCGGGTGCGAGCACCCTTGCACCTGGGTGTGGGCATCCTTCCACCGTGGTGCAGGCCCCCTTGCTCCACGGTGGCATGCGCTCTTCAACATGGGGCGTGCCCGTATCCACGAGGGTCGCTGCATCGATCATGGCGGAATGTCGCCCGCACCCCCCGTGATGGGTGATGCATCATCGAGGATGCCCGCGCGCATCATCGTGGAGACGCGCCCGATTACACGTGGAAGGACGCTTCCTTCCACGATGACGATCGCCCGGGCCCGCTGGGTTCACGGGAGGGAGGGCCGAGGCGCTGCGCTTTCGACCGTTGACCCCGCTGGCCATGGCCATGCACCATGGATTCTTATGTCCAAGCTAACTCTCGGCATCCCGTGGCTCACGTTGGCCATGCTCTCGACTGCAGGCTGTTCGCACACGTGGCGCTACGCCATCGACGACCAGCTGAAGAACATCCGCCCGGACTCCCGCGAAATCACCGCAAGCGCACAGTACGGGCTCTTCGCAGGCGACCGCATCAAGACGGTCGCCGTCCAGGCTCCGACCGAGTGCGCCTCCGAGGGAGCCGCGAGCGCGACGGGGGGCGCGAACGAGCGCGAGAAGCGCACGACGGTTCTCGAGACGCGATGTGGCGTCGAGATGGCCGAGGTCGAGCGCGCCCTCACGCGCGCCGGCTACGTCGTCATCTCATGGCAGAACTTGCACGCCGCCTTCGGCGAGCGTGCCGACAAGTCGGAGAACTACGTGGTCGTCGCACGCCGCCTCGGGGCGCAGGTGCTCTTCAACGTGAACTCGCTCGAGCGCGTCCACGTGACGGTGGGCGAGGACGCATCCTGGGATCGGCACTTCGCGCGTGACGAGGAGAACGCCAAGGACGCCGACAAGCCGATCCCCGAAAAGGACACGATGCGGCTTCGGGCGCTCATCGAGCCGAGCGAGAAGCAGATCGCCGACGGCAACCGACTCGGAGCGATGCTCGACCTCACGGCGGTGGCGGTCGAGACGAGCCAGTCGTTCTGGTTCTACCGTGGTGTGCACATGGAGGAGGTGGGCACGCCGAAGATCAAGCGCGTCGTGATGCACAAGGGCGACCTGTGGAGCTTCGACGCGGCCGCCTCGGCAGATCCGGGAGACAACGCCGGCACGGACCACGAGCATGCGTCCGCCGGAAGCGCCGACGCCGAGCGCCAGGAAGACGCGCGCTACTTCAAGCTCGTGCGCGAGGTCGTCGGCGACTTCGTCACCAACTTCCGCAAGGGACCGGGCCCGAACGACCCGCAACCTCCGCCGCCCCCGCCTCCTCCCCCGCCGGTCGCCTCCACGCCTCCTCCCCCGCCGCCCCCGCCTCCTCCCCCCACGAAGGACGTCGTGGAGCTCGCCGACGGGAGCCAGCTTCAGGGGAAGATCGTCGACCTGAAACGCGGCAAGTCGGTCACCCTCGAGGTGGCGCCCGGTGCGCGGACGACCATCCAGTGGGCGCAAGTGAAGAACGTGGTGCAGGCGCCTCCTGCTCCTGCTGGTGCTCCTGCGGCCTCCGCGACGCCTGCGACACCCGCCAAGTAGCAGGGGCAGCCCTCACTCGGCGCGCGCGAACCGCACGACGGCGCGCGATAGCTCCTCGGCGTGGCTCCAATGCATCATGTGCCCCGCGTCCGGGATCTCTGTGCGCTCGACGTGGGGAAACGCCGAGACGCGCGCGTCCTCGTCGGGCGGGTGCCAGCCGAGCGGGCCTCCGGACACGAAGAGCACCGGGCAGGTCACACGCCGAGCGAAGGACTTGAAGCTCTCGGTGAAGAAAGGGACCGGCGTCCTCGTGCCGTGAAGCGGGTCGGCCTTCCACGCGAGCCGCCCGTCCTCCAGCCTGCGCGCGAGCGCGTCCAGCCGCGTCTCGAGCACGCTGCGGTCGACGCGCGGGTGATTGCCGGCGAGCCGGCGGAGCGCCTCGTCGCGAGAGGCCATGGTCTTCCCTTCGCGACCGCGCACCGCGCGCACCTCGTCGACCCAGCGGCGCATGCGCTCGGCCGAGTGGGCGTGCTCGCTGTCGGGCGGGCCGACGCCCTCGACGACCACGAGCTTCGTCACGCGCTCGGGGAAGCAGCCGGCGTAGAGCGTGGCGACCGCGCCTCCCATCGAGTGCCCCACCACCAGCAGCGGTGCGCCGGGCGGCACCAGCGCTTCTACGATCCCCGTGACGTCCAGCACGTAGTCGGGGAAGTAGTAGTAGCCGCCGGGGGGAACCCGCGGGCCGTCGCCGAAGCCGCGCAGATCGGGTGCGAGCACGCGAAGGCCCGCCTCCGACAGCCGCGGCGCGACGAGGTCCCACGTGGCCGCGGCGTCCATGAATCCATGGAGCAGCAGTGCCGTCATGCCGCCCGCGTCGCCGGCCGGGTCCCACTCGAGCACGTGGTGCTCGAGACCGTTGGCCGGGACCGTCAGGGCGCGGGGCACTCAGAAACCATACTGCACGCCGATCTCGGGACCGTACGTGAGGAGTAGCCCGCCCCCGAGCGCCATGTTCACGCGCGCCGCGAGCGTCACCGCGGCGCGGGGCGAGAACGCGTAGCGAATGCCGCCCCCCAAGAGGACGAAGAACGGACCGCCCGTCTTCCACGCCTCGACCGGCTGCTGCCCGGCGACGTTGCTCGTCGACACCACCGTCGTCGAGTGGCCGTCGAACTCGGAGAGCCCCAGCCCGGCGATCGCCATGGGCGCCACGCCGACGTTGGCGAGCGGGTCGTGACCGAAGAGGTACGTGCCGCGCGCCTCGAGGTCGAACCGCGACGACCACGCGTTGCCGTCCTTCGCGGCCTGCGTGCCCGTGTAGGCGTTGAGCACGTATCCGAGGCGCGCCCCGATCAACAGCGACGACGTCAGCGCGTAATCGGCCGTGAGCATGACCCGCACGTCGCCAGGCTGCAGCCCGCCGTCGACGTTGCCTGCCTGTCCCTTCACGAGGGTGCTGTTCTGCTTGCCGCCGTCGCCACGCGTCGGGAAGTCCGACCCGTCGGGGTTGGTGCAGTAGTAGTTCGCGCTGTTGAGCGGCTTGGCCGTCTGAGGGTTGAGCAGACACACGTCCTGCCCCGAAGGGAGCGACAGGATGTCGACGGCTCCCGCGATGCCGAACCACCAGTGCACGTACGCTCCGGGCGCGGCCTTCGCGGCCTCCGGCGCTTCCTCCTCCTCGTCGCCGCCGCCGGCGCCGCCGCCGCCCTTCTCCCCGCCCTTCTCTTCGGGGGCGCAGCCGGGCAAGCCGGGCGGGCAATCGGTGTCCTCGCCGCACGCCTTGGGCGCGCTCTGGCCGGGCAGGTGCGGCGCCTCGCCGCTGATGTCGTCCGCGATGGGGACGGAGAACGGATGCTTCGGGTCTCCGGAGCTGGCCACGGGATCGCCGCCGTCGTCGAAACCCTGCACCCAGTAGCGCAGCGCGCCCTTGGTCGCGGCGGTGCACGGAATGAGCCCGCCCCAGCCCGTGCCCATGCGCTTCAGATCGACGCGCGCCCAGTCGCTCATCGCCGGGCCCTTGTACTTGACCACCACGCGAGCCAGGCCCGTGCCCCCGCCGTATTCCACGTAGACGGGCACCGGCGTGTTGACCTTCTGCTCCCCGGCGGGCGTGTGCGAGAAGTCGCCGGTGGGCTGCTCGCCGGTCCCGCCGGCGCTTCCGCGCGCCTCGTCGAACGCCGCGCGGATGTCGGGCGCGTCGTAGTCGGGGTTGAGCGTCAGGTCGGATTGCACCGCCAGCGCCTGCGCCCAGGTCTTCTTCGCCGCACCGATGTCCCCGTTGCGAAACTGCATCGTCCCGAGGTCACGCAGCACCGCGGCCTGCGTCTCCTTGGTGCAGCGGCTGGTGCCGCAGGCGCGCGCTGCCTTGAACAGCCGCACGATCGCGGCCTCGTAGTTCGTCGCGAGGTAGTCGTTCCCGGCCTTCTTCAGCGCCGCCTTTGCGGCAGCCTCGGTGCGCTTGTCCACGGCGAAGGCCGGCAGAGCGGTGCTCGTCACGAGCAACGCCACCGGGACCGCCGCGAGCGCACGAAGGAGACGGCGGTGCTTCATTCGGGCGATGCGTCCGTCGGGTACGTGGGGATCGATTCGGCCTGCTCGCACGCAGCCTGGTTGGTCGCCCCCTCGAGCCACGACACGATGCACACGTCCTGCGGGTCCGTCATGACGGTACCGTTCGACGTCTGCAGCGGGTAGTCGGGATTCGGCACCGCGGGAGGACACGGCGGGGCCGTGCAGATGAGCTGCCCGCCCTTGTGCGCCTCGGCGCCGCGCGCCTTCTGCACGAACGTGAGGAGCTCGGGATGGCAGCTCGACCCGGGCGGATACAGCGCGACTCCCGCCTCGGCGAGCTGCCCGTTGCAGCCGCCGTACACCTCGGTCATCACCTGCGGCTCGAGACCCACGAGCGAACGATACGTCGCTTCGTGCTCCTCCACCGTGGTCCTTCCGCCCCCTGGGACCGTCCGGTTGCACACCGGAATCATCCCGGCGTCGAGGCGCATGCCCTCGCATCCCCAGATGCGCAGGTTGCGCCCCGGCTGCCCGTGGCAGTCGAGTGAGCCGCAGCGGTGATCGAGGTAGTCGCCGAGCGGGCCGAAGCTCTGATCCGTGAAGGGCGGCGCGTCGATGCCGATGCGCGTGTTCGTGGTCGACGAGCAAGACAGCGCGAGCACGGCGCATGCGCCGGAGAGCACGGCGAGCGAAACGAGGACGAGCGGAGCTCGTGACGGCATCACGTTCTTCATCCTCATCCTCCGTCCGCCGCCGGGGCATTGACGTAGACGGGGCCCGGCGAGTTCGCCGAGGGCGTGAGGCCGTGGCAGCTCGCGCAGGAGCCGTCTCGGTTGTCGTTCGTCGTCATCACCTGCGTGACCGGCGTGCCCCCGCTGCTCGAGTAGCTGAGGAGTGGGACCGAGACGGGGAAGGTCGGAGACCAGTCGCCTGACTGCAGGTAGAAGTTTCCCGCCTGGTTCGTCTGCACGTGGTACGTGGCTCCGGTAGCGTCCTCGAACTGGAGCTCGGCGCCGACGGCGGGTTTGCTGGCGCTCCAGTCCATGAAGACGGTGCCCGCGAGGGTGAACTTCACCTTCGCCGGCCCGTTGCCTCCGTGGCAGACGGTGCAGGGCTGCCCGGGTCGATGGTCGGGTCCCGGCGAGACCCCCGGGGCCTCCGGGCCGAGGGCGGACACCTCGTCGTCGTGCACGGCGTCCTGGCACGCCGCGGTGGCGGCGCTCAGGGGCACGGCGAGGAGGAGCCAGCGCGCGGGGCTCACCACTCGGCCTCCAGCGTCAGGGACCCCAGATACGCGGTGCGGCTCGTGAGATAGAGGTCGTTGGTGAAGGCGGTGTACATCGCATCCCCCGACAGACCGAGCTGCAAGGCGCGCGGCTCGGCGTCGCTGCCGAGGTACCACTTGATGCCGAACCCGCCCTCGGTGGTCCAGAGAGGCCCGAGCTCGCGATCGCCCGTGCGGTAGAGGGGAAGGTTCCACGCGTCCTGGTTCGGGCCGCCGGGGCCCGAGATGTACGCTTTTTCCCAGAAGCTGACCGACTTCTGCAAGTGAACTCGAGCGTGCGGCCAGAGGGCGAAACGCCTGCCCACGTCGAAGATCCAGCGCGCATCGGTCGACGACGCGACGAGGCCCCAGTCGTCGTCGTAGAAGCGCTCCTCGAGGCGCAGCGTCGAGCCGTCGTAGCGGTGGGCGTAGCGGAGCGTCAGGGCGAATCGGTGCCGTTCGAGGGGGAGCTGCTCGAGCGGCCGCTCCGGGAGCCGGTTGGCGTTCACGTAGTCGGCTGACGCGCCGTTCGGGACGCTTCCCGCGACGTTCGGCGCGAACATCGGGATGTAGCGATAGACCTTCGACTGGTCCCCGTTCTCGATGACCACGTCGGTCGTGAGCGACGCCAGCGAAGCGCGGTCGACGACCCACGCCACGCCGAGGTTGAACGAGCCGCGCTGCAGGTCGCGCGCGAAGACGGCGAACGGCGTGCACGCACCGTCCGCGCCGCAGCGCCCGGCGGTGTCGTGGCTGTATCCGTAGCCTCCGGTGAGCGTCCAGTTCTTCTCGTCGAAGTCCTTGATGATCGTCCCGTAGAAACCGTACGAGAGGTAATCCGGCTCGTCCGAGATGGAGCCGCCGATGCCCACGCCGAAGTCGTGCGGCTTGTACTGGCCCGACAGGCTGCCGGCCTGACGAACCTCCTGCCAGCGGTTGGACGCCGTGGACACGATGTCCGCCGACGCAGCCGACACGACGTCGACGAGATAGCTCGCGCTGAGCGAGGCGCCGCTGACGTTCTCGATGCCGCCGTGAATCGACGGGGTGAGGACCGTCACGTGGTCGGTGTCGTCGTACCCCGCCATCTCGGTGCCGACCCGCTTGATGGCGGTGTCCTCGGGGAGCTTCTCGTCGGTCTTCTTCTTCTTTTCCGACGGCTTCTCGGGCCGGTCCGTGGAGGTCGCCCGATCCTCCGCGTCGTCGGACGTGTCCGCCGCGACCGCCGGCTTCACCTTCGCCGTTGCGACGGCGAGCGTCGCGGCGAACAAGAGAAGCAAGTGTCGAAGGTGGGGTGTTCGGCGGGGTTTCGCCGTCAGTTGCATCCACACCCGCTCTCGGAGAGCGAGCCGCCGCCTGTGGCGCCTTCGTGAACAGCGAGCACGTGACCAGCCGCAGGCCCTTCCAGGTCGTCCGCGGTCATCATCGGATGCGCGAGCTTGCCGCGCTCGTAGGGAGCGACGTGGCTGCATGCGACATTCGCCAAAGCAAGGACCGCGACGACTGCCAAAATCACGACGCGCATGGCACGCTCCAGGACCGACCCGCGGGAGGTTGATTAACACGCTGCAACCCCGCGGGGGAGTGAAAACTTGAGCTAGATCGTCGTCGTTTCGACCCGCCCGAAAGATTGCGGCAGGATTGGCACGCCCCCAATGTCACTGCTCCTGACCCCACGGCTGAGACTCGTGCCCATGACCGTCCCCATGGTGGAGGCGGTGATGTTCGGCCGCCGTGAGGAGGCCGAGGCCCTGGTCAAGGCGCGAATGCCGGAGCGCTGGCCCAATCGGGACCTGGTGGAGCGCGCGTTCACGGCCTCCCTAGAGGCCATCCGGGCCGACCCGGAGGTGCGCCTGTGGGGCGACCGGGTCATGGTGCTGCCCGGAACCGCCGGCGAGCCGGACCGGGTCGTGGGCAGCGTGGTCTTCCACGGGAGACCGGACGAAGACGGGGTTGCCGAGATCGCCTACGGCGTGGAGGAGGCGTCTCAGGCCCAGGGCTACGCCACCGAGGCGGTCGGCGCGTCGGTCGATTGGGCCTTCGCGCAGCCCGGCGTGCGCGCGGTGCAGGCGGCAACCTTCGCGTGGCACGTGCCGTCGCTCAGGGTCATCGAGAAGGTCGGGATGGTGCGCGTGGGCACACGCGACCACGAGGTGCTCGGCGAGATGCTCGTCTTCGAGCGGCGCGTGTGAGCGAGTCAGGGCGTGACGTACACGCCGTTCGCGTCGGCGCAGGTCTGCAGGACCTGCAGCGACTGGCTCGCCCGGCCGTTCGTGCACTTGCCGGTGGTGACGTCGAAGGTGGCGCCGTGACACGGGCAGTGGAGGGCGGTCCCGTTGAAGGACACCACGCAGCACGCGTGCGTGCACGACGACGAGAGGGCCGCGTACGTCCCGGCCGACGTGTGCACGACGATGATGTTGTTCTGACCGCAGACCGGGTCCGAGTAGCTGCTCGGCTGGATCTGCGCGCTCCCGCCCGAGTTCATGAGCGCCGGGTACTGAGAGAAGGGCAGCGAGACGGTGCTGCCGCCGGTCGGGCACGTTTGCATGCTGCCGCTGCTGCTTCCCGAACCGCCACCGCTGCTGCTGCCGGAGCTGCTCCCCGAGCTGCCGCCGCTGCTGCTTCCCGAGCTGCTCCCGGAGCTTCCGCCGGTGCCTCCGCTGCTGCTCCCGGTGGTGCCCGAGCTGCTTCCGGTCATGCCGCCGCTGCTGCTGCTGCTCTGACCACCGCTGCCGCCGCCACTTCCCCCGCCGCTGCTACTCCCGCCCCCGCCAGATCCGCTGGTGGGCGGTGGGATGTCGCTCTCGGTGCCTCCGTACGGCCCGCCCAGGGGCGAGCCCGAGCCGCTGCACGCCGGGATGGCAGCAGCAGCACCGGCGAGTACGAACAATCGACGGCGACCGAGAACCTTGTCGTCTGCGGGCATGGCCGTGGAGTCTCGACGCGGTTCGTTCTGAAGCACCGAGCGTGCCCGGTCCAGTGACTTTCCGCTGGATGAAATGCTGCAGCCGTGGCGAAACGATGGGGCGTTTTCACCCCACGAGGCGCAGCCCGGGCGGGAGGGTGTCGCCGAAGAACGCGGCGCGATCCCCCTCGTCCGGCTCGACGACCTCCCGCACGGCGCGGAGCGACGCTTCGTCGGCACCGATCGCGACGAGACGCTGCTCGACGTCGCGCCTGACTCGCTCGGACACGTCGCGCGCTCGGTCTCCCGTCCGGCGCGCCATCCGCACCGCCGCGGCCGTCGCAGTCGGCACGGCGTCCCAGCGCTCACGAAGCAGGTGGTCGAGCCATCGCTCCGCGACGAGCGGGGCGACGACGTGGTGCACGCTGGCGTAGGCGGGCACGCGCGCGCCGAGACGGCCGAGCGCCTCCCACAGCCGCGGGTCGCGATCGGTCCACGTGCGCTCGAGGATCCACGAGCCGAGCTCGGATCGCCGCTGCGGAGCGACGCGCTCGAGCGCCGAAGCGGTGTCGCGCGCGTCGTCGAGGGAGAGCGCCGGCTTCTTCGGTCGCTTCAACCCCGCCTCCGCGGGTGCGAGGTACGGATCGACGAAGTCGCGGATCCGGGTCTGCGCCGCCTCGTCGAGGCCCCCCGCCGCGCGCCTCCACGCGATGAAGAACTGCTGCCAGCCGCGTGCTTCCCCGGGGAACGCCAGCCGCTCGTCGAACAGGGCGAAGAGCGCGCCCGCGCGCGATGCATCGGCCGGGTCGCCGAATCCGGGCCGGATGCACCATCCCGTGAGGAGCCAGAACATGCGCTCGTGATCCGCCGAGCGGCGGCGCGCGCGCGCTTCGGGCACGATCGCGTCGAAGACGGCGCGGTTGGTCTGCGTGTCCCACTGCGGACGCTCGCCGATCGCCCGCTCCATCTCGCGAAGGAGGTCCTTGGCTTCTCTTCCGGTCGCGTCGGACCGCGGCTTGCCGAACGCGCGGTCCACCAGCGCAAGCGCCGCGTCCAGCCGCGAGGGCGCGATGCTCGGTCGCTTCGTCGTGGACGGAGCCGCGGGCGGCATGCTCTCGGTCCCGCGCACCTGGAACGCCAGCCGGAATCGACGGGGGCGATCGGTGCCGGCCTCGACGCACGCGAGGTCCAGCGTGCCGACCGGGGTGAGCTCGCCCTCGAGCGTCACGGGGATCTCTCCCGCGCCGGCGTCGAGGCTCGCCACCAGCGGAGGCAGGCGAACGTAGCGTTCCTCGTCGACGTCCACGACGTCGCCCGCGCTCGCGCGCGCTTCGTCGCTCGCGAGCACGTCGAAACGCACGCGCCGTCCGGTCGCCAGCGCGAACGTGCGTCGCTGAACGCCGTGGGTCACGCCCTCCTCCGCCCCGCGCGGCACGACGCACACGGCGCGCTTGAGCGTCTCGTCGACTGCGACGAAGTACCCTCTCGCCGAGCCGCCACCGATGCGCGTCCCGTGGCCGCGGCGCGCGAGAGCGTAAGCCACCGCACCTCGAGCCACCGCGACATCCGGGTTCGCGTCCCCGAGCCGTTCGACGTGCGCCTCCGGCCTCCACGAGCCGATCACCTCGACCAACCTGCGCGCGATGGACTCGGCCCGGAAGACGCCTCCGTTGAGCAAGACGGCGTCGGGCCAGGTGCCCGGCTCGAGGTGTCTCGTGAGGAAGGACGCGACGTGCCGCGTGATCGCGACGTCGCGCTCGTAGGGCAGACCGAACGCGACGAGCGCACCGCGCGACCGCTGCGGCTTCGCGTCGCCCGGGACGGGCGGGAAGAACCCGTCGACCGCGATTCGCTGCGCCTCTTCTCTCGTGACGCGCGTCGTGCGCGTTCCCCCGACGAGCCTCGCGCCCGGAGAGACCACCGTCACCGGTGCGTCCTCCGGCGGCCGATCGCCGAGCAGCTTCTCCTTCGCCTCCCTGCACGCGGCCACGAGCTGCGCGAAGCGCGCCGCGTCGAGCTTCCCCTCGTCGCCGGCAAGCCTGGGCTCGACGGCGTGGGCGAGCGCGAGATCGACGTTGTCGCCGCCCAGGAGCACGTGCGGCCCCACCGCCACCCGCGAGGCGGTCCCGTCGGCCCCCACGCGCACGAGCGAAAGGTCGGTGGTGCCGCCGCCGACGTCCACCACGACGACGAGCCTCTCGCGCGCCAGCGCCGCGCCGCCGGCTCGCGCCATCCAGTCGTAGAAGGCGGCCTGGGGCTCCTCGAGCAGCCGCGGCTCGAGCCCCGCGCGGCGCGCTGCATCGAGCGTCAGCTCGCGCGCCACCTCGTCGAACGACGCCGGCACGGTCAGGACCACGTCCTGCATCGCGAGCGGCGCGTCGCCGTGAGCCTCGTCCCAGGCGCGACGCACGTGCGCGAGCACGCGGGCCGCCGCGTCCACGGGCGAGAGCTTCGGTACGTCCTCGTCCGCGCCCCACGGCAGGATCGCCGCGGTGCGGTCCACCGACGGATGCACGAGCCAGCTCTTGCTCGACGCGACGAGTCTCCCGGCCACCTCGCCGCCTCGCGCTCTCGCGTATGCGCCGATGACCCACGGTGCGTCGCCGAACGGATCCTCCACGCGTTCGCCTTCGAGCGGCGCGTAGAGCGACGAGGGCAGGAGCGCCCCCGGCGCCACCTCGCCTGCACCCACGAGCTGGGGGATTTCGAACACGCGCGCGGCCGCCGCGGCGCCGCTGCCCGCGTCGATCGGCGCGAAGGCGACCACCGTGTTCGTCGTCCCGAGGTCGATCCCGACGGCATGGCGGGCGGAGGCGGCCTGCCGAGAGACGTCCACGGCGCCGATTGGTAGCACGCGACTCAGGGGAGGTGCCGCCGTGTTCAAGCGTGTATCCCGGCGGTCGAGAACGCCCTCTCCGACGGCGAGTTCGACACGGAGCTCTACTTCTGGCTGGTCGCCGCCGCCTTCTTCGGCTTCGGCGGCGCCTTCATCTCGCTCGCCCTCTCGAAGACGATCGCCAAGATGTCCACGGGCGCGCAGGTCATCGCGCAGCCTCGGAGCTAGGGCGAAGCGTGGCTCCTCGGAGTCGTGGCGCGCCACGCCCAGAACGCGAGCATCGGGATGCCCGAGGTGGCCATCTACCCGTCGGACGACGTGAATGCCTTCGCCACGGGCATGTTCCGCAACAAGGCGCTCGTCGCGGTCAGCCAGGGCCTGCTGCAGTCGATGACGCCCGACGAGATCGAGGCGGTGCTCGGCCACGAGATCGCCCACGTGGCCAACGGCGACATGGTGACCCTCACGCTCATCCAGGGGGTGCTCAACACGTTCGTCATCTTCCTGTCGCGCGTCATCGGACTGCTGGTCGACAAGGTGGTCTTCCGGCAGCGGCGCGGCTGGGGCCCGGGCTACTACCTCACGGTCTTCCTGCTGCAGCTCGTGCTCGGCATCCTGGCGACGATCATCGTGATGGCCTTCAGCCGCTGGCGCGAGTACCGCGCCGACGCGGGTGGATCGCGCCTCGCAGGACCCCAGAAGATGATGGCCGCCCTCTCGCGCCTGCGCGCCATCACGGCGCCCGCTCACCTACCCGCGCAAATGCGTGCGTTCGGCATCCGCGGCGGCGGCGTCCTCGCGCTCTTCCGCTCGCACCCTCCGCTCGAGAAACGCCTCGAACGGCTCGCACAGGCACGCTGAACGGCCCACACGCGCGCGCGTGACCCGGCGGTAGTGATACGCTGCTTGCGGTGCCGCAGCGCGCGAAACCCTCGTGGGGGCACGGGGCAGGGCCTCGTGAAATGCTCGCTACGCTCCTGGGATCCGCCTACGGCTCCATCGAGGACGCGCAAACCGTGATCGATCGCGCGCTGGAGGACGGCGGGCGCGCGGAGCTGCCGGACGGCCCCGAGCTGCTCTCGTTCCTGAGAGCGCACCTGGTGCCGATCCTCTCGGCGGACATCGGGGCGCGGGTCACGATGGCCCTTCTCGACGACTTCATCGCGAAGCACGAGGCGCGCAGCGGCGTGCGAGACAAGGAGGCGCCCGAGGCTCGGCGGCTCGCGGTACTCCTCGTGGATCCCGACCGGGTCGGCCGGCCGGCGATGGCGCGCGCTCTGCTGCGGGCGAGATGCCACGTCGTGGTCGTCGATTCCGCGCAGCAGCTCGAGGAGCTCGCTGCGGCGGGCGAGGGGCTGGACGTGGCCGTCGTCGACGTGATGCACCCCGCACGCCTGGCCCTGCTCGTCGGCATCGTCGAACGTTTCCCGCACGCGCGGATCATCGTCCGGAGCGACTCGGGGGACGAGACGAACGACCTGCTCCACGGTCTCGGGGCGACGCGATTTCAGGTCGTTCCACGCCACACGGCGGTTCGCGTGCTAGTGAGTGCTGTCACGGGGTGAGAGCACGATGAGCCTTCGCGGCGCAGTCCTGACGGTCTCCTGCGGCCTCGTCCTGGCCGCCTGCGCCAACGGAGGCGACACCAGCGACTATCTGTTGCCCGAGGGCGGCGACGATGGCGGCGCAGTCACCGAGGGCGGCACGTCCTCGAGTTCGTCGAGCGGGAGCAGCAGCTCCTCCTCGGGCGGTAGCAGCGGGAGCAGCAGCTCCAGCGGCAGCAGCAGTAGCGGCGGCGGCGGCGGCGACGACGGCGGTACGACGAGTGACGCCGGGGACGACGGCGGCACGGGTTCCGACTCCGGCGACGGCGGCAACCCGACGAGCTGCACGTCACCCGACACTTGCACGGCGAGCGCGACGGCGTTGACCTCGATCGCGGGGGACGAGAGCGGGCCGACCGACAACGCGACGGGCACGACGTCCGAGTGGCTTCGCATCGATCTGACGGAGCAGGACAACAGCCCGATCGGCCACCCGATGAAGCTGACCGCGGTGCTCACGTCGCCGTCGGGTTCCAACTTCGACCTGTACGCGTATCTGGGCTCGAGTGTCGGCGACATCCAGTGCACGAACCCCAAGGGGCAGTCGACGAACCCGGCGGGTCAGACCGACACCGTGAGCTTCGAATGGGGCGAGTTGGGTTCGCTGGCGAACGGAGTGGACGACTCGGCGACGGTGATGCTCGAGGTGCGCTGGGTATCGGGCACCTGCAGCGCCGGCAACACATGGTCCCTCGCTGCGCACGGCAACTGACGCGCTACTGGGCGGGCTCGCAGACGGGCGCCTGGTTGTAGTTGTCCCAGCCGGCACACACGTAGGTCGCCTTCTTCCCGCACCCGTCGGCCTGGTAGGTCCCCTTTTCTCCAGTGGGCTTCACCTGGACCTTGCTCTGGGGACACGCAAGATCCGTCGTTGCGAGGGATTGCACGACTTCGACGGCGGTCGAGTGACAGCCGGCGGTTGCGAGTGCGAGGGCGACGGCGAGAATCGGGGCCGCGGGCGCGCGCATGTAGGTGGGACCAATCTACACCCCGGGCCGGCCTTCTACGCCGAGCGCTGATACGATGTGCATTCGTGAGGGGCGTCCCGATCATCGTGGCCGTGGTTCTCGCCGCCGCTTGCGGTAACGGCAGCGGCGGCGCGAACGGCAGTGGAGGCGACGGAGGCAGCAGCAGCGGCGGCAGCAGTGGGGGTGGCAGCAGCGGCGGCGGCAGTGGCGGGGGTAGCGGCAGCGGCAGCAGTGGGAGCGGCAGCGGCGGAGGCGTCGACGCCGGGTACGACGGCGGAATGGCTCCACCCCCCACGCAAACGTGCACGCCACCGGTGAAACCGGTCGACACGAGCACGCCGACGACCGTGGTCGGAACGGGTACCCCCGAGAGCTGCACCGAGACCGCGTTTGCCGCGGCCGTCGCGAAGGGCGGCATCGTCACCTTCGATTGCGGCTCCGCGCCGGCGACGATCACTCTCACGAAGGAGGTGCCCGTCGCGACCGACACGACGATCGACGGAGGGCATCTCGTCACCCTGAGCGGGGGCAAGAAGACCCGCATCCTGCACATCACGAGCGCATGGAACGTGGCGACGCCGCTGCTCACCGTGCAGAACCTCGCCTTCACCGACGGCTACACGACCGACGTGCAGAACACGACGTCGACCAAGGAAGGCGGCGCGGCGATCTTCGAGGACGGCGGCTCGCTCACCGTCATCGACTGCACCTTCACGAACAACCAGTGCGCGACGAGTGGACAGGACGTGTCCGGCGGGGCCATCAACGGCCAGGGCGTCGGGACGCTCATCGTCACCGGCAGCACCTTCACGGGCAACGTCGGCTCCAACGGCGGGGCCATCGGCACGCAGGACGAGAACGTGACAGTCGTGAACAGCACGTTCCTGAGCAACAGCGCGACCGGCACCGGCGGCAACCCGGGCAACGGCGGCGACGGCGGCGCCATGTCCTACGACGGCGCGATGGTGTCGTGGACGATGTGCGGCGACACGTTCTCGAAGAACCAGGGCAACGCGTCCGGCGGCGCCATCTTCCGCGTCGCGTACAACGACGAAGCCGTGAACATCGATCGCTGCGTCTTCGACGGCAACAAGGTCGACCCGACGACGGGCAACGCAGGCGGCCTCTACCTCGAATACGCGACCATCACGATGACCGGCACGACCATCTCGAACAACACCGCCCACTTCGGAGGCGGCATCTGGTTCGGGCACAACGCGATCGCGAAGGTGACGAACGACACGATTGCCAGCAACACGGCGACCATGGGCGGCGGCGTGTGGTTCGCCGGGGGCATCACCGGGACACTCCTCAACGTGACCGTCGCGAACAACGCGGGCAACGGCATGGCGGGTGGCGACACCGGAGTGACGCTGCAGAACGTGCTCGTCGCGGGCAACACGGCCGGCTCGCTCGAGGGCGAGGTGAGCTGCGATCACACGCACGGCGGCGCCGGCGCGAACATGGAGTATCCGGGCGACTCGAATTCCCCGTGCACCTCGTCGGTCCTCGTGTCCGACCCGATGCTCGGACCGCTGCAGAACAACGGCGGCCCGACGGACACGATGGCCCCTGCGAGCGGGAGCCCCGCGGTCGGCAAGGGCACCGGCTGTCCAGCGACCGACCAGCGCGGACAGCCGCGCAAGAACGCGAGCGCGTGCACCCTCGGTGCCTACGAGGCGCCCTGAGCTAGGCTTCCTCACATGCGCCGCGCGTGGGCGTTCGCCGCGATACTCGGTGCCTTCGGATGCGGCGGTGGCTCGTCCGGCAACGCGGCCGGCGGCACGAGCGACGCGGGCAGCGACGCGAGTGTGGTCGACGTGGGCACGGGCGACGTCGCGGATGCGGCGACGATGGCCACCGACGCGGACGCCGGCGCTTCGCACGATGCACCGGAGGAACCTCCGCCTCCTCTGATGAACTCGGGCCCCATCGTGATCGACGGACAGAACGACGCCGGCGTCGTCGGCGTGCACGTCACGTCGACGACCGGCGACTGCATCCGAATCAGCGGATCGACTCAAGTGACCATCCGCGGCAGCGAGATCGGGCCCTGCGCCGGCAACGGGATCGTCGTCACGGGCAACAGCTCGGACGTGGTCATCGCCGACAGCTACGTGCACCCCGAGCATCCGACGAGCGGCTGCTGCGACACCGGCGACGGCGTGTTCGTCAGCGGCGCCACGTCGGTGACCCTGCAGGGCAACGTCATCGCCTGGGGCGAGGCGAACATCGAGGCCACCGGCGTCACGGGCCTCACCGTCGTCGGCAACTTCCTCCTCAACCCGCAGAACAGCGGCTCGCGAGGCCAGAACGTGCAGGTGTGGGCAAACGCGACCGGGGTGGACGTCGAGGACAACTACGCGCTCTCGTCGACCGACCCGAAGTGGGGCGCGCCCGAGAACCAGGAGGACTCGATCAACTTCGGTTACACCGACGGCCCCGTCGCGAAGAACAACTACGTCACCGGCGGTCGCAGCCCAAGCGGCTGCGGCATCATCGCGGACGAAGCGGCCAACGGCGTGCAGTTCGTCGGCAACGTGCTGGTCGACACGGGCCAGTGCGGGATCGGCGTCTCCGACGGCACCAACCAGCTGGTCGATTCGAACAAAGTGATCGACAGCACACCCGTCGACGGCGGCGGCAACACCGGCATCTACGTCTGGAAGCAGTACGCCGAGGCGTGCGGGCCCGTGACCGTCTCGAACGACGTGTCGAGCGCCCTCAAGCCGGACGGCGTGACCGAATCCGGTTACTGGAACGGCGGCGGCTGCGATCCCGTGACGCTCACGAACGACACCTGGGATCAGGCGGCGCGCGCTCAGCTCACGCCGGTCGCGCAGAAGCTCCCGCCACCGCTCATCCCGCCCAAGCCCTTGTCCTGCGTCGCCCCGGCGCCATTCGTCACGCAGACGGGGTGGCCGCCGTGCGCTTCACCGTGACGTGCGTTCTGAGCTGCGCGCCTCAGGCGGTCGGACGTGCCACATCGTCGACCGCGCGCATGAGGTCCTCGAGGGCGACTGGCTTGCGCAGGATCGCGGCCGCGTCGAGCTGATTTCGCTCGTCGTCCGTAAGGGCATACGCCGTGAGCGCGACCACGGGGATCCTTGCGATGTCGGGCATCTGCTTCTGAGCCACCCGGAAACCCCATCCGTCGAGGTTGGGCATCATCATGTCGAGGAGGATGAGGTCCGGCCGGAGGCCGTGGGTCATCTCGTCGAGCGCGCGTCGACCGTCGTCGGCGCGGATCACCTTGTACCCTGCATCCTCGAGCGCCTCGGCCGCTGCTTCGCGCAGGTCGAGGTCATCGTCGACGAGGAGGATTGTCGGCGGGACGGACACGGTGCGCTGTTCTTCGCAAGAATCGCGCGAAAGCTCGGACGAGAAAGCGGCCGCGGCCGTGTCACCGCGGCTCGTGGCAAATTGCCACACGTTGGTGTGGATATGTCGAATTTCGCCCTTGGCGACGTTGACCGGGTCGCTCCCGGCGTGCAGGCTATGTGTGCCGTGGACAGGCCTCGCGGCGCGCAGGGAGCGCCGATGCAATCGACGACGATGGGACCCACCCGTTCCCGGACGAACGGCGATGGAGACGCGCGCGCCACGACAGCCGATGCGGAGGCGGAAAAGCGCCTGCTCCTTGCGGCGCTGACGGCGCTCAAGAAGGGCGACTTCTCGGTGCGCCTCCCGATGAGTCTCGATGGAGTCGACGGGAAGATCGCGGACGCGTTCAACGACGTCGTCGAGACGAGCCAGAAGTTCGCTTCGGAGCTCGAACGCATCAGCCGCGTCGTCGGCAAACTCCACGGGCTCGCGTCAGCCTCCGCGGTGATTCACTCGGCGGGATCGGTCGACAAGATCCTCGAGGTCACGGCGACGTCGGCGCGCGACATCATCGGCTGCTCGCACGCCACGGCAGTGGCAATGCCGGCCGGGAACGCCGCCCCGGGCCATCGTGCCGCGATCGGCCCGAGCGGCGATCCCACTGCACCGGAGGAGGCGGCGACGCTCGAGGCGCCTCTGCGCTGGCCCGACGGCCAGGAGCTCGGCGTCCTGCGGGTCGCCGCCAAGTCGACCGGACCTTTCGACGCCGACGACGAGGCCGTGCTGCTGCAGCTCGCGCAGCTCGCGTCGATCGCGATCCAGAACCGCACGCTCGCGGATGCGCGTGAGGCGAATCGACTGAAGGACGAGTTCCTCGGCAACCTCTCGCACGAGCTGCGGAACCCCCTCAACGCCCTCGCTGGCTGGGTCTCCATGCTCCGCGGCCCCGCGTCCGACGGTACGGCGCGTGAGCGAGCGATCACGACCATCGAGCGCAACACGAAGCTCCTGGCACGTCTCGTGGACGACCTGCTCGACGTGTCGCGCATCGCGACGAATCGGCTCGTGCTCAACACCAAGCCGACGCTGCTCGAGGTGGTCACGCGCGACGTGATCGAGAGCATCCGCCCGACGGCCGCCGCCAAGGGCGTCGCCCTCGAGCTCGTGATCGAGCCCGGCCCGTTCGAAGTGATCGGCGACGCGCAGAGGCTCGGCCAGGTCACCTGGAACCTCGTGATGAACGCGCTGAAGTTCACGAGCGCGGGCGGCCACGTTTGGGTCAAGCTCCACAGCACCGGCAGCGAGGCGATGCTGTCGGTGCGCGACGACGGCGAGGGCATCTCTCCCGATTTCCTGCCGTTCGTGTTCGATCGCTTCCGCCAGGCGCGCCCCGCGACCCAGCGCGACGTCGGAGGGCTGGGGCTCGGCCTGGCCATCGTCAGGAGCGTCGTGGAGCTTCACGGCGGCACCGTCAGGGCCCACAGCGACGGCCCTGGCAAGGGAGCCACCTTCGAGGTACGGCTCCCGCTGCGGCAGAGCGCCGTCGCCACCGGCAGCTACCAGGTGCTCGCTTCCTGATTGGACGTGCTGGCGGCAAAGCGCTATTCACTGGCCCACGACAATGGGCCCCCATTCGACCCGCGAACGAGCGGGGGACCGGCTCGCCGTCGCGCCGTCGATGGAGCCGGCGCTCGACTCGGTGAAGGCCCCTGCTGCGCGAGTCGAAGCGGACTTGCGCGTCGTCTGGGTCAGCGCGCTCGGGGTCGCGCTCGGGCTCGGCGCAGCCGTCATCGCCCGCGCCCTGACGGCGCTCATCGCGCTGGTCACGAACCTCGCGTTCTACGGCCGGCTCTCGACGGAGACCGTAGGCCCGGCGGACAACCACCTCGGCTGGCTCGTCGTCGTCGTTCCGGTGATTGGCGGGCTGGTGGTAGGCGCCATGGCCCGGTACGGCTCGGCTGCCATCCGCGGCCATGGCATTCCCGAAGCGATGGAGCAGGTGCTCTTCAACGAGAGCCGCATCCCCCTCCGCATGACGTTCCTCAAGCCGGTGTCGGCGGCCATCTCGATCGGCACCGGGGGACCTTTCGGCGCAGAGGGGCCGATCATCGCCACGGGAGGAGCGCTCGGCTCTTTCCTCGGACAAGTGCTGCGCGTCTCGGCGCAGGAGCGCAAGACGCTCCTGGCAGCTGGCGCGGCAGCCGGCATGTCGGCGACCTTCGCCAGCCCCGTGAGCGCCGTGCTCTTGGCGATCGAGCTGCTGTTGTTCGAGTACAGGCTGCGATCGATGGTGCCGGTGGCGCTCGCGAGCGCCGCAGCGTGCGGCGCGCGCCTCGCCATCGTGGGGTCGGCACCGGCGTTCGCGATGCCGCTCGTGAGCGCGCCGAGCGGCGGGGCGCTGGCCGTCTACATCGCCATGGGCGTGGTCGTCGGCCTCGCGTCGATGGCGGTGACGCGCCTCGTCTACGGGATCGAGGACGCGTTCGAGAAGCTGCCGCTGCACTGGATGTGGTGGCCGGCCATCGGCGGCGTCGTCGTGGGCGTGGTCGGCTACTTCTCCCCGCGCACGATGGGCGTCGGCTACGACAACATCGATCGCATCCTCTCGGGAGATCTCGCTGGCCAGGCCGTCGTCGCGTTCTGCGTGCTCAAGCTCGTGTCGTGGTCGGTGTCGCTCGGCACCGGCACGTCGGGGGGCACTCTGGCTCCCCTCTTCACGATCGGGGGTGGCTTGGGGTCCGCGATCGGAGCGATGGCGGCATGGGCGCTGCCGCACGCCGGCGTCGACATCCGCGTCGCAGCGCTCGTCGGCATGGCCGCGCTCTTCGCGGGGGCTTCGCGCGCGCTGCTCGCTTCGGTCGTCTTCGCGTTCGAGACGACACGCCAGCCGATGGGCCTCCTGCCGCTGCTCGGTGGCTGCACTGCGGCATACCTCGTCTCCGCCATGACGATGCGTCATTCGATCATGACTGAGAAGATCGCGCGCCGTGGGGCGCGCGTCGTGAGCGCGTACACCGCGGACTTCTTGGAACAGATCCTCGTCGCGGACGTGGCGGCCGCCCCCGTCGTCGTGCTCCGGGCGGACGACACCGTGGAGAAGGTGCGCGCGTGGATGCAGCGCGATGCGACGGGCTCGGCACACCAGGGATTCCCGGTGGTCGACGCCGACGATCGCATCGTCGGCGTCCTCACACGGCGCGATCTGCTGGAGGGGGCCGCAGCCGGAGACGTGCGTGGGCGCGTCAAGCGGCCCCCTGCCGTGGTGTTCGACGATTCGTCCCTTCGCGACGCGGCCGACCACATGGCGCGCGAGCGGGTGGGCCGGCTGCCGGTCGTCTCACGCGACGACCCCGAGCGGGTCATCGGGATGCTCTCGCGCAGCGACATCATCGAATCTCACGTCAGCCGCCTGCAGGCGGAGCACGTGGACCGAAAGCCCTTGCGTCAAAAGGCGTAAGAAACGCCGCCACCGGCGGCGATGCCGCCGCTGTCGAACGATCGCGCCTGGTATCCGCCGTGGAGCGTCACGATACAGCCGGGTGCCACGTCGAAGCCCGTGTCCAGAAGGAGGCGCACACCGGCATCGGACGCGTGCGGCATCGTGGTCACCTCGACCGTCGGCGCGACGTGCAGCCATCGCAGGGCCACCACGTCGAACCGGCTGTAGCCGCGCGAGCCGAAGACGCTGATGCTCTCGCCGCCGAGCGTCAGGTGAGAGCCGTAAGCGTCGCCGATGAGGACCGCCCCGCCGCCGCCGAGTGAGAAGCCCACCTCGGTGACGCTCGTCAGGAACTCGCATTCGAAGTGCAGCCAGTCGGTGGCGCGGAGGCGCACGAAGGGCGCGCCGTAGTTGAGCCCCACGTCGAACTGGCTTGGGTCGGTCACGCCGGGCACGACGCTCGTGCCTCGGTAGACGCCGCCGCGCAGCCCGAATTCGCTCACCGTGCGGAGCAGCCGGTACGTGAACGACGCCTCCGCGTGCCAGAAGCTGTCGTTCACGTTGCGCGTCGTGAGCGCACCGTTGGAGCCGGCGACCTGCGCGGGCGTCACCCCGAAGGAGGCGTACTCCCCGCTCGATTCGAGGACGAACCGCCGGCCGCCGAGGCGCGCGAGCAGCGATTCCTCGCGCGCATCGACGAAGTCGCCGACCACCTCGACCGGCTGCATGTCGTTGCGCGAAGCGAAGACGGGGACGCGCTCGCCGTCGGTGCGCTCGATCTCGATGGCGTAAGCGATGCTTGGCCGCGTCACTTCCTCCGCGGGCACGACGGCGACGTACGGCGTCGACTCTTTGCCCGAGCGCTTGAATGGCACCTCGCCCAGTCGTCCCTCGTGCCGATAGACGAGCAGCGCGCGACCGACGAGGTCGGGTCGCTCGATGTTCGCCGAGACGACAAATGGTTGGTGCTCCGTCGTCGTCGCCGACGGCACGTGGTGGAGCGCAGGCGCGTCGGGGAGCGGGCGCGGCGCGCTGGCGGGCGGCGCCGGAGCGATCTGCGCGAACAGAGCGAGGGCGATTGATGCGATTACCATGCGTACCCCAGGGCTGCGCCGGCGCCGGGGCCGGCGTGATCGATGGTGCGGCCCTGGTACGACCCGCGCGCCGACAGGACCATGTGAGGCAGCACCCGGTATCCGACCTGTCCGATGAGACGCACGCCGACGTCGCCCTCCAGGCCGGCCGGCTGGTTTGTCACCTCGGAGCGCAGGACGATGGGCCAGTTGCGGAAGGTGTTCCAGTCGAACTCCGCCACGCCGCGCAGGCCGATGCCGCCGAGCACCTCGCCGCCGACGAGCAGGTTCGTCTCGAGATCGCTGCCGATACGGAAGAAGGCGCTCGCGCCGCCGCCGACGCCGTCCTGCTGCAGACCCACGATGGCGCGCGCCGCGATCGAGAACGTCGGCACGATGCCGAACTCCGTCTCGAGGTAACCGTACGTGAGGCCCACGGGCGTGCCCGGCTGGTGCTGCACGTCGAGTTGCTGGAGCGTGCCGCCGAGCCCCCGATAGACGCCGAAGCCGGTGCGGACGGCGCGGATGCCGACGTCGTCGAAGCGCGCGCCCATGACGCCCTCGGTCTGCCACACGTAGTCGTCGTTCGACCGCACGTTGAAGCTCGCGTAGTCGGTCCAGATGGCAGCCTGACCGAGCACCTTGCGCGACGGTGCTTGCGGGCTCACGTCCTCCACCGTGGCCGAGCGTGGAGCCGAGGCTTCGCCCACGACCGGAACGGTGCCATCGGGAGACACTGCCTCGACGAACCATTCGACGGAGGGTGAGCGCACGCGTTCGGGCGGGATCGTGGCGGCCCAGTACTCGGTGCCCACCTTCGTCATGGGCTGCGAGACGTAGGTCTCGTCGCCCGCCGTCCGCGCGTGGAGCACCGCACCTGAAGCCGGCGGCGTCATGAAGATGGCAACGCGGAGTGGTTCGCCGGCGAACACGCGCTCGATCTCCTGGGCGCGCGCGATGGGGACGGTGGGGGCCGCGGAGGTGGGCACGGGAGTCGACGCCTTCGTCGGCGCTTGCCCGGGCGTCGGCGTCGAATCCGGCGGCGGAGTGGGAGCCGGCGCGGGCGTGGACGTAGGGAGAGGCGTCGGCGCCGGCGCAGGGGCCGGCGGCGGCGGAAGAGGCCGTGGCAGCACCACGACGTCCCCTGGCTCGGCGGGACGCGACAGCGATCCGTTGGGCGTCGCCAGCGAGAGGTTCGGCCTCACCTGACCGAGCCGCAAACGTCCGATCAGGATGCGATCCACGAGGAAGCGCCCCGTCACCGGGTGCTTGATGCGCATGGGCCGCCAGATTTCGACCACGTCGTTCGGAGATGCTCCGCGCTGGGTCCCGAGGTCGAGCACCAGGTCGTTCTCCTCAACCTGGACGACGATGCCCTCGACCACGTCGGCGGACGGAGCCGCTTCGGTCGCGGCGGCCGCGGCCGATCGCGGCCACGTAGCCGCCAGACACACGATTCCCGTGAGCGCGGCGCGCGCCCTTTCGCCCCTGACGACTCTCATGCGTTACCTCTGCGTGACGAGCCGTCGCACGCGAGTGCACGCCAGGTGCCACGCGATCACGCACGAAGTCCCGCGTAGATGCGTCATTTCTGTGAAGGACTCGGTGTGAAGTCGTTGCGCCAGCGTGCGTAGACAGCAACGCCCTCCGCGTACTACCGGGGGCGCATGGCGATCCTCGATCACATCGGCATCAACGTGACGGACTACGCGCGCTCGAAGGCGTTCTACGAGAGGGCCCTGGCCCCGCTCGGCATCAAAGTGATGATGGAGTTCGGGTCGTTCTGCGGCTTCGGTCGCGACGGCAAGCCCGACTTCTGGATCGGCCAGGGCACGACGAGCTACCAGAAGCCCGAGCACCTCTCGCCCATCACGCCGGTGCACGTGAGCTTCGTCGCGCGCAGCCGCGCCGAGGTCGACGCGTTCCATGCGGCCGCCCTGGCCGCGGGTGGCCGCGACTTCGGCAAGCCCGGCCCGCGCGAAGTCTATCACCCCAACTACTACGGCGCGTTCGTACTCGACCCCGACGGTCACAACGTCGAAGCGACCATCCACACCGCTTGATCGAGGCTTGCCCCTCGACG
>Ga0335069_10003376_pt1 | contig 24168 bp, 18 predicted proteins | sample Lox_Sample_11_FD_206714 | JGI IMG/M metagenome (GOLD analysis project Ga0335069, IMG submission 206714) | Soil microbial communities from Loxahatchee National Wildlife Refuge, Florida, United States - Lox_Sample_1.1 | ecosystem: Environmental > Terrestrial > Soil > Wetlands | place: USA... | reverse complement strand
CGCAGGCGGGGCGCCACCCCTTCGACGAGGTCACCTGGGAGTTCCGCTCGGCGGTCATCAACGACGAGAAGGGGCAGCCGGTCTTCGAGCAGCACGATGTCGAGGTCCCCAGCACCTGGAGCCAGACAGCGACCAACATCGTCGCCTCCAAGTATTTCCGGGGACAGTTGGGCTCGCCCGAGCGGGAGCGGAGCGTTCGAGGGCTGATCTCGAGGGTCGTGGACACCATCCGCAGCTGGGCGGACGCGCAGGGCTACTTCGCGACGCCGGAGGATCTCCAGGCCTTCAGCGACGAGCTGACCCACCTCCTCGTCCAGCAGAAGCTGGCCTTCAACAGCCCGGTCTGGTTCAACGTCGGCATCGAGACGCACCCGCAGTCCTCGGCCTGCTTCATCAACGCCGTGCACGACACCATGGAGTCGATACTGGGGCTGGCGCGCACGGAGGGGATGCTGTTCAAGTTCGGCTCGGGGACGGGCTCGAACCTCTCCGCCATCCGCTCCTCCCGCGAGCCGCTGGCCGGCGGCGGCACCGCCTCGGGCCCGGTCTCCTTCATGCGCGGCTACGACGCCTTCGCGGGCGTCATCAAGAGCGGCGGCAAGACCCGCCGGGCCGCCAAGATGGTGATCCTCAACGCCGACCACCCGGACATCGTCGAGTTCATCAACTGCAAGGCCGAGGAGGAGCGCAAGGCCTGGGCGCTGATCGACGCGGGCTACGACGGCTCGTTCAACGTGCACGGCGGGGCCTACGACTCCGTCTTCTTCCAGAACGCCAACCACTCCGTCCGGGTCACGCACGACTTCATGCGCGCCGTGGAAGCGGACGCCGAGTGGCTGACGAAGTACGTGCTGACAGGCGAGGTCTGCGAGCGCTTCCGCGCGCGCGAGCTGATGAAGATGATGTCCCAGGCCGCCTGGCAGTGCGGCGACCCCGGCATCCAGTACGACACCACCGTCAACGACTGGCACACCTGCCCCAACACCGCCCGCATCAACGCCAGCAACCCCTGCAGCGAGTTCATGTTCCTCGACGACACCGCCTGCAATCTGGCCAGCCTGAACCTGATGAAGTTCGTGGGGCAAGACGGCGAGCTCAACGTCGGCGACTTCCGCGCCGCCTGCCGGACGGCGATCACCGCCCAGGAGATCCTGGTCGACAACTCGAGCTACCCGACGGCGGCGATCGACCGCAACAGCCACGACTACCGGCCGCTGGGCCTGGGCTACGCCAACCTCGGCGTGCTGCTGATGGACCGCGGCCTGCCCTACGACTCCGACGAGGGCCGGGCCTACGCGGCGGCGGTGACGGCGCTCATGCACGGCGAGGCCTACGCGCAGTCGGCGCGGATCGCCTCGGCTACCGGCCCCTTCGCCGGCTACGCCCGCAACGCCGAGCCGATGCTGAAGGTCATCGACAAGCACCGCAAGCACGCGCACACGATCGACGCCGACCGCGTGCCCAAGCCCCTGCTGGACGCGGTGCTCGACGTCTGGGACGAGGCCTACGCGCTCGGCACCCAGCACGGCTACCGCAACAGCCAGGTCACCGTGCTCGCCCCCACCGGCACCATCGGCTTCATGATGGACTGCGACACCACCGGCATCGAGCCCGACATCGCCCTCGTCAAGTACAAGAAGCTGGTCGGCGGCGGGGTGATGAAGATCGTGAACCAGTCGGTGCCCAGGGTGCTGCGCAAGCTCGGCTACACGCCGGCGCAGGTCGAGGACATCCTCCGCCACGTCGACGAGAAGGAGATGATCGAGGGAGCGCCCCACCTCAAGGAGGAGCACCTCGCGATCTTCGACTGCGCCTTCCCGCCGCGCAGCGGCAGGCGCTCCATCCACTGGATGGGCCACATCAAGATGATGGCGGCGGTGCAGCCCTTCCTCTCCGGGGCCATCAGCAAGACCGTCAACATGCCGACCGACGCCACCCCGGACGACATCCAGCAGGCCTACGTCGAGGGCTGGAAGCTCGGCCTCAAGGCGATCGCGGTCTACCGCGACGGCTGCAAGCGCTCGCAGCCGCTCTCCACCTCGAAACACGAGGTCAAGACGGGCGCCGACGCGGCCCCCGAGGTGCCGTCGGCTGCGGTGGAGGCCCGGCCCGCCCGGCGCAAGCTGCCAGACGAGCGGCATGCCATCACCCACAAGTTCCAGATCGCCGGCCACGAGGGCTACATCACCGTCGGCATGTACGAGGACGGCAAGCCCGGCGAGATCTTCCTGGTGATGGCCAAGGAGGGCTCCACCATCTCCGGCCTGATGGACGCCTTCGCCACCTCCATCTCGATGGCGCTGCAGTACGGGGTGCCGCTGGAGGCGCTGGTGGAAAAGTTCTCCCACGTGCGCTTCGAGCCCTCGGGCTTCACCAAGAACCCCGAGATCCCCTACGCCAAGAGCATCACCGACTACATCTTCCGCTGGCTGGCCTCGAAGTTCCTGTCGGAGGAGAGGCAGGAGGCGGTGGGGGTGCACCCCAGCACGACCTCGCTGCGGCCGCACTCGGGTCCGGTGGCGAAGGTCGAGCTGAACGACCGGGTGCTGGAGCCGACCGCCCCGGCGGTCACCATCCAGGCCCAGTCCGACGCGCCGCCCTGCCACTACTGCGGCAGCATCATGATCCGCAACGGCTCCTGCTACCGCTGCGCGAACTGCGGGTCGACGTCGGGCTGCAGCTAGCGGTCGGGGTCCGAGACGAACAGCTCGATGCGCAGCGCGGTCTCCAGGGGGAGCTCGTCGAACAGGATCGCCATCCCCTGGGCGCCCCCCTGCTCCTGCGGGGCGAGGCGCACGACCTTGCCGGTGACCTTGACGGCACCGGGCGTGCTCGGCAGCTCCAGCTCCAGCGCGGTCGCGGTCTGCAGCGGGTAGCACTTCGCGGTCAGGACCAGCGCCGCGTCGCGGCAGAGGTCGCGCACCCGGCACTCGAGCGTCTCCCGTCCCACGGTGACGCGCCCCGGCAGATCGACCAGCGCCCTGGGGCTCTTGCGCCGCTCCTCCATGTAAACCCCCGCGATCCGCGGGGATGATCGCTCAAACCGACGGTGCAGGGAAATCGCGTCGGTGCCCGCCATGAGACATCCGCTCTATACCCGCCGCCAGCGGGCCGAGGCGCTCTGGCTGCCGTCGCGCATCACGAGCAGGCACGCCGTGGCGGGCAGGGCGTCGGCGAGTCGGCAACCGGCGTCCCTGCCCAGCACGAAGACGGCCGTCGCCAGGGCGTCGGCGTCCATCGCCGTCGCCGTGCTCACGCTGACGCTGGCGATCGCTTCGGGCGAGGCACCGGTCGCGGGTACGACCGTGTGGTGGTGACACCGCTCGAGGTCGTGGCAGCGCACGTAGTCGCCCGAGGTGGCCACCGCCGCGTCGGCCAGGGCCAGCCGCGCCACCATCGCTCCCGGCCGCCGCGGGTCCTGCACGCCGACCCGCCACGGACGGCCGCTCGCGCGGGTGCCGAGCGCGCGGATGTCGCCGCCGGCGTTGACCAGGGCGTGGCGCACACCGCGGGCGGCGAGCGCCTCCGCCACGCGGTCGGCGATGTAGCCCTTGGCGATGCCGTCGAGCGTGAGGGCCATGCCGGTGCGCTCGAGCCGGCAGCCGCCGTCGTCGAGGCGCACGTGCCCGGCGCCGACCAGCTCCTGGACCTCTCGGCGTTCGGCCGGGTCGGGCGGCCCGCCATGGGCGGCGAAGTGGACCTGGTACAGGTCGACGAGTGGCGCCACGGTCGGGTCGAAGGCGCCGGCGCTGAGACGGTGCAGGTCGAGGCCGCGGGCGAGCACGGCGCGGAGCTCCGGCGGGGGATCCGCCAGCCGGCCCTCCGTGTTCAGGACCGCGAGCGGGGAGGCGCCGTCGAAGCGGGTCAGCAGCCCTGCCAGGCGCTCCATCTCCTCGAGCGCGGCGGAGACCGCGTCCTCCGCGCGCGCGGCCGAGCGGTCCTCGACCGTGATCGAGACGAATGTGGTCATCGCCCGGCGCGTCGCCTCCACGCGGCGGGCCGACCACGGCCACGGCATCGCCGGCTACGCCATCCAGGGCCGGGGGCGCGAGGCGAGCGCCGGGGTGGCCAGCGCCTCGAGGGCGATGTTCACGTCCTCGACCATCTGGAAGTCGTACATCCCCGCACAGACGAAGTCGGCGCCGCGCTCGAAGGCGTAGCGGAAGGCCTCCTTCGGGTGGATGGCCCCGGCAGCCATCACCTTGAAGGCGATCCACGGCTCCCTGCGCCCGGCCATCCAGGCCGTGGTCTCCTCGGGGTTGCTGCAGTAGAGGTTGTCGTGCCACTCCGGGTGGCGGGCCGACCAGTAGCCGTGGTGATGCAGCGTCTTCATCCAGAAGTCCGGCACCATGTCGGCGGCCACGCAGCCCTGCACGGTCTCCAACTGGTGGGCGCCGATGCCGACCAGCACCTTGTTGCGGCGGATGGTCTCGATCACCCTGGCCAGCCGCTGGGGCTGGCCGTTCTTCATGTAGTAGTCGGCGGTCTCCCCCTGGATGTAGCAGGCGACGGCCCCGTAGTCGATCGCCCGCTGCACCTTGGCCAGGTACTTGTCGAAGGCCATCGGATGCGGGCCCTTGTCGTCGTACTCGAGCCCGGCGCAGTCGGAGATGAACTGGATCCTTCCGATCCGGCGCTTCCAGTACTCGTCGATCAGCGAGCAGAGGATGGGGTTCGTCAGCAGCGTGTTGACGCCGCACTTCTCGGCGACCAGCAGGGTGGCGAAGATGCGGTCCTTGTTGTGGTAGGCCTTCACCAGCTGCGAGACGTAGATGAGGTCGCGCGAGTGCGCCCAGCCGGAGAGCAGGTTGCCGCCGAGAATCAGCCGGCTGAAGGGCTTGCCTCCGATGCGGCCCATGGGCAGCCTGCCCTTCAGCTCCCGCAGGCTGACCACGTCCAGCGTCCTGGCGCTGGCTGCGGTCACCGCGTCGACCAGGTTCTTCTCCTCGTAGCTCTGCCAGCGGTGCTGCTTCACCAGCGCGTAGACGAACGCCCCGAGGAACGGCAGGCTGGCGAGGTTCGCGAGCATCGCCCGGCGGTCGGGGGCGTCGGCCCGCGCGGGCCCGGCCGTCGGCCCGGCGGGCTCGCCCGACGGCGGCTCGTCGGCCGCCGCAGCCTCGGCCACCGCCTCACGACGCCGCGCCAGGAACCAGCGATCGACTCCCGGCAGCGCCGTGGCGGGGAGCGCCGCCAGGAACGCGAGCGTGAGCGCCTCGATCAGGTTGCGGTCGACCACCAGGTAGTGGCCGTCCGCGGGGACGTTGAGGCCGAGGCCGACCAGCGGCGGGTTGGCGAGGTAGTAGAGGAGCAGCAGCGCCACCCCGGCCAGGCTGGCGGCGCGGGCGACGGTGCCGGTGATCAGCAGCAGGCCGATCACGACCTGGCCGCCGATGTTGACGGCGTCGACCAGGGTGATGACGGCGGGGTGCGCCGCCATCCACTGGAAGACGCCGCCGAACCACCAGCGCGAGGCGTCGAGGTAGCCGGCGGAGGTCCAGTGCCCCTGCATGAACTTGGCGTGGCCTTCGTACAGGAAGTGCCAGCCGATCGCGATCCGCAGCAGCGTCAGCAGGCCGCGCTGCCAGCGCCCCGCCACCGCCGGGTGCGACGCCGCCTCAGCCATCCCTGCCTCCCGTTTCTTCGACGGAGCGTAACGAGGGATCGCGGCGTCGGCGCTGATGCATTTGGCTCAGGGTCGGCGTGCGGGAGCGCCCCGCCCCGGCGGCGTGTCAGCCGCGGAGGAGATAGACGAGCCCGACCAGCAGGCCGACGGTGACGACCACCGCCCGCAGCGTGGCCGGTCGCACCTGGCCCGCCAGGCGCCCGCCCAGGGCGCCTCCGGCGACCGCCCCCACGGCCATGACCAGGGCCGCGGGCCAGTGCACCTGGCCGGAGAAGAGGAACAGCGCGGCGGCCGCCAGGTTGGCGGCGAAGCCCACCGCCTGCTTGGCCGCGTTCAGCCGGGTGAGCGAGTCGTCGAGCACCAACCCCAGGGCGGCCAGCACGATCACGCTGAGCCCGGCCCCGAAGTAGCCGCCGTAGATCGAGGCGGCAAAGACGGGCGCCACGGCCAGCGCTTCGTGCGAGGCGCGCGAGCGGGCGCCCAGCCGGCGCTGCAGCCAGCCACGCAGCGGCTCCTGGACGGCGAGCAGCGCCGAGGCCGCCAGGATCAGGAACGGCACCAGCCGCCTGAAGGCGCGCTCGCTGGTGAAGAGCAGCAGCAGGCCTCCGGCGAGACCCCCCAGGAGGGCCGCGGGGACGAGGCGCAGCACGCGCACCCGCTGGCCGGCGAGCTGCGGACGCTGAGCCAGCGTCGCGCCGAGGTGTCCCGGCGCCAGCGCGATCGTGTTCGTGACGTTGGCCGCCACCGCGGGCAGGCCGAGCGCCGTCAGCGCCGGGAAGGTGAGCAGCGTGCCGCCGCCGGCGAGCGCGTTGACGAGGCCGCCGGCGACGGCGGCGACGGCGGCCAGCAGCAGCCCGGGAAGGCCGAGGTGCGGGCTCACGGCCGTCGCGCCGGTGTGGGAAGCCCTACGGCTTCGGGCGCGGCGCGGCCGGCGCCGGCGTCGGCTCCTTGTAGTCGCGCAGCCAGACCATGTCGCAGACCTTCGCACCGCGCTTCGTCTTCTCCGCCACCAGCCAGCGGCCGCGGTCGTTGAGCTTCGAGGGGATGTTGGCGCCATGGCAGCCGAGGCAGTTGCCGTCGCTGAGGTTGAGGGCCTTCGCCTTCTGCTTCATCACCTCGACCGAGTGCGAGTGCGCGTGGCAGTAGAGACAGTTCACCACCGGCAACCCGAGCTTCTTCGCCTGTACCTGCATCTCCACCGTAGCGACGGCCGGCGCCGCCAACAGCATCATGGTGGCCGCCGCCAGCATCTCCCGAAGCGCTGCGCTCATCGTTCCCCCTGCGGTGGACGCAGGGAGTATGCCGCAGGAGCGCCTTGGACGGGTGGATCATTTTCGATCTATCGGTGGATCAGTCGGCGTGTTCTTGGCGACCGCGTGGGGCGGCGGGACCGCGTCGTCGTGGCGGTGCTGGTGCCGCAGCCCCCGGGCCAGCGCGGTCCCCAGCTCCTGCGCCACCAGCGCCACGCCCCACGCGTTCAAGTGCTCGCCGTCGACGGTGAGCCGTCCGGACTCGCTCCGGTAGGCGCCGGCCTCGTGGCCCAGCCAGAGGAACGCGGCGCGGCGCGTGTCGACCCAGGTGGCGTGGCGCGCCAGGCACCAGCGGCGGTTGATGGCGGCGTAGAGGTCGAGCACGTGGTCCTTCGGGTTGCGGCCGTGCCGCCGCTCGCCCACGAGCGTCGGTCCGGACACCACCACCGTCGGCGTCGCCGCCGTCAGCCGCCGCAGCACCTCGTCCAGGTCGCGCTCGTAGGCGACCCGCCGTTCGGCGGTGCGCGAGGGGGGATCGCCGGGGGACTCCCCGTCCACCGCGTCGCTGTCCCAGTAGAGGACCACGGCGGCCGGGGCCAGCGCCAGGACGTCGCGCTGCAGCCGCGCGCGGATCCCGCCGATCACGTCCCCGTTGACCCCGGCGTTGACCAGCTCCAGGGCGATGCCGGGGTGGGCGCGCTCGACGACCTCGCGCACCCGCGTCAGCAGCGAGAACTCCCGCTCGGAGCGGTTGACCAGCGAGTCTCCGACGAAGACGACCCGCTGCACCCCGGGGGCCGCCGGCGCGCGCACCGGCGGCACGCAACCCGCGCAGCCGAGCCCCAGCCAGGCGAGCCGGCGCAGGCGCCACCATCGCATCGGTCTAGATTACGCCGGCTCCTCGACGCGGAGGACCTGGTCGGCCTTGACGTTCTCCAGGATCTGGGTGCGGCCGCTGGGCCAGCGGATCTCGATGGAGCCGGCCGCCGAGTCGCCGCCCAGGCCGAACTGCAGCTTGCGGTCGCTCGAGGACATGAACCCGTCGGCGACCGAGACGTGGTTGTACAGCAGCCGCCCGCTGGCCGTCGTCAGCTTCACCCTGGCGCCGATGCCGTCGCGGTTGCTCCTGCGGCCCACCAGGTCGAGGTACAGCCAGTGGTTGCCGTTGCCGCCGGAGTTGAGCAGGATCCGCGGCTTCTTGTTCAGCGAGGTGACCACCAGGTCGGGGAAGCCGTCCCCGTTGAGGTCGCCGTAGGCGGAGCCGCGCTGGTAGCCCTTGGGCAGGAAGTCGGGGCCGAGCTTTTCGGAGACGTCGGCGAACACCTTGCCGTCCAGGTTGTGGAACATGGTGTCGTGCTGGGGGGAGTTGTTGCCCAGGTAGTCGACGTCGCCGTTGGCCGAGTAGATGTCCTTCCAGCCGTCGTTGTCGTAGTCGAAGATGGCGTTGCTCCAGCCGGAGAAGCGGCGCGACAGCCGCGAGATCCCCGTCCGCGGCGAGACGTAGCGGAAGTGGGTGCCGCCCTCGTTCTGGAAGAGCGCCCAGATCTGGGCCTGCAGGTTGTTGTAGAAGACGTCCGGCCAGCCGTCGTTGTTGAAGTCGCGGGCGTCGGCGCCCATGCCCGAGACCACCGCCCCCTGCTCGTCGTAGGCGATGCCCCAGGACCAGGACTCCTCCTTGAAGGTGCCGTCACCCTGGTTGAGGTACAGGAAGTTGGGCTCGGTGTCGTTGGCGATGAACACGTCCATCCAGCCGTCGCCGTTGAAGTCGGCGATGGCGATGCCCATCCCCTTGCCGGCGTAGGCGCCGAAGCCCGACCTCTCGGTCACGTCCTCGAACCTGCCGTGGCCCAGATTGTGGTAGAGGCTGTGCGGCACGCTCTTGTAGATCCCCGGGTAGCAGTAGATCTCGCCCTCGCTGGTGGGGCAGACCCTGTCCGCCTGCGGGTTCCAGTAGGTGTAGTGCGAGACCACCAGGTCCAGCAGACCGTCGTTGTCGTAGTCGAACCAGGCGGCGTCCACCGAGAGCAGGTCCTTCGGCTTCCTGTCCAGCCCCGAGCCGGCGGTGACGTCGCTGAAGGTGCCGTCGCCGTTGTTGTGGTAGAGCACGTTGGGCCCGGCGTTGGCGATGAAGATGTCGGGGTGGCCGTCGTTGTCGTAGTCGCCGACGGCGACCCCGTAAGAGATGTCCAGGTTCCTCCCCTCCAGGTGCGCCTTCGCCGTCACGTCCTCGAAGGTGCCGTCGCCCCGGCCGCGGAGCAGGCAGCTGTAGTACGAGGGGTCGGGGCGCGTGTAGTCGGGGAGCCTGCCGCCGTTGCTGAGGAAGACGTCGAGCTTTCCGTCCCCGTCGTAGTCGAGCAGGCCCACCCCGCCGCACATCGGCTGCGGGAAGTACTTGCGCCCGCCCCGGTAGTCATTGTTCGAGGTGTAGGCGAAGCTCGACCTGCCGGCCACGTCGGTGAAGTGGACGGTCGGGTTCACCACCGGTCCGCCCGGCGTCTGGGTCGGCTCGGGCGGCAGGTCGTGCACGCGCTGGCCCGTCATCTGCGCCAGCGCCCTCCCCTCGGGGCCCAGAGCCGTCCAGGCGGCCGCCAGCAGCAGCGGGCAGGCCGCCGCGGCCAGCCGGCGGCCGTGGCTCACCTCTCCGGCTCCCTGACCGTCAGCAGCTGGTCGGCCTTCACGTTCTCGAGGACCTGGCGGATGCCGCTCGGCCAGCGGACCTCGAGCGTCGTCACCAGCTCGTCCTGGCCCAGCCCGAAGTGGACCCGCAGGTCGGAGGCGCAGCCGTAGCCGACCGCGCCGTTGACGTGGTCGTGGCGGACGCCCGACGGCGTCGTCACCGCGATGTCGGCGCCGATGCCGTCGCGGTTGCTCCTGCTGCCGACGGCGCGGACGGACAGCCAGTGGTTCGGGATGGGGCTGACGTTCCGCCACAGCTCGACGCCCTCGTCGAGCGCCGTCACCACCGCGTCCACCCGGCCGTCGTTGTCGATGTCGCCGAAGGCGGCCCCCCGGTGGGTCGCTCGCTTGCTCGAGAACTCCGGCCCCGCCCCGGCGGTGGCGTCGGCGAACCTGAAGCCGCCGAGGTTGGCCATCACCAGGTTCGTCTGCCGCACCTTCTCCTTGAACTCTCCGGTCGGGTCCATCACGTCGCCGCCGGCCACGAACAGGTCCTTGCGGCCGTCGTTGTTGAAGTCGACGATGCCGTTGGACCAGCCCGCGCGCGAGAGGCTCAGCGAGGACACCCCGGCCTTCGCCGTGACCTCGATGAAGTTGAGCTTGCCCTGGTTGCGGAACACCGGCATGGTCTCGCTGGACAGCGCGGTGTGGAAGATGTCCGGCCGGCCGTCGTCGTCGATGTCGCGCGCGTCCGCCCCCATGCCGGAGAGGGCCTTGCCCGCCTCCGGGTAGCCGACCCCGGCCATGAAGCCGACCTCCTCGAAGGTGCCGTTGCCCAGGTTGTGGAACAGGTAGTTGGGCTCGGTGTCGTTGGCCACGAAGAGGTCCAGGTACCCGTCGCCGTCGTAGTCGGCGAGGCCGATGCCCATGCCCTTGCCGATCACCTTGCGGATGCCGCTCGACGCCGAGACGTCGGTGAAGGTGCCGTCGCCGTTGTTGCGGTAGAGCGAGTTGGGCAGGCCCTTGTAGTTGTTGGGGTGGCAGTAGTCGTTCATCCCCCGCGGGCCGCACAGCGGCTCCGTCTTGGGATCCCAGACACAGTAGTTGGAGACGAACAGGTCGAGCTTGCCGTCGTTGTCGTAGTCGAAGAAGGCGGCCGCCACCGACCACAGGGTCCCGTACTGCGGGTCGGCCTTGTTGAGACCGGCCCTCTCGCTGACGTCGCTGAAGGTGCCGTCGCCATTGTTGTGGTAGAGGGTGTTGCGGCGCAGCCCCAGCACCAGGATGTCCGGCCAGCCGTCGTTGTCGTAGTCGGCGACGGCCACGCCCAGGTCGTAGCCGTTGCCCTTGACGCCCGCCTTCTCGGTCACGTCCTCGAACTTCCAGTTGCCGAGGTTGTGGTACAGGCGGTTCCAGTACCTCGGCTGGCTCTTGTCCAGCTCCGTCATGCTGGCGCCGTTGGTGAGGTAGATGTCGAGCCGGCCGTCGTTGTCGTAGTCGAGCAGGGCCACGCCGGCCACCATGGTCTCGGGCTGGTGGCGGTGCGGGGTGCGGCCGGAGTCGGTGACGAAATCGACGCCGCTGCCCTTGACCAGCTCGAAGACGACGGGGTCGTAGGCCGCTGTGGGTGCCTGCGCCAGCGCCGCCCCGGCGAGGGCGGCCACGCACAGGCCGACGACGACCGGGGGAGCGGAGGATCGCAGCATCAAGAATGAAGGGAGGTGCGCCGGCCCCGGCGCACCCCCGCGCGCCAAGGTACCACGCGTCTTGCGGCGCGACAACGAGCGCCGCGGCGGTCCAGAATCCGCAACGGCCGGCCGCGCCGGCCTCGCTGGAGGTGCCATTGGCCCCGAGCCTTCAGGCCGCAGCCCTCGCTGCCGTCCTCGCCGTCGCCCTCGCCGCCTCGCCGTCCTCGGCCGCCGACCGCGCCCTGGCCGACGGGATGGACGCGTACCTCGTCCGCCACGTGCTGGCGCCGCGGTTCCCGGCCTGCGTCGACCGGGAGCACGGCGGCTTCCACGCCAACTTCGCGAGCGACTGGACGAAGCAGCCGGACCGCCACCGGTTCGTCGTCTACCAGGCGCGCAACACCTGGAACGCCGCGGCGGTGGCGCTCGCCCGGCCGGCGCTGCGGCAGGAGTACCTGGCGTACGCGAGACACGGCATCGCGTTCCTCCGCGACCGCCAGTGGGACCGCGAGCGCGGCGGCTTCTTCGACGCGGTCCCGCTCGCCGGCGCGCCCGAGCTGGTCGAGGGCGCCACGAAGATGACCTATGGCCAGGCGTTCGGCGTGTACGCGCTGGCGGTGGCCCACCGCGCCGCCGCCGAGCCGGCGGCGCTCGAGCTGGCGCAGCGCGCCTGGCGGTGGGTCGAGGACCACTGCCGCGAGCCGGGCCGCTCCGGGTACCTGACCGGCGTGCGCGTCGACGGAGGAAGGGTCGCGGTCGACGCGGACGCGGTCGCCCCTGCGAACCTCCCCGGGATGGGCGTACCCGTCGCCTACCGTGACATGAACACGCACATCCACCTTCTCGAGGCCTGGACCGAGCTGCTGAAGGAGTGGCCGGACCCGCGCCTGCGCGAGAGCACCCGTCGCCTGTTCGAGCTGCTGCGCGACGCCTTCTACTCCGAACCGGGAACGCTGCACCTCTTCCTCGACCCGGAGGGCCGCCCGGTGGCCGGCCCCTCCTCCTTCGGCCACGACGTCGAGACCGGCTTCCTCCTGCTGGAGGCCGCCGCGGCGCTCGGCGTCCCCGAGGACCCGAGGACGCAGCGGGTGGCGCGCCGGCTGGTCGACCACGCCCTCGCCGTCGGCTGGAACGCCGAGACCGGCCAGCTCTACGAGGAGGGCTTCGCCATCCGGCCGGCCTTCGACCGCTCCGTGCAGTGGTGGGCCCAGTTCGAGCTGGTGAACGCGCTGTCGCTGATGGACGCGCTCCACGGCCGGGAGACGCCCCGCTACCGCGAGGCGCTCGCCCGGGCCTGGGCCTTCACCCGGGAGCGGCTCACCGACGAGCAGCACGGCGGCGTCTACGCCGGCGTCGACGGGGACGGGCGGGTGCTGCCGGCGAAGAGCAACGACTGGTTCGCCGGCTATCACACCTCCCGCGCCCTGCTGCTCACCGCCGCCCGCCTGCGGGGCGAGCCCCGCTGAGGCGGGCGCGTGCGATACTGGCCCCGGATCCCCGTGCATGCTGGAGGAGATCGTCGTCGACTGCCCGAGCTGCGGCGAGCCCTTCGCCCTGGACGTGGACACCATGGCGGGTGACGAGCAGAGCTACTTCGAGGACTGCCCGGTGTGCTGCCGGCCGGCCGAGGTGTTCGTGCGCTGCCGGCCCGGCGAGATCGTCTCCATCAGCGTGACCGCGGACTAAGGAGGGAGCCGTCATGGAGCGTGCGAAGGAGCTGGCCCGGCTGGGCCCGGCGGACCGCCGCAAGCTGCTGCGGTTCGTCATCGCCACCGCCTGGGCCGACCTGATGGTGACCCCCCGCGAGGTCGGCTTCCTCGAGAACCTGCTGCGCAAGCTCCGGCTTCCCCCCGACGAGGAGGCGGAGGTGCTGCAGTGGCTGGAGGAGCCGCCGCGCCCCGACGAGGTGGACCCCGCCACGATCCCGCGCGAGCATCGGGAGCTGTTCCTGGAGACCATGCGGGGCATGATGCAGGCGGACGGCCACGCCTCTGCCGAGGAGAAGGAGAGCCTGCGGCTGCTGGAGCGGCTCACGCTGTAAGATCCGCGCGGTGGTCCGCCTCCGCGCAATCACAGCCGCCCTCGCTCCCGTCCTGTTCCACGCGCTCGCCCGCGAGGCCGACCGCGGCCTGGGACTGGTGCTGCGCGCCGAGCTGCCGCAATCTCCGGCCGGCCTCCTGCGCGAGGTCGCGCGCGCGGTCGCGGCGGACGGGCCGGCCGTCCCGCTGCGGATCGCCGCCTGGCTCGCCGCCGCGGTGCTCGCGTGGTGGCTGCTCCGCCGCCAGGCGGCCGTGTTCGCTCCGCTGTGGCTGCGGCCGGCGCTCACGCTGCTGGCGCTGGCCGCGGTCGCCGTCCAGTCGACCTGGCCCTACGGCTTCACCCTGCCGGTCGCGTTGACGCAGGACTGGGCCGTGGGCCAGGACGCGGCGGCGCTGGCCGCGATCCTGGCCAGCCGGCTGCCGGCGGTCCGGCTGCCGGCGCCCCGCGCGCGCGAGGTCTTCTTCGTCAGCTTCCTCGCCTACGCGATGCTCGTCCCCGGCTGGGCCTGGCTGTGGCAGGGGCACCCCGGCAACGAGCCGAAGTACCTGAGGCAGGCGGTCGCCCTCGGCCACTTCCTGACGTTCGACGCCACCTTCGTGACCGGCGCCATGGAGAACCTGCCGACGGCCCCGCTGGCACCGGCGCTCGCGAGGGGAGCGTCGACCCTCGTGCGCGAGTCCGGGCGGATGCTGAAGGCCGTGGCGCGTGGCGAGGCCGGCCGCGACGCCATTCGGGCCAGCCGCATCACCCGGCAGACGGTGCGCGGCAAGGAGGGTGGCGTCTTCTACGTGCTGGCACCGGGGCCCTCGCTGCTGCTGGCGCCGGCGCTGCGGGTGGACCGCGCGATCGACCGCGCGCGTGGCACCCCGGGCCGCGTGGCGGTGGCGGTTCTCGTCTGGTGCGCGATCGCCGCCCTGCTGGTGGCCGCGCTCTTCCAGCTCATCCGGGACGCCACCGGCCGGCAGGGGCTCGCCGCGCTGCTGGCCCTCGGCTTCGCGGTGCTGCCGCCGTTCCTCTTCTACTCCTTCGAGTTCTACCCGGAGATGCTGGGGGCGCTCCTGCTCGCGGTGGCGTTCCGCCGCCTGGCGCTCGACCCGGCGCGGCTGGTGCGCCACCCCTGGCTGTTCTCCTGGATGCTCTCGGCGCTGCCGTGGCTCCACCAGAAGTTCCTGCCGGTGTGGCTGGTCCTGGCCGCGACGGCCGTGTACGTCGGCCGACGCCGCACGGGCTCGGCGGGCGAGAGGACCCGGCTCGCGATCGCGATCCTCGTGCCGCAGGCGCTCAGCCTGTACCTGACCGCCCTCTACAACTTCGCGATCACCGGCAGCGTGCGGCCGGACGCCCTGTTCCTGGCCTGGGGGCCGGGCGGGGTCACCCCGGCACGGATCGGCCAGGGGCTGCTGGGCCTGCTGCTCGACGCCCGCTACGGCATCCTGCCCTACGTGCCCCTGCTGACGGTGGCGGCGGCAGGCCTCGCCGGCGAGGGCCGGCGGCGCTTCGCCGTAATCCTGCCGGCGGCGGGCCTCTACTACCTGACGGTCGCCTCCGCTGACAACTGGGCCGGGGCCGTCTCCCACCTCGGCCGCTACTTCATGCCGGTGGCGCCGCTGGCGGTGGCGCTGGTGGCCGTCGCGGTGGTGCGCGAGACGGCCAGCGACAAGCCCGAAGGCGCGCGGCGGGGCGCGCTCGCCCTGGTGCTGATGCTGGCCGGCTGGAGCGCGCTGTTCGCGCTCGCCCTGTGGCGCGACCCCCTGGCGGCCAGCGACTCGGCGCGGTTGCTGGCGAGGAGCAGCTACGCGGACGGCAACCAGTACGTCCCCAACCTCTTCATCCGGCATTGGTCGGATGCCGCGCCCGGCCTGTGGGCGCGCGTCGCCGCCTGGCTCGTCGGCATCGGCGCGCTCGTCCTGGCGCTGCGCCGTGTCTCCTCGCCGGCACGCGCGCTCGCCGGGCTCGGCGCGATGGTCCTGGTCTCGGCCCTCCTCCTGGAGCGCTGGCCCTCGCCGCGCGCCGCGGCGGTCTTCACGGAGGCGCTGCCCGCCGGCGACGACACGCGCGTCCTCTGCCGGGGCGACGCGCAGGTGCGCGAGGACGAGGCGGTGCTCGGTCCGGGGACGGTGGAACTCGAGGTCCGCCGCATCGCCGCCTCCGTGCCCGGGCAGGAGGCGCCGCTGCGCGCGACGGTTGGCGGCAGCGGCCTGCTGCAGGTCTCCGGGCTGCCGCCGGTCGTGCTGCGGCCGACCGGGGGCGTGATCGACCTTCCGCTTTCGACGTACCATGTCGTCGCCGGGGGAGGCGGGCTCGCGGCTCGATTCGCGCGAGTCCGGGCGGCCGTCTCCGGGCAGGCGGTGATCCGCTTCGGCGGCGTGGGGGCGGCGGGCCGACACGATGGGGTGCGGCCTCCGGCAGCGAGCCCGGGAGAGGACTTTACGACGGAACCGGACGTGCCCGGGATCCGTTGAAGGGGGAGATGGCGGACGAGACGCCGCTCGTGGAGATCCGCGACCTGGCCGTGTCGTACGGCCCGGTGCAGGCGCTCTCGGGCGTCTCGGGCGTGTTCCGCCGCGGGCCGACCGGCCTCCTCGGCCCCAACGGCGCCGGCAAGACCACGCTGCTGAAGACGCTGCTCGGCTTCCTGTCGCCGGACCGCGGCCGCATGATCGCCTTCGGCCTCGACCCGACCCGGGAGCCGCTCGAGGTCCGGCGCCGGCTGGGCTACATGCCCGAGCAGGACTGCCACGTCCCGGGGATGACCGCCTCCGCCTTCGTCGCCTTCGCGGGCGAGCTGTCGGGCCTGCCGCGCGACGAGGCGATCAGCCGTGCCCACGAGGTGCTGTACTACGTGGGCCTGGGCGAGGCCCGCTACCGCAACGTCGAGACCTACTCCACCGGCATGAAGCAGAGGGTCAAGCTGGCGCAGGCCCTGGTGCACGACCCGGACCTGCTGCTGCTGGACGAGCCCACCAACGGCCTCGACCCGCAGGGCCGGGAGGAGATGCTGGCCCTCGTCCACGACATCGCCACCCGCCGCGGGATGAGCCTGATCCTCTGCTCGCACCTGCTGAAGGACGTGGAGCGCGTGTGCGCCGACGTGATCGTGCTCAACCAGGGACAGGTGGCGCGGGCGGGTCACATCCGCGAGCTGACCGGCGCCCGGCGGCAGGTGTTCGACGTGCGCTTCAAGGGAGACAGCACGGCGGTGCTCACCGACCTCAGGGACCTCGGCGCCGAGTGGCGGGAGGACGAGGACGGCGTGCGGCTGTTCCTGCCCGAAGGCCGGGGGCCGGAGACCATCTTCCAGGCGGCGAAGGACTGCGGGGTGCAGGTGCGCTACCTCAAGCCGGGCGCCGAGACGCTCGAGGACGTCTTCCTGCAGGCGCTGGGGCACTGATGCCGATCTACGACCAGGGCTACCGCCGCTACGTGGCGCGCTCGCCCCTGCAGGCGGCGCGCTTCTGGCCGATCACCCGCGAGGCGCTGCGCATGATCCTGTCGAAGCGCGCCTTCCTCGCCCTGGTCGCGGTCTCGTTCCTGCCGTTCGTGGTGCGGGTCATCCAGATCTACATCGTCACCCGCTTCCCCGAGGCCGGCCGGCTGCTGCCGGTGGACGGCCGTCTGTTCGGCGAGTTCCTGAACCAGCAGATCGGCTTCACCATCCTGCTCTCGATCTTCGGGGCCTCCGGACTGGTGGCGAACGACCTGCGCACCGGCGCCATCCTGGTCTACCTCTCGCGCCCCCTCACCCAGCGCGACTACATCGCCGGCAAGCTGGCCGTGCCTCTGGCCCTCAACCTGCTGGTGACCCTGGTGCCGGGGCTGCTGCTCTACCTGGCCGGCCTGCTGCTGGCGCCCGAGAAGTACCTGAAGTGGTCGCTGGCCTGGATCGCGCCGGCGATCGTGGCCCACGCGCTCGCCGCCAGCCTGGTGGTCGGCCTCCTGGCGCTGGCCATCTCGTCGCTTTCGAAGAGCGCGCGCTTCGCCGGCCTCGCCTTCGTGGGCCTCTTCTTCGGGCTGGAGACGGTGCGTCTGGTCCTGCAGTCCGGCTTCAACCGCAAGGAGGCGGTGCTGCTCTCGCTGCAGTCGGACCTGCACTCGCTGGGGGTGGCCCTGTTCGGGGTGGTGGACCCCCAGCTCGACCTGGGCTGGATCTGGCCGGTGCTCGTGCTGGCGGCGGTCTCTTTCGGCTGTCTGGCCGTGCTGCGCGCCCGCGTGCGCGCGGTGGAGATCGTGACGTGAGCGCGCCGGCCATGCCGCAGGAGCGCACCGCCCCCGCCCCGGTGGAGTTCGTGCGCGCCTCGCGCTGGTACGGCCAGGTCATCGCCCTGAACGACGTCTCTGTGCGCATCCCGCCCGGCGTCACCGGCCTGCTCGGCCCCAACGGGGCCGGCAAGTCGACCTTCCTCAAGCTGGCCTCCGGGCAGCTCGAGCCGAGCCAGGGCGAGGTGCGGCTGCTGGGCCGACCGGCCTGGGGCTCGCCGGAGGTGTTCTTCCGGGTGGGCATCTGCCCGGAGGTGGACGCCTTCTGGGAGCACCTCAGCGGCCTGGACTTCCTCGTGCAGCTGCTGCGGCTCACCGGCTTCGACGAGGCCGAGTGCCGGCACCGGGCCGAGAACGCGCTGCACCAGGTCGCCCTGCTCGACGCCAAGCAGCGCAAGATCGGCGGCTACAGCAAGGGCATGCGCCAGCGGGTGAAGCTGGCGCAGGCGATCGCCCACGACCCCGAGGTGCTGCTGCTGGACGAGCCCGTCTCCGGTATGGACCCGCTGAACCGCCGGCGGGTGATCGAGCTGGTGCGCCGGCTGGGCCGCGAGGGCCGCACGGTGGTGGTCTCCAGCCACATCCTGCACGAGGTGGAGGCGATGACCCGCCGCGTGCTGCTGGTCCACAACGGCCGCATCCAGGCCGAGGGGGACGTGCGCGAGATCCGGGAGATGATGGACGAGCACCCGCACACGGTGGCGCTGCGCGCGCGCGACCCGCGCCGGCTGGCGGCGGCGATGGTGGGCTGGCCCAACGTGCTCTCCATGAGCTTCGGCGCCGAGGGCGAGTGGCTGACGGTGCAGACGGCGCGCCCGGACGAGTTCTACCGCGCGCTGCACCAGCCGGCGCTGGAGGCCGGGGTGGTCGAGATGTACTCGCCGGACGAGAACCTGGAGTCGGTGTTCCGCTACCTCACCGCCCGGGGCACGCCCGCGCTGGAGCCAGCGCGATGAGCGCCGCCGCTCCCGCCGGCGCCGTGGCGCCCGCGCTCGCCTGCGCCCCCGGCCGGCCGCTGCCGTTCCGGCGGGCGGCGCGCGTCGTCTTCGAGATGTCGCTGGAGGCCACCATCTGGACGAAGCGCAGCCTGCTGATGGCGGTGCTGGTGGCGCTGCCGGTGGCCTTCGCCCTGCTCTACCGTCTGGTGCTGGCGGCCAGGTGGAACGTGCAGCCGGTCACCCCCTACGACCTGTACGCGGTGGTGGTCGCCCTCTACTGGATCCGCAACGTGCTGCCGCTCGCGGCCCTCTTCTACGCCACCGCGCTCATCGCCGACGAGGTGGAGGGTCGCACCCTCACCTACCTGGTCACCCGGCCGCTCAGCCGGGAGTCGATCTTCGCCGGCAAGTTCGCCGCGTACCTCGTCACCACGCTCTGCCTGGCGCTGCCGGCGGGCGTGCTGACCTTCTTCCTGCTGCTGAGCGCCCGCGGCTTCTTCGCGGTGGGACCGGCGGCGGTCGACCTCTTCCGCGACCTGGCGGTCATGGCCCTCACCCTGCTCGTCTACGGGGCGCTGTTCGCCCTCCTGGGGGTCGTGCTCAAGCGGCCCGTGATCCCCGGTCTCGTGTTCCTCTACGGCTGGGAGCTGGTGGCGAACCTGCCCGGCTACCTGCCGCGCCTGACGCTCACCGCCTGGCTGCGCTCGCTGATCAGCCACCGTCCCGCCCAGGAGGGGCTGGCGGGGTTGTTCCAGCAGGTGCTGCCGGCGACGGAGGCGGTGCCGGTGCTGCTGATGGCGACCGCGCTCTTCCTGTACGCCGGGGCCAGGATCTTTTCCGTTCGCGAGTACGTACTCGACCAGTAGGAGCGCAGGTGCGCTCCCCCGGAGGCCGCCCATGAAACACAGCCGGACGGTGGTGTTCGTTGCGACGATCGTGGTGGCGGTGGGGCTGGCGGCGGCCCTGGGCGCGCTCTGGCTGGATCCCGCCCGGGCGGCGGTCGGACCCCTGCCGGCCCGCGGCCTGCTCCTGCCCGCCGACGCCCGCTTCCTGATCGGGTGCGACGTGCAGCGGCTGACCAGCAGCCCCTTCTACGCGCGCTTCGGCAAGGACAGGGCCCTGCAGCCCGACGCCCTGCGCGTGCTGGAGGAGAAGACCGGCATCAACCCGGCCCGGGACGTGCAGCAGATCGTGATCGCCGGCACCGGCGCCACCCGCGAGAGCCCCGGCTTGGCGCTGGTGACCGGGCACTTCGACCTCGGCAAGCTCGGGCGGACGCTGGAGACCGAGGGCAGGGCGCGCGGGTACAACCACGAGGGCGTCACCGTCTACGCGTTCAAGGAGGAGGGCCCGCAGCCGGTCGCGGTCGCCTTCCTGGGCGGCGACGCCCTGCTGTTCGGGACGCGGGACCGCGTGGAGCAGGGAGTGTCCAGCAGCACCCGCGGGGACGCGCCGCTGCGTGGCAACGCCGGCCTGATGGCGCTGCTGCAGCGGCTGCGCCCGGGCTCCACCTTCTGGATGGTCGGGGACCAGAGCCTGCTCGCCGGGCTGCCGGCCAGCCTGCCGGCTCCGGGCGCCGGGGGCGGCGCCTCGATCTCGCTGCCGGCGCTGCGCAGCCTCACGGTCACCGGCGACCTCGACCCCCAGGTCTCGCTGTCCGTGACCGCAGAGGCAGCGGACGAGCCGGGCGCGAAGAACCTGGCCGACGTGGTGCGCGGCCTGGTGGCGCTGGGCAGCCTGCAGGCGCAGCAGAAGCCGGAGCTGGCGCAGCTCGCCTCCGCCGTCACCGTGGCCACCGAGGGCAACCGCGTGCTGGTCTCGGCGCGGGTCCCCTACGCCACATTGGAGGCGCTGCAGGCGGGCGCCACGGCGGCCAGGCCCGCGGCGCCGCCGCCGCCTCCGGCCCAGTAGCGGCGAGCGCCTGGCGGCCGAGGTTCAGAAGGCGGCGCGGAACTCGATGCGATAGCGCGTCACCCAGTGGTCGCGCATCGTGGGGTCGGGGCTGTCCTTGAAGCGCTGCCACTGGGCGATCGCGTGCATGCTGTTGCTGCGCCCGCCCCCCGCGCCGAGGCCGCTGCCCAGGTCGACGCGGTGCGCCTCCAGGCCCGTGTGCCAGTAGAAGTCGTCGGTGTTGAAGGCGGCGACCACGGCGTCGCGGTCGATCCGCGCGTAGGTGTATTCGAGGCGGGCGCGCGAGGTCTGGGTGGAGCCGAGGACGGCCGCCAGCCACAGCCCGCCGTTGTCCGAGTGCAGGGCGGTGTTCCAGCAGTAGTCGGCGGTGAGCGCGAGCTGGCCGGTGCTGAGACGTCCGACCAGGTCCACCACGTGGTAGTCGTAGGCGAGCTGGCCGAAGTCCTCGGCGGCGGGCAGGGCGCCGACGCGGGTGTTCTCGCGGCGGAGCAGCGGGTCGAGCCGGTCGAGGTCCTGGAACTGCAGGTACGAGCCGGCGAACTGCAGGTAGGCCCCGGCCTGCCCGGTCAGCCGCAGCTCGGCCCCGCCGCCGTACATCACCGAGTCGTCCTCGAAGACGTGGCTGCCCTTGGCGTAGATGCCGGTGAGGGACACCCGGGTGGTGGCGTCGCGGTGGGGCAGGGAAAGGCTGACGGCGCCGCCCTGCGGCCGCAGGTCGGCGTCCCAGACCATCTCGGTGAGCGGCAGCGGCATGAGGAAGCGGCCGCCCTGCGCCGTCACCGGTCCCACGTCCAGCCGTCCCCAGGCGAGGTCGAGGCGGACGTCGCGCGAGCGGTAGTTGTCGCGGATGACCGTGAGCGGCGCGTCCGGCGGCGGCTGGTCGTTCTGGTCCTTGCTGTAGTTGCCCTCGGCCCCGACCCCGGCGGAGAACCACTTCAGGTTCAGCTCCAGCCGCGGCCGCACCTGGACGCGCCAGCGCTCCTGGTCGCCGCTGCCGCCGAAGGGCTCGTCGGAGGTCTGGCGGGTCCACTCGAAGCGGCCGAGAGCGTCGCCAGTGAAGTTGACGGCCCCGCTCTTCTGCGAGGAGGTGGTGAGGGACTGCGCCGCCGCCGGCGCGGCGGCGAGCAGGCTGGCGCACAGCAGGTGGGAGAGGCGGGCGCGTTCCATGCCGGCACATTGTAGCGACCGGCATACACCGCTGCACACGCGCCTGCGCTGCTTCCCGAACTCGCCCTGTGGCGCCGGGCGTATCATCGGCCCGCCGCCCGCCCCCCGCGCGGCGATCCCGGAGAGCCGAGCATGCGCCCGATCCGCCGCCAGACGACGGTCACCCTGCTGCTGGTCGCCTCGGCGGCCTTCGCCGCCCATGCCGCAGCGCCCCAGCCCTCGGCCGCCCGGCCAGCGCCGTACCTCGACCCCGCCCTCGCCTTCGAGGCCCGCGCCGCCGACCTCGTGGGGCGGATGACGACCGAGGAGAAGATCTCGCAGCTCACCAACGAGGCGGCCGCCGTTCCCCGCCTGGGCGTGCCGCAGTACGAGTGGTGGAACGAGTGCCTGCACGGCGTGGCGCGGGCCGGCGTCGCCACCGTCTTCCCGCAGGCGATCGGCCTGGCGGCGACGTTCGACCGGCCGCTGCTGAGGCAGATGGCCGAGGTGATCGGCACCGAGGCCCGTGCCAAGCACCACCAGTTCCTTCGGCAAGGACAGCGCGGGCGCTACCAGGGCCTCACCTTCTGGTCGCCGAACATCAACATCTTCCGCGACCCGCGCTGGGGGCGCGGACAGGAGACCTACGGCGAGGACCCGTTCCTCACCGGCCGGTTGGGCGTGGCGTTCGTGGAGGGGCTGCAGGGGAGCGACCCCCGCTACCACCGCGTGATCGCCACCGCCAAGCACTTCGCCGTCCACAGCGGCCCCGAGCCGGAGCGCCACCAGTTCGACGCGCGGCCGAGCGAGCGCGACCTCCACGAGACCTACCTGCCGGCGTTCCGCGCGCTGGTGGAGGAGGCGAAGGCCGCCTCGGTGATGAGCGCCTACAACCGAGTGGACGGCGAGTCCGCGACCGCCAGCCAGCGGCTGCTCGGCGAGATCCTCAGGAAGGAGTGGCGGTTCTCCGGGTACGTGGTCTCGGACTGCGGCGCCGTCGACGACATCTTCATGCGCCACCGGCTGGTCGCCACTGCCGAGGAAGCGGCGGCGCTGGCCCTGACCCGAGGCTGCGACCTCGAGTGCGGGAGCACCTACCGGGCGCTCGGCAGGGCGCTCGCGCGCGGCCTGGTGAAGGAAGCGGACCTCGACACGGCCGTGCGGCGGCTGATGCTGGCCCGCCTGCGGCTGGGGATGTTCGACCCGCCCGAGCGCGTGCCGTACGCCGCCGTTCCGTACTCGGAGAACGACTCGCCGGAGCACGACCGGCTGGCGCGACGCGTGGCCCAGGAGTCGATGGTGCTGCTGAAGAACCAGGGACTCCTCCCGCTGCCCAAGGACCTGAAGACGATCGCCGTCGTGGGTCCGAACGCGGACGACGTGGTCACCCTGCTCGGCAACTACCACGGAACACCGTCGCACCCGGTCACCGTGCTGGCCGGCATCCGGGCGGCGGTGTCGGCGGACACCCGGGTCCTGTACGCGCGCGGCGTGGACCTGGTCGAGGGCCGGGAGGACCCGCGCGCCGCCGAGCTGATCGGGCCCGCATTCCTGCGCCCGGCGCCGGGAGCCTCCGGGCACGGGCTCACGGCCGAGTACTTCCGCGGCCGTGATCTGGCGGGGGGGCCGGTGCTGACGCGGGTCGACCCCAGGGTCGACTTCCGCTGGTACCGGGGCTCCCCGACCGACGAGCCGGTCGCCCGCGGCGAGCTGCCCGCCGCGCGCGCCCTCGGCGGCGACGACTTCTCCGCGCGCTGGACCGGGGTGCTGGTACCGCCGGTCAGCGGCGAGTACGAGCTGGTCGTCACGGCCGACGACGGCGCACGCCTGTTCGTCGACGGACGCAAGGTGATCGACGCCTGGACGGAGACCAGCGTCAGCCGCGCGGTCAGCGCCCGCGTCCACCTGGAGGCCGGCCGGGAGCACACCCTCCGGCTCGAGTACTTCGAGGCGCTGCGCGACGCCGAGGTGAGGCTCGGCTGGCGGCCGCCGTCGGCGGCGACTCCCTTCGAGGCGGCGCTCGCGGCGGCGCGACAGGCCGAGGCCGTGGTCTTCGTCGGCGGGCTCACGGCGGAGGTGGAGGGCGAGGAGATGCGCGTCGCCTACCCGGGCTTCGCCGGCGGCGACCGGACCGACATCGAGCTGCCCGCGGTCCAGCAGAAGATGCTGGAGACCCTCCACGCCACCGGCAAGCCGGTGGTGCTCGTCCTCACCACGGGCTCGGCGCTGGCGGTCCGCTGGGCCGAGGAGAACCTGCCGGCGATCCTGCTCGCCTGGTACCCCGGCCAGCAGGGCGGCGCCGCCGTGGCGGACGTGCTCTTCGGCGACGTGAGCCCGGCCGGCCGGCTGCCGGTCACGTTCTACCGCTCCGTCGACCAGCTCCCGGCGTTCGACGACTACTCGATGGACGGCCGGACCTACCGCTACTTCGCAGGAGACGTGCTGTACCCGTTCGGCCACGGCCTCTCGTACACGCGCTTCGAGTACGCGAGGCTGCGTCTCTCGCGCCTGCGGCTGCGCGCAGACGACACGCTCGAGGTGGAGGCGGAGGTCCGCAACGCCGGGGCGAGGTCCGGGGACGAGGTGGCGCAGCTCTACGCCCGCGACCCTCAGAGACGGCGGTCGGGGCCGATCCGGGCGCTGCGCGGGTTCGAGCGTGTCCGCCTGGAGCCGGGGGAGACGAAGCTCGTCCGCTTCAC
>Ga0335069_10003375_pt1 | contig 24170 bp, 20 predicted proteins | sample Lox_Sample_11_FD_206714 | JGI IMG/M metagenome (GOLD analysis project Ga0335069, IMG submission 206714) | Soil microbial communities from Loxahatchee National Wildlife Refuge, Florida, United States - Lox_Sample_1.1 | ecosystem: Environmental > Terrestrial > Soil > Wetlands | place: USA... | reverse complement strand
CGTTCGAGCCCATCGGCGAGAGCGAGCCGGGCCTGCTGCTCGGCCTCGGCGGTCAAACGCTCGGCGGCGGCCGCGAGCTCGCGGCGCACGGCGGCGGCGTCGGTGATGGCCAGCGCCGCCGACCAGCCGCGTACGACGTCGAGCACGTCGCGCCCGGTGTCGCGCACGACGCGCACCAGGAACGTGACGCCCATGCTGTCGATGAGGTCGTTGGCGAGCGCAACGGCGATGATCTCACGGCGCAGCGGGTGGTGTGGCAGGACGCCGGCGACGCGCTGCAGCAACGGGCCGGGGACATAGGCGCGCAGGTAGGCGTCCAGCTCCGGATCGTCGCACAAAGGCGACTGCACGATGCGGCGTTGCAGGTCGAGCTTGGTGTGCGCCATCAGCACCGCCAGCTCCGGCCGCGTCAGCCCGAGATAGACGCCGCGCCGCGCTCGCAGCGTCTCGCGCGAAGGCAGCTGGGCGCGCCGGCGGTCGAGCCCAGCTTCGGCCTCCAAGATGCTGATGAGGTCGCGAAAGGCCGCGAGCTGGGTGCGCGAGCGCAGCTGGTCGAGCCCGAGCGCCACCGCCTGGCTGCGGCTGTGTGCGAGCACCGCGTCGCACACCGGGTCGGCGAGCTCGGCGAGCAGCGCGTGTCGCGCCTCGGTCGACAGCGTCTTGTTGGCGAGCAGCGGCTGGAGCGCGATCTTGAGGTTGACCTCGTGGTCGGAGAGGTCGACGCCGGCGGAGTTGTCGACCGCGTCGGTGTTGATCCGCCCGCCGGCGAGCGCGTACTCGACGCGGGCGCGCTGAGTGAGGCCGAGGTTGCCGCCCTCGACGACGACGACGGCGCGCAGCTCACGGGCGTCGATGCGCACGGCGTCGTTGCCGGGGTCGGCGACGTCGACGTGGTGCTCGTCGCTCGCCTTCACGTACGTGCCGATACCGCCGTTCCACAGCAGATCGGCCGGCAGGCGAAGCATCGCGCGGACGACCTCCTCGCCGGTCGGGGCGGCGGCCTCGATGCCGAGCAGCGTACGGGCTTCCGGAGAAAGGGAAATGGACTTGGCGCTGCGCGGAAAGACTCCGCCGCCGCGGCTCAGACACGTCGGGGCATAGTCCGTCCAACCCGAGTGCGACAGACGGAAGAGTCGCTCGCGCTCGCGGAACGACAGCTCCGGGTCGGGGTCGGGATCGACGAACAGGTCGCGGTGATTGAACGCCGCCAGCAGACGCAGGCGGCGTGAGCGCAGCAACCCGTTGCCGAACACGTCGCCGCTCATGTCGCCGATGCCGACCACCGTCACCGTCTCGCGATCGAGGTCGCGGCCCATGGCGCGGAAGTGTTGGCGCGCGCACTCCCAGGCGCCGCGGGCGGTGATGGCGAGCTGCTTGTGATCGTAGCCATGCGTGCCGCCGGAGGCGAAGGCGTCGCCGAGCCAGAATCCGCGCGCCTCGGCGAGCTCGTTGGCGAGATCGGAGAACGTGGCGGTTCCCTTGTCGGCGGCGACGACCAGGTACGGATCGTCGGCGTCATACACCAGCTGGCCGCGGGGGTGGGCGACGTGGCCGCTCTCGAGGTTGTCGGTGATCGTGAGCAGCGCCTCGATGAAGCGCCGGTAGGCATCGGCGGTGGCGGCCGGATCGGGAACTGCACCGGGGCCGGGGTGCTTGACGACAAACCCGCCCTTCGCGCCGACCGGGACGATGACCGCGTTCTTCACCACCTGTGTCCGCATCAGGCCGAGGATCTCGTTGCGGAAATCGTCCAGCCGGTCGCTGGCGCGAATCCCGCCGCGCGCGACGCGCCCGGCGCGGAGGTGGACGCCAGCCATCTGCGGGGCGTGGACCCACGTCTCGACCGCGGAGCGCGGCAGGCCGAGCTGGGGCAGGCGAGCCGCATCGAGCTTCAACGCCGTCGCCGCACCCGGGCTGGCACCGTAGTAGTTGGTGCGAACCGTGGCCGCGACCGCATCGGCGAGGCTGCGGAGGACCCGGTCGTGCACCAGACTGTGGACGCGGTCGAGCCCGGCGAGGAACTGCGCGCGCGCTTCGGCCATCGGTCCCGCGGCGCGCTCGGCCGGGGAGCGCGCCGACGCGGCGGGGTCGAATGCCACCGCGAAGCAGTGGAACAGACGGGCGGCGCTCTCGGGATTGACGGTGAGCGCCTCGATCAACAGCTGCTGCGACGCGAGCCCCACCTGACGAGCGTGCCCGACGTAGGCGCGCAGCAGGTCGACGGCACGCCAGTCGAGCCCTGCCGTCGCGACCAGCGTGTTCAGCCGATCGTTCTCCACCTCGCCGGCCCGCAGCGCGTGCAGCGCCGCGATGACCTGCGGGACGTGGCGTTGCAAATCGCCAGACGCCAGCGCCGGCTCGACGGTGAAGGTGTGGATGCAGGCGGTGTCGAGCTCGGGAAGCTTGAGGTCGACGACGTGCTGCCCGAGCACGCGCAGGCCGAGGTTCTCGAGCACCGGCACGAACTCGCTCAACACCAGGGATTGGTTGGCCAGGTAGAGCTTCAGGGTACCGGGTGCCCGCGTGTCCGGGCCGGCGGCCAGCTCGATCTGCGCCCGCCCGGTCGCGCACAGGGCCTCCAGGCAGCGGACATCCCCCACTGCCTCTGCGATCGCGGTCCCCGCCTTGTACGCGGGGGGCAGGGCGGCGGCGTAGCGACCGGCGAGCCGCTCTGCGTCGCTGCGCGCGCCGCGCTGTGCCAGGGCGGCGAGCAACTCGTCATCCCAGGTGCGCAGGAGGTCGTTGAGCTCGGTCTGGAGCACCTCGGTGGGAGGGTGCTCGAGGACCCCGGGCGCGACCGCGTAATAGCCGTGCAGGCGGGCGAGCGGACGCTCGTCGAGCGCCAAGTGCTCGTGCACGGAGGGCGCGCCCAAGTGCCGGCGCAGCGCGTCGGCAATGCGCCCGTGCAGCGCGGTGGAGAACCGCGCGCGCGGGACCAGCACGGCCGTGAAGAGGCCGCGGCGCAGCGCGTCGGCCCGGCAGATGACACGAATGCCGGCGTGGGGATCGGCGGCGCGCAGGGTGCTCATGAGGTCGTGGATCTCGTCCACGCTGCTTGCGAGCAGCTCGTCGTGCGGCAGGGTGTTGAACAGCGCCACCAGGTCCCGGTAGTCGTGCGAGTCCTCGACCACGCCCTCGCGCTCCAGGATGGCGGCGAGGCGCTGGCGCAGGATGGGTATCTCGCTCGCGGCGTCCGCGTAGGCCTTGGCGGCGAACAACCCGAGCACCCGCCGCACGCCGATCACGGCACCGTCCGCGTCGACCTCCTTCACGGTGATCTCATCCATGGGCGCTGCCCGGTGGATGGGGCTGGCCGCGTTGGTCTTCGAGATCAGCCACAGCGGTGGCGCATCGACGCGCCGGGCCATTTCGGCGGGGAGGACTCGGGCGGCGCGATAGCTCGAGCGCTTGTCGTCACGCAGCAGGCCAAGGCCGCTGTCCTCGCGCACCACGGCGCGGCGCGCGCCGCCGGTCTGCCGCAGATCGTACTCGCGGTAGCCGAGATACACGAAGCTCTTGTGTCCGAGCCAATCGAGGAGCGCCGCGAGCTCGTCCAGATCGGCATCCCACGGCGCACCGGGAGGGTGCGTGCGGAGCTCTTCGGCGATGGCGGCGACGCGCTCGCGCATGGCGCGGTAGTCGTCGGTCGCGGTCAAGACCTGGCGCAGGCGGTCGGCGAGCTGCTGGCGCAACTTGGCGCTGGGCGCGAGATTGGCGACCTCGGCGTGGAAGAACGACTCGCGCGTCGGCGCGCTGTCCGGTGGGCCGAGCCGCACGATCCGGCCGTCGGCGTCGCGCTCGACCCCGAGCACCGGGTGGAGGAGGACGCGGACCTCGCCCCCGCGCGCGGCCAAGGCGTCGCAGATGGTGTCGACGATGAAGGGGCGGTCGGCCATGACGCTCTCGACCACTGTGCACGCAGAGCTCCACCCGTCGCGCTCGGCCTGGGGGACGATCGCGCGGACGGCCACGGGCGCGGTGCCTCGATCGCGCAGGAAGACAAAGGCGCTCGCGGCGAGACCGGCCAGGGAGGCGACATCGCCGGTGTCGAGGAGCGCCGCGTGGGTCTTGCCGAAGAGCTCGCGGGCGAACGCCTCGGCATGGACGCGATCGTCGGGCGCGACACGCTCGCGCAGCTGATCGAGCAGGGACGCGAGCGCCGCCGGATCGGCGTGTTGGAGAGGCCGCTCCTGGCGCCCCTCCATCAACTGCGCGATTGCCTTGTGCAGGCCGGCCACGGTGGTGCTCCGCAATGCTCCGCGCGCTTACTGTGCCGGGTTGGCGAGGTCAAACGCGAATTCCGCGCCGCTCGCCTGCCAGCCGGCGTGAGCGAGAAAGGCGCGCGCGCTGTCCGAATCGGCGGCCGCGGCGCAACGCAGCGCAGCGCAGCCCCGTCGCCGCGCCCGTTCCACCGCCAAAGCGATCAGGCTGCGGCCGAGTCCGTGGCCCCGGGCGTCCGGGTCGACGGCCAACACCTCGAGGCGAGCGTGCGGCATCCCGCCGAGCTGGCGCGCGTAGGTGACGTGAACGACGCCGACCACCTGTGCGTCGCGCGCGGCGACATAGAGATCGGAACCCAGATCGGCCACCACGCGGCGAAAGCGACGCAGCGCCGGCCGGCCGGCGCTCCACTCGGTCGAGACCCGACCGGCGAGGAGCACCCCGATGGCGTCGAAGTCAGTCCGCCGCGCCCGGCGCAGGCGAATCGGTCGAGGGGGCATGGGCGAGGCCAATTATCACACGGAACTGTCGGGACGGAGCCCTCTTTTCTTGCCGGACGCGGTCGCCCCGTGGCGCATTCCAAATCCGTGCCTCCCCCGGGTAGTCTGCCTGGGATGGCTGCCGCGGACGATTTGCCGCGCCTGCGCGTCACGACGCACGACATGGCGTACGGTCCGCATGCCGTGGCTCGTCACGAGGGGAAAGTGCTGTTCGTGCGCGGCGCGGCGCCTGACGAGGACGTCGAGGTGGCGGTGCGCGAGGCGCGCCGCACGTTTGCGTTCGCCGACACGCTGGCGGTCGTGCGCCCGTCGGCAGCGCGCCGCGCGCCGCCGTGTCGCTATCTGCCGGGCTGCGGCGGCTGTCCGTGGCAGCACCTGACCTACGCGGCGCAACTTGCCGCCAAGCAGCGCGTGGTCGCGGAGCAGCTCCGCCGCATCGCCGGTGTCGAGGTCGAGGTGGCCCCCGTCCGGCCGTCGCCGGTTGAATTCGGCAGCCGGCGTCGCATCAAGCTGCGGGTCGATGGCGGGGCGGTCGGCTTCTACGCCGCGGCGTCGCACGCGCTGATCCCGATCGATCAGTGCCTGCTCGCCGAGCCCGCCGTCGACGCCGCCATCGCGTGGTCGGCGGAGCTCGTGCGGGCGCTGGACCTCCCGATCCGCCGGGTCGAGCTGCTCGGCGGCGCGGCCGGCGGCGACGGCGTCGTGGTGGTCGGCGAAGTCGAAGGGGCCTGGGACCCGGCGGCCGACGCGGCGTGTCGCCACTGGCTCGCGGCGCGGCCGGCCATCCGCGGTCTGGTGCTGCGCGGCCGGCGGTGGCAGCGGCGCTGGGGGGATGTGCAGGTGGCGTTCGAGCCGGAAGCGGACCTCCGGCTCACCGCCCACGCGCCGGTCTTCACCCAGGTGAACCCGGCGGTGAACCGCGAGCTGGTCGCAACCGTCGTGCGGTGGGTGGATCCGCACCCCGGCCAGCAGGTCCTCGACGCGTACGCCGGGGCGGGAAACCTGAGCTTGCCGCTGCGCCGCCGCGGCGCCGAGGTCGTCGCGGTCGAGCAGGACCGTCAAGCCGCCGCCGATGCCGAGGCCAACGCGGCGCGATGTCCCGGTCCCCCCCTGCGTGTCGTGTGCGACCGTGCGGAACGGGCCGTGGAGCGGCTGGCGTCGGAAGGCCAGCGCTTCGATGCGGCGGTGCTCGATCCGCCGCGCAGCGGCGCGGCGGGCTGTATTCCCGCGCTGCTCCGGCTCGCGCCGCGCCGGCTCGTGTACGTGGCCTGCGATCCGGCAACGCTGGCGCGAGACCTCGCCCAGTTGAAGCAGCGTTACCGGATCGACGCCGTCCAACCCTTCGATATGTTCCCGCACACCTACCACGTGGAAACCGTCGTGCGGGCGACTCTGTCTTGCGAGAAAGAGACCCCTGGTGTATCGTCCGTTCGGCGTCACGAGCCGGCCGAGCCGAAGAGGCGCCGCCGCACGCGAAGGCGCACGTTATGATGCACGCGCAGCGTGCAGAGGTGTGAAGGCCGATGGCGAAGCAACAGAAATCCCTCCAGCCCAAGATCACCATCATTCCGGGGCGGGGGGTTTCCCAGACCATCAACTATCTGCTCAAGGATCGCGACGAGCTCGACTGGCTGGTCGCCGTCGGCCGCAATAAAGAAGGCGAGATCTTCTTCTACGACACCGGTGGCGACATCATCGAGGACCTCGGTACGCTCGAATATCTCAAAGAGCGCATCGCACGCGCGCATTTCGGTGAGGAGCCCGAGTAAGCCGCCGGGCGGGTTCCGCGGCCCGCCGACTGTCACGCTGGCGGTGCCGTCTTTTGTCGGGTGATGCAGCGTGCGGCAACCGTAGCGTCACCGGGGTGACGCTAGCACGTCAGAGGCACAAGCGACCGCCCGGGGCCCCCGCGGTGTGCCCTTCTCCACTCGGGAGGCACGCTTTTCGCTCCACCATTACGGGTCCAGTGGGAGGCGAACGGACCAATGGAAGATCTTCGCAAACAGGCCAACGATCTGCTGGTTTTCTACGGCAAGATGCAGAACCGGCTCTCGCAGGCAGGGGTGAGCGACACCGGTTCGCTGGTGTCGATGTTCAAGCAGCTCGAGCGCGGCATGGAAGCGGTCGCACTCGAGGAGTTGGATCCCGCGCTGCAGGAAGTCACCCGGCTCATCGATTCGCTCAACCGGATGCAGGCCGATCTCCAGGTCCTGCGCGACCTGAAGCTGCGGGTCGAGAAGACGAAGGCGGTCCTGACCGGCAACGGCCGGTCCGAGGATCCTTCGTTGCCGAACGGCCGCCGGGCCGCCTGAGCGGAAGGGCTCAGCTGCTCGGGGTCGGCGCCGACAGCACGTCGGACAGATTGACCCTGCGGTAGCCGTCCGGCACGTCGAACTGGCTGGACGGCACGTCGGCTTGGCGCACCGACGTGGCGGTGCGTTCGAAGCTGCCCGCGATGTGGTGCGTGACCGTTTTCACGACGAAGCCCTTCTCCATCAACTTGCGGTACTCGTCGTTGAAATAGAGCGCGTTGTACTGGCCCGCGGCCTTGCCCATCATGACGGCGCCGAGCTTGGTCTGCAGGGCCAGGTAGCGGCCGGGATCGAGCTCGCTCGACACGTCGAGCGCCGGCGCCACCCATACCTCCTGGAAGAGATCGCCGTCGGTGCGGAACTCGTACTTGACGGTGTCGTAGCCGGCGACCTTCTCCTTCACCTCGGTCTTGGTGATCGACAGCGGGGGGAGCTTCGCCGGGTCGATCTTGGGCGGGGCGTACTTGTCCTCACCGTCTTTCGACTTCTTCTTGATGTTCGCCCCTCCGAGCTGGGCGCGGAAATCCTTCTCACGCTGCATCGACAGCTCGCGGACGTAGTCGTCGACCGTCCCGCTCCAGAAGTACTGCTTGGTCGGGTTGACGAGGGTGAACCGCCCGCCGTTGTAATCGATCAGCGTGATGACATCCGGCTGCTCGAGCCGGACGCGCCCGCCGGCGATGGCCATCGTCGACGGTTGCGGATCGAGGTGCTCGCCGTTCTGTTTGACCGCAACGTTGGTCCACTCCGAGACCCAGCCCGCCTGCGCCACACCCGGCAGCGCTGCCAGCACGCCCACCAGCGTCGCCCTGCAGAGCACTCCTCTCATCACGAGCCTGCCCTCCACCGAAACCGCGACTCTACTGACGGCCTCCCGGCAAGTCAATTTTGGTCGCGCAGCGCGCTGGCGGTGCCGATGACGGTCTTGGTGCCGTCGGCCTTTTCGCACCACACGTCGGCGTGAACGCGCGCGCGGCGTCCCTCCGGCACCGTGTCGCGCACGCGCCCCCGGGTGCTGACGACCTCGTCCGGCCACAGGACGTTGACGAGATTGACCGCGAGTTGCCCGCCGCAGAACCATCCGGTTCCGAACCCGTGGGTCATCAGCTCGGCGACGAAGCAGATCGACAACATCCCTTGGACGACGATGTCGGGGAAGCCGAGCGCGCGCGCCATCTCACGGTCGGTGTGGTAGTTCTTCACCGGGCCGGAGAAGGCCTCGCACATGGCGACGGTGACGGCGCGGGTCACGGGTGGCAGTTCGTCTCCTTGCGCGCTGATCTCGAAGCGCCGCTCGGGGCGGCGCTCGCGCTCCTTGTCGACGACCACGGCGTCGCTGGGATCGTCGACCAGGAAGCTCTGGTGCGTCCGGCTGCGCTGCAACCAGCGTCCGTCGAGGTCGGTGAGCAGGACCTCGTTGACGACGTAGTCGCGGTTGCGCTTGCGGTAGCGGCCCACCACGGTCGACCGCGTGCGCACCGCCTGGCCGATCGCCATCGGGGCGAACACCTCCCACTCCTGCTTGGCGTGCAGGTTGCCGATCAGGTTGGGGAGGTACCAGCCGAGATCGCGGTACACCTCGGAGTGATAGAGGAGGGCTGGGGCGATGGGGCCGCCGAAGGGCGAGTTGCGATGGTACCAGGGGTGCCGGTCGCCCGTACCGGCTTCGTAGCGCGCCACGTCGGCCGCGCTCACCTCGGTCGTGCGGCCGCCCATGTCACGTCCCACGTACACTTCGCTGGGGGGAAAGAAGTCAATGGCCATCGCGTCTCCCGTCCGACCATAGGAGGGGCTGCGGCGCGCGGTCAACGTGGCCGGCCGGTTGCGGGGCTGCGGGGTCCGCGCTAGAGCACGCCTGCCGCTCGCCGCTCCATGCTCGCGCTGGTTGGACTCGCCGTCGTCGCCGTTTCCATCGGGATCTTGGTGTACCTGGGCGGCATGCTGTGGGGCGCCGCGCGCGCGCCGATCTCGGCGTTCTTCGAACGGCAGCAGTTCGACCGCCACGTGGCACACGCCCAGCGCGGCGACCGGCTGCTGCAGGAGGGGGCGCTCGCCCAGGCGCTCGGCGAGTTCGAGGCGGCGCTCTATCCGTTGCCGCCCCAATCGGCGGCGATGGCGAAGACGATCGCCAACCACCACACCGGGCTGCTCAGCCGGCTCATCGCCGCGGCCGATCAGGTCCAGGGCGAGCGGGTGCGCCTGATCTCGCTCGCCAAGGTCGATCGGCTCTTTCACGAGCGGGCGGCTCTCCAGCACCGCTACGTGGCGCTGCGGCAGAGCGGTTCGCGGCAACGCCTGCGGGCGCTCGAGCAGGAGTTGCGCGCCAACACCCGCGAGCTGCGCGCGACGCTGAGCGCGCTGACGGCGGAAATTGCCAACGCGCGGGCCGTCCGCTACCACTGACGGGTCGATGTTCGAACGCGAGCTCGAAGTGGCGGAACGGGCGGCGCGCGCCGCCGGGGTGATCGTGCGCGAGGGCTACGAGCGCGGGGTGACGATCGACTACAAGGACGCGGCCCGCGACAACCCGGTGACGACCGCCGACACGCAGGCGGACGCGGCCATTCAGTCGATCGTGCGCCGCGCGTTTCCCGACGACGGCTGGCTGTCGGAGGAGACCAAGGATTCCCACGAGCGCTTGACGCGGCGGCGCGTGTGGATCGTCGACCCGCTCGACGGGACGAAGGAGTTCGTCCAGCACATCCCGGAGCTCTGCGTCTGCGTGGCGCTGGTCGAAGACGGCCAGCCGGTGGTCGGCGTCAGCTTCAACCCGATCACCGACGAGCTGTTCGCGGCGGCGCGCGGGCACGGGCTGACGCTGAACGGCGCGCCGGCGCACACCAGCGCGACCGCCGACCTGTCACGCGCCCGGATTCTCGCCAGCCGCTCCGAGGACAAGCGCGGCGAGTGGGATGCCTTCAAGCCGCACATGGGTGTCGAGCTCACCGGATCGGTGGCGTTCAAGCTGGCGTTGATCGCGGCCGGACGGGGCGACGGCACGTTCAGCCTGACGCCGAAGCACGAGTGGGACATCTGCGCCGGCGCGGCGCTGATTCAGGAGGGCGGCGGGCGCATCACCGACTGCTATGGCGCGCCGCTGCGCTTCAACCGCGAGCGGCCGCTGCTCCCCGGCCTGATCGCGTGCAACACCGCGCTGTACGAGCCGATTCGGCGCGCCATCGCCGCGGCCGCGCCGTTGCGCTGACGCCCGCTCACGCGGCGCGGCGCGCGACGGCGGACGCCACCAGGCCGGGCAGGTCGGACATCACGCCATCGACGCCGAGGTCGAGCAGCCGATCGATCTCCGCGGCGTCGTTGATCGTCCACACGTGGACTTCGAGGCCGACCCGGTGCGCCGCGGCGACGCTGGCGGCCGTCACCAGGTCGATGCCGCCGTGCGCCGGCGGGATTTGCAGGGCCTGGCCGGGCGCGGTGTAGCCGGCCCAGTCCTCGCGCGAGACGCGGCCGACGAAGTCGACCACGTCGCCGACGCACATGCCGGTGGCGACGGCGTCCCCGGCGGTGCGGCGGATCGCCTCCATGATCGCGTCGTGCTCGGCGGCGAGCAGCACGCGATCGAGGCTGGCGGCACGGCGGAGCACGTCGAGCACGGCGTCGACGATCGGCGGGTCGGCTTGCTTGATCTCGATGTTCAGCCGATACGCCGGGAACGCCGCCAGCACCTCGACCAATCGCGGGATGCGCACGCCCTGGCCGCGGTAGGGAAAGCTCCGCCCGTCGTGGGTGAACCGGTAGCCTGCGTCGAGCGCGGCGGCCGCCGTCCAGGGGAGCGCCGAGACCGGTCCGCCGCCGTCGGTCGTTCGCTCCAGCGTCGGGTCGTGCAGGACGACGATCTCGCCGTCCGCGGTGGCGTGGACGTCCAGCTCCAAGTAGGCGGCGCCGAGCGCCGCCGCGAGCGCGAACGACGGCAGGGTGTTTTCCGGTGCCACGCCGGCCGCGCCGCGATGGCCGAAGACGCGCGGCCGGGGCGGCGCGAGATAGCGGAACGCGACGGCCGCTGCGTGGCTCACGCGCGGAGACGTTGGCAAACGGCCTTCGCGCTTGTCAAGAAAATTGCTCGTCGCGGCGGCGATTTGGTAGCGTGCAGCGGTGGAGAATCCGCGAAGGAGCGAGGCGCGATGCGCCGTGTGCTGGCGCTGCTCGGCCTGATCGTGGTGGTCGGCACCGTCAGCGTCGGGGTGACGGCCGCCTGGGCGTGGCGCGCGCTCAACACGCCGGCGCCGCTCACGCCGGCGGGTGCGGTGGTGTTCGTGCCGCCCGGTGAGCCGTTCCGTGTCGTCGCTGGGCGGCTGCACAACGCCGGTCTGGTACGCCATCCCCTCCTGCTGACGGCATGGGCGCGGTATCGCGGTCTCGACCGCACGGTGCGCAGCGGCGAGTACCGCTTCACCCAGGCGCTGTCGCCGATCGCGCTGCTCGACGCGCTGCAGTCGCGCTCGGACACCACCCGCCAGGTGACCATTCCCGAGGGCTTCACGGCGGGGCAAATCGCCGCGCTGCTCGAGGAGCAGGGGTACGGTGGGCGCGACGTCTTCCGTTGCGTGATGAGCGACATCCACTTGCTGCAGGAGTTCGCGCTCCCCGGCACCGGGGTCGAAGGGTACCTCTTCCCCGACACGTACGCGTTCAGCCAGGCGGCCGAGCCGATCGACATCGTGCGGGCGATGTTGCAGCGATTCCGCCAGGAGAGCACCGCGCTGACGGCACGGCGCGGCGCGGTGGGCCTGAGCGAGGCCGAGATGGTGACGTTGGCCTCGGTGATCGAGAAGGAGACCGGTCAAGCCGACGAGCGCCGCCTGATCTCCGGGGTGTTCCACAACCGGTTGCGTCTCGGCATGCCCCTCCAGTCGGATCCCACCGTCGTCTACCTGCACGCCGACCCGCACCGGCCGATCACGCGTGCCGACCTCGCCGACCCGGGTCCGTACAACACCTACGTCCACCGCGGGTTGCCCCCCGGTCCGATCGCCAACCCCGGGCGCGCGGCGCTCGAGGCGGCGATCGATCCCGCGGCGACCAGCGCGCTGTACTTCGTGTCGCGCAACGACGGGTCGCACGAGTTCTCGGACACGCTCGAGGCGCACAACCGGGCGGTGCGCCAGTATCAGCGGCGCAAGGATTGAGGCGCCACCCGACCGCCGGCCGCGTCGGCCGGTCACGCGCCGGCCGTCTGCTCCAAGCGCTCGAGCTTGCCGTAGAGCGCGTCGATGTCGCGCTTGAGCTGCGCGTACTCGCTGAACACCTGCTGCGGGCTGGTGTGCGTCCGGTAGAAATCGGGCGTATTGATCACCGCGCTGACGGCGGCGAGTGCGTCTTCCTTGGCGGCGATTTCCTGCTCGAGGCGCGCCAGGTCGCGGGCGCGCTTCGCCGCTGTGCGCGCGCGTTGTTTGGCGGCGGAATGGCGCTCCGCCGCCGGCGCGCCCGGTTCCTCTGCGGCTGCCGGCGCCACGTCGTGCACGACCAGCGGCGGCGGGACACTGCCGTCCTGCTCCGCCGCCTTGCGGGCGATGTAGTCCTCGTAGTTCCCCAGGTAGCGGGTGGCATGGCCGGCGCCGACTTCGATGATCTCCTCGGGCAGGTGGTCGAGGACGTATCGGTCGTGAGCGACCAGCACCAGGGTGCCGCTGTACTGCTGCAGGGCTTCGAGCAGCACTTGCTTGGCGGTCATATCGAGATGGTTGGTGGGCTCGTCGAGCAACAGGCAGTTGGGCGGATGCAGCAGGAGCAGCGCCAGCGCCAATCGGTTGCGCTCGCCGCCGCTCAGCACGCTGATCGGTTTGTCGACGCTGTCGCCGCTGAACAGAAAGGCCCCCAGCAGATGACGCACCCGTGGGACGAGGTCGATGGGCGCTGCCGCGGTGGCCGCGGCCAGGACGGTGCTGGACGGGTCGAGCACCTGACTCTGATTCTGCGCGAAGTAGCCGATGCGGACATTGTGGCCGACGCGCCGCGAGCCAGCGGTCAGCGGCTCGACCCCGGCGAGCAGCCGGATGAGGGTCGACTTGCCGGCGCCGTTGGGGCCCACCAGGGCCACCTTGCGGCCGCGCTCGATCGCCAGGGTGAGGCGCTCGTAGACGGTGAGGTCGCCATAGCGCTTGCCCGCGCTCTCGAGCCGCAGCACCTCGCGGCCGCTGCGCTCGCAGGTCGGGAAGCGGAAGTGGATCTCCGCCGCGCCGCCGTCGGGCGGGGGCAGGCGGTCGAGCCGGTCGAGATACTTGATGCGGCTCTGCACCAGCGCGGCCTTGGATGCCTGGTAGCGGAAGCGGCTGATGAACGCCTCGACGCGGGCGATTTCCTCCTGTTGAGCGCGATAGGCTGCAGCGGCCTGCGCGTGGCGCTCGTCACGCGCCTCGAGGTAGCGGCTGTACGGCGCGCGATAGTCGGCGAGCCTGCCGCCCGATACTTCGGTGATGCGCGTCACGGTGACGTCGAGGAAGTAGCGATCGTGGGCTACCAGGATGACGGTGAACGGGTAGTCGATCAGAAAGGCTTCGAGCCAATTGCGCGCCTCGAGATCGAGGTGGTTGGTGGGCTCGTCGAGCAGCAGCACGTTGGGCCGGCGCAGCAGCAGCTTGGCGAGCGCGAGGCGCATCTGCCAGCCGCCGGAGAACTCCCCGGTGTCGCGCGAGAGGTCCGAGGCGCCGAAGCCGAGGCCGGCCAGCACCTGCTCGGCCTGGCTCTCGTAGTCGTAGCAGCCCTCGGCGTCCCAGCGCGCCCGCGCACGGCCGTACGCGGCGAGCAACGTGTCGTGTTCGGGGTGCTCGGCTGGAGCGTGCGCCAAGGCGTCCTCCAAGACGCGGCACTCGGCCTCCAGCGCGCGCAACTCGGCGAAGGCGTCCAGCGCCTCCTCGCGAACGGTGCGCCCCGCCGTCTCGAGCCCTTCTTGTGGCAGGTAGCCGATCGTGGTGCCCTTGGGCACGCTGATGACGCCGTCATCGGGCTCTTCGAGCCCGGCGATCATGCGCAGCAGCGTCGACTTTCCCGACCCATTCGCGCCGACCAACGCGACGCGGTCGCGCTCACCGACTGACCAATTCGCGCCGTCGAAGACCACCTGGCGGCCGAACGCGCGGTGCAGATTCGAGACCGTCAGCACAAGAACGGTTTTGTAGCCGCGCCCATCAGCCCAAGCAAGATTGCCGCGCCGCGCTTGCAACTTTCGGGCGGCTCTTCTATCGGCGCAGCGAGGGTGCGGGCCTCGTGAACACCTTGCTGCGCATCGCGGCCGCCTATTCGCTGGCCTGGGCGATCGGCCTGGCGTTTCCGTCCTATCTGCCGTTCGGCGGCGAGCTGACGCCGCCGTTGCGCTCGATGGCCCACGGCCTGGCGATCGCCAACCTCGGATTGGCGTACATCTTCAACCGGGCCGCCGCCGACCCGGCGAATCAGCGCGGCGTGGTGTACACGGCGCTGCTGGTCTTCGGCCTGCGCGGCGTGGTGGGGGCCTACGAGGTCCTCTACACGCTCGACGGCCCCGGGGCGCTGCCGCGGCTGGTCGACATGGTCCTGAGCCTCGCCTTCTTCGTCGGCGCGCTGAACGCGCTGCCGGCCACGTTGCAGGCGGGTGGGCGTCCGCGCGCGTGACGCCGCGATCGCTCGTCAGGTTGCGAACGACGAGCCGCAGCCGCAGGTGCGCGTGGCGTTGGGGTTGAGGAACTTGAAGCCCGCTCCGTGCAGACCGGTCACGTAGTCCAGGGTAACCCCGTGCAGGTGCGGCTGGCTGAGCGGATCGACGAAGATCCGCACCCCGGCCTGCTCGAACACCATATCATCGGTGCCCGGCTGTTCCTCGAAGGCAAGGTGGTACTCGAAGCCGGAGCAGCCGCCGCCGACCACCCCGACGCGCAGCCCAAAGCCCTGGGCGCCCTCGCGCTCCATCGCGACCTTCAGCATCTCGGCGGCCTTGTCGGTGAGGGTGACGATCGGCCCCTCGCCGGTCGAGCTGCTGGGGGCCTCGTGTGCGCTGGCATCGGCGGGTTCTGGCGGCATTTTCTGCTCCATACTTCTGAACGATTTGAAGTTTTCGCGCCCGCTTGCGTCCTACTCACCGCTAACCGCGGGACCTGATCGAGTCAAGCTGCCGTGAGTATCCGCAACCTTGAATTAGCGGGAGGCTTTTGCTCTATAGATGCGCGGCTTTCGCGACATGTCGTTCTCTCCCCGATACTACGTGGTGGCCGCGAACCTCTTGCTGCTGGCTGCGGTGGCCTATCTGGCCTCCTCGATCGTCGGGACCGCGCTGGCCGCGAAACTGGTTCCCCCACCCGACGTCGTGCTGAAGCCGCCGCCGCCGCCGATCGAGCTCGAAGGCGCCAAACCTACGACCTATTACGCGGTGATCGACAAGCGCGACATCTTCAACTCGGCGCCGCCGCCGCCCCCGCCGGCCCCCGTCGAGGCGCCGGTGGCGACCCCGCTCAAGCTCAAGCTGTGGGGCGTCGCGCTGCACACCAACGGGGTGTCGTCGTTCAGCATCATCGAGGACCTGGGGGCGCGCAAACAGGGCGTCTACGGCATCAACGCACCGGTTCCGGGTGGCGCGACGGTGAAGGCGATCGAGTGGGACAAGGTGATCCTCAATCACAACGGCAAGGACGAGATCCTCGAGCTCGCCAACAAGACCACGTTGATTCCGCCCAAGCCCGCCCCGGCGCCGTCGCCTGCGGCGGCCACCGGCGATTCGATCCAGGCCACGGGTGAGAACCAATACCTGGTGCCGCGCGCGGAGGTTGACAGCGCACTCGAGAACATGAGCCAGCTGTTCACTCAGATCCGCGCCGTACCCCAGTTCGAGGGCGGCCAGTCGATCGGCTTCCGCCTGTTCGCGATCCGCCGGGGCAGTCTCTTCGACAAGATCGGGCTGAAGAACGGCGACATCATCACCAGCATCAATGGCACCGAGATGAACGACCCGAGCCGCGCCATCGCGCTCCTGCAGGAGCTGCGCGACGCGCCCGACCTTTCGGTTGGTCTCATCCGCAATCAGGCGCCGACGACGCTCACCTACAACGTCCGGTGAGCGCGGCTGTGCGAGGAACTATGCAGGGGTGGCGATCGGGGCTGGGGCTCCTCGGTTGCGTGTGCGCGCTGTGGGGGGGAATCAGTCTGGCGCAGGCGCCGCCACCTGCACCCCCGCCGGCTGCGCCACCGCCGGCTGCGCCACCCCCGGCTGCGCCACCGCCCGCCGCAGTCAATCCGCCGTCCGCGGCCGCCGTCGTGCCGCCGCCGCCGATGGCGCAGACGGACAACCCCGACGAGAAGCTGATCACGATGAACTTCCAGGACATCGACCTCGATGCCCTGGTGCGGTTCATCAGCGAGATCACCGGTCGCAACTTCATTCTCGACGACCGGGTGAAGGGCAAGGTGACGATCATCTCGCCCGGCAAGATCTCCGTCGATGAAGCCTATGCGGTCTTTCAGTCGGTTCTGCAGGTGAAGGGGTTCACCACCGTGCCGAGCGGCGCGGTGCTGAAGATCCTGCCTGCGCAGGAGGCGAAGAGCGCCACCGTCGACACGATATTTCCCGGGCGGCCCTTTGCCGAGGGCGACGAGTTCGTCACCCAGCTCATCCCGCTGAAGAACGTCGACGTCAACAACATGCTGGGCATCATCCAGCCGTTGATCTCGGCGAACGGCTTGTTGGCCGCCTACTCGGCGACCAACACGATGATCATCATCGACAGCGCCTCGAACATCGACCGCATCGTCAGGATCCTGCGCGAGCTGGACATTCCCGACAAAGAGCGCGGCATCGACGTCGTCCGGCTGAACTACGCCTTCGCCAGCGAGATCGCCGCCACGCTGGCGCAGGTGCTCGAAGAGCCGGCCGCCGGGTCGCAGGTCGCCGGCGGGGCGGCCCGGCGTGCCGGTGCGGCACCAGCGGCGGCGCCCGGCGCCGCGCCCGGCGCGCCGGCTCGGCGGCCCGCCGGCGCTCCCGGCGCGGGGGCTCCGGCCCAGCCGGTCGAAGGGGGAACCGGCGCGAGCTCGTACAAGATCATTCCCGACGAGCGCACCAACGCGCTGATCCTGGTCGCAGGCGCGATTCAGATGCGCAAGATCAAGGATCTGATCGTCCGCCTCGACGTGCCGCTGCCGTTCGGCAGTGGCCGGATTCACGTCTACTACCTGCGCTACGCCAACGTGTACGAGATCACGCCGATCCTCTCCGACCTGGTCGGCGGCGGGCAGGGGCTCGGCGGGCTGGGCTCGGGGCTGCTCAGCCGCGGCTTGAACTCCACCGCGGTCAACCGCGCCGGCGGCGTCGGCGGCAGCCGCGTGGGCGGCGGTTTCGGTGGCTTCGGCGGCGGCACCGGCTTCAGCGGCCAGTTTGGCGGCGGCGGGTTTGGCGGCGGCGGGTTTGGTGGCGGCGGGTTCGGCGCCAATAGCGGGACCAACTTCGGCAGCGGCTTTTCGGGAGGCGGCAATCTCCGCGGCGGTTCACTCGGCGGCGCCGGCGGACAAGGCGGCGTCGCCTCCATCACCGGCGGTGGCAACGGACAATTCGAAGGGCTGGTGCGCATCAGCGGCGATCCGTCGACCAACGCGCTGATCATCAACGCCTCGCCACAGGACTACGAGACGCTCAAGCAGGTGATCGTCCAGCTCGACGTGCGTCGGCGCCAGGTCTACGTCGAGGCCATCATCATGGAAGTGCGCCTCGATACTACGCGCGCCCTCGGCATCGAGCTGCAGGGCGCCACCGGGGTGAACAACGGCGTCCTCATCGGCCGGACGAACTTCGGCAACATCAACAACGCGCTGACCAGCCCGGGCAGCATTCCCGGGCTGCTGGCGGCCGCGGCGAGCAACCAGACAATCCGCCTGCCGGACGGCACCGTGGTCCCCGCGCAGGTGGCGCTGCTCACGGCGGCGCAGTCCAACGACGACGTCAACATCCTTTCGGCGCCCAACATCCTCACCACCGACAATCAGGAAGCCGAGATCGTCGTCGGCCAGAACGTGCCGTTCATCGCTTCGACGTCGACCAGCGAGACCAACCTCGGCAACACGTTCAACACGGTCGATCGCCGCGACGTCGGCATCACGCTGCGCATCACACCGCAGATCTCCGAGGGCGGCATGGTGCGCTTGAACCTCTTCGAGGAGGTGTCGGCACTGGTGCCGAACCCGCTCGTCAACGCCAACCAGCTCGGCCCGACGACCACGATTCGGTCCGCCACCACCGCAGTGGTGGTGCGCGACAAGCAGACGGTGGTGATCGGCGGTCTCATCTCCGACGAGACCAACAACACCGAGAGCAGCGTCCCGTTCATCAGCGACATTCCGGTGCTCGGCAACCTCTTCCGCAGCACCTCGGGTGAGCGCCACAAGATCAACCTGCTGATCTTCCTCACCCCGCGCATCATTCGGAATGCCGCCGAGCACCGCGACAAGTCGTTGGAGGAGCGCGACAAGCTGCGCTCGGCGATGCAAGAGCAGGGCGTGCGCTACAAGAAGCGGAAGTTGCTCGAGATGCCGTCGTGGACCCCGGATGTCACCGAGCCCAGCGACAGCGAGGAGCAGGGCAAGGGCGGTGACACGGGGAGCAAGAGCAGCGACGCGCCGAGCAAGGGCGGCGGGACGATCTACCGCCCACCGCCGCTGCCGCCGGCCGACGGGTCCCCGGCGCCACAGAGCGCACCGGGGGCCGCGGGCGTGGTCCCAGGGCCGACCATCGCCGAGCGCACGGCGCCCGAGGCGCGACCGTCGACCGAGGTCGAGGACGAGCAGCCGACGAAGGTCGGGCCCTTCCGCTACGTGCTGCTCGCCGCCTTTGCCGAACAGGGCAGCGCGCCGCCAGGGCTGCAGACCCCGAGCGGCCTGATTGCGGTCGAGCTGCCGGAGAATTCCCAGCTCACCACCCTGTTCAGGCCCGGCGCGCAGTACCGCTACAGCAGCGAGAAGTTCGACGCCTACTATCGGGTCCTGGAGGCCTACCCCACCGGCCCGCAGGCGCTGATGGTGTACCCGGAGGGCCTCCCCGTCGACCCCGCCAAGGGCGACTACCTCCACTGGCGGAAGTTCAGCGACCCAACTTCCGCTGACGTAACGGCGTGGACTGAGCTAAAATAGTTGACGTCATGGCGGTGGCGGTCAAATCCCTCGAGGCCTGCCTGATCGAGCAGGGCGCCGTCTCGGAGGCGATCATCGAGAAGGCGCGCGAGCGCCAACGCGACGGCAAGCGCCTCGGCGACGTGTTGCAGGAGATGGGCGCCATCGACGGCAAGGCGTGGGCGCAGGCGCAGGCCAGCCACTACGGCCTGCCCTACATCGAGCAGCTGCCCGACGACGGCACGGCAGCCGAGTGCGCCGGGATCCTGCCGATCAACTTCGCGAAGCGCTACCAGCTCCTGCCGGTGCGCAAGGAGGGCGAGACCATCGTCCTGGCGGCCGCCGACCCCAGCGCCCTCGGCCCGATCGACGACGTGCGCGTGCTCCTGCACCGGCCGATCAAGGTCATCGTGGCGCCGGGGCCGACCATCGTCGATGCGATCAACCGCGTCTACGACCTGGCGGCAAACACCGCGACCGACCTCATGGAAGGCCTCGACGAGGAGCGCCTCGAGCTGATGGCGACCGACTTCGAGGAAACGCAGGACCTGCTCGACGCCGATGAAGAAGCGCCGATCATCAAGCTGATCAACTCGCTCCTCTTCCAGGCGGTGAAGGACCGCGCCAGCGACATTCACATCGAGCCGTTCGAGCGCGACCTGACGGTGCGCTTCCGCATCGACGGCATCCTCTACGACATCATCTCGCCGCCGAAGCGGTTTCAGCCGGTGATCATTTCGCGCGTGAAGATCATGGCCGGCCTCAACATCGCTGAGAAGCGCCTGCCGCAGGACGGCCGCATCCGCATCAAGCTGGCGGGCAAAGACGTCGACATCCGCGTGTCGACCGTGCCGACGGCCTACGGCGAGCGCGTGGTCATGCGCCTGCTCGACCGCTCGGCCACCATCCTGCAGCTCGACGAGCTGGGGCTCAACGGCCACAAGCGCGACCTCGTCGACTCGCTCATCCACCAATCGCACGGCATCATTCTCGTCACCGGTCCAACCGGCAGCGGCAAGACGACGACCCTCTACGCCGGGCTGTCGCGGATCAACACCACCGACAAGAACATCATCACCATCGAGGATCCGATCGAGTACCAGCTGCACGGGGTCGGGCAGATCCAGGTGAACCCCAAGATCGAGCTCACCTTCGCCAGCGGCCTGCGCTCGATCCTGCGCCAGGACCCCGATGTCATCATGGTCGGCGAGATCCGCGACGCCGAGACCGCCAAGATCGCCATCCAAGCGGCGCTCACCGGGCACTTGGTGTTCTCCACCCTGCACACCAACGACTCGTGCGGCGCGATCACCCGCCTCATCGACATGGGGATCGAGCCCTTTCTGGTCGCGTCGTCGGTGATCGCCGTCATGGCCCAGCGCCTGGTCCGGCGCGTCTGCCCGACCTGCCGCGAAGCCTATCGGCCGTCGGTCGAAGAGCTGCGCCAGCTCGGCTTGTCCGCCGACCGGCTGGAAGACCACACCGTCTACCGGACCGGGGCGACCTGCGCCGACTGCAAGCACACGGGCTACCGCGGACGCCTCGGCATCCACGAGCTGCTGGTGATCGACGATGAGGTGCGCAACCTGACCATGAAGGCGGCGGACTCGGCTTCGATCCGGCGCGTGGCGGCGGCCAAGGGGATGACGTCGCTGCGCGAGGACGGATCCGACAAGGTGCTGGCGGGGCTGACCACGGTGGAGGAGATCTTGCGCGTCACCCAAGAGGACCTGGTCTGATCGGAGCCCGCGGGCCGAGCGGGGTCATGAATCTCCGCCGGCGCCGGACGTCAAAAAGAGTCAGGTTTCATGCCCGTATACGCGTACAGGGGGTTGAACGAGAAGGGCCGGAACGTCGGCGGCATCATCGACGCCGACAGCCCGAAGGGCGCCCGCATCAAGCTGCGGCGCTCCGGCATTTTTCCGACTGACCTGAACGAAACGCGGGAGAAGGTGGGCGCGGCCGCCGACCCGACCGCGTCGCGGTTCAGCTTCGACCTCTCCGGCCTGTTCGAGCGCATCACCCCGCAGGACCTGGCGCTGGTCACCCGCCAGCTCGCCACTCTGGTGGGCGCGGGGCTGCCCCTGGTCGAGTGCCTGGGCGCCCTGGTCGAGCAGGTCGACAGCCCCAAGCAGAAGAAGATTCTCTCCCAGGTCCGCGAACGGGTGGTCGAGGGCGGCACGCTCGCCGACGCGCTGAAGGCCCACCCGACGGTGTTCAACGATCTGTACGTCAGCATGGTGCGCGCCGGCGAGGCCAGCGGCGCGCTCGACCTGGTCCTTATCCGCCTGGCCGAATATACTGAACGCGCCGCGGCGCTGCGCGACAAGGTGCGCAGCGCGCTCACCTACCCGGTGTTCATGGGCGTCGCCAGCATGGCGATCCTGTTCTTCCTGCTCTCGTACGTGGTTCCCAAGGTGACGCGCATCTTCGAGGAGACCCACGCGCAGCTCCCGGCCATGACGGTCATCCTGCTGGCCATCAGCGGCTTCCTCGCCAACTACTGGTGGCTGGTGGTCGGACTGGTGCTGACCGCGGTGATCGGCGTACGCCTGTCGACGCGGACGCCGGCCGGGCGGCTTCGCTTTGACCGCGTCATCCTGCGCCTGCCCTATTTCGGCAAGGTGTTGAAGAAGGTCGCCCTGGCGCGTTTTGCACGCACGCTCTCCACCCTGCTGCTCGGCGGCATCCCGCTGTTGCAGTCGCTGGACATCGTCAAGCACGTGGTCAGCAACATGGTGCTGACCAACGCCATCGAGGACGGCCGCAACAGCATCCGCGAGGGCCACAGTGTCGCCGACCCGCTCAAGAAGAGCGGCCACTTCCCGCCCCTGTTGGTGCACATGATCGCCGTCGGCGAGAAGAGCGGCGAGCTCGAGTCGATGTTGGCCCGCGCCGCCGATGCCTACGACAGCGAGGTCGAAGCGTCGGTGGCGGCGCTCAGCAGCATCATGGAGCCGGTGCTGGTCATCTTTATGGGCGGCGTCGTGCTGTTCATCGTCATGGCGATCCTGCTGCCGATCTTCCAGCTCAACGAGCTGGTCAAGTGAGCGCCATGCGTTGGACAGCGAACCCACCACCGCCGCGGAGGAACCCCGCCATGCGCCGTGTCGCGTCACAGGCCGGTTTCACCCTGATCGAAATCATGGTCGTGGTCTTCATTCTCGGCCTCCTGGTCACCCTGGTGGCCCCGAAGATCATCGGCCGCACCGACTACGCCCGGCAGACCAAAGCGAAAGCCGACATCAAGGCCATCGAAGAAGCGTTGAACATGTTCAAGCTCGACAACGGCTTCTATCCGAGCTCGGCCGAAGGACTGGCGGCGCTCGTCCAGGGCACGCCGCGCGCCAAACGCTTCAGCCCGGACGGCTACCTCCCCAAGGTTCCCGTGGACCCCTGGGGCAACGAATACATCTACCTGAGCGACGGCCGCGACATCGTGATCATGTCGCTCGGCGCCGACGGGGTGGAGGGCGGCGAAGGCTACAATGCCGATATCGACAGCCGCGCCCTGGACTGACCGGACGCGGCTGGCCCGCCGTCCGGGCGCGCCGGCTGGCTTCACCCTCATCGAGCTCGGGTTGGTCCTGCTGATCATCAGCGTCGTCATCGCGCTGGTGGTGCCGCGGTTTCGCGACCAAGCCCATACCGAGCTGATCGCACAGACCCGCAAGCTGGCGACCACCTTCCGCTTCCTGCAACAGGAAGCGATCCTCAACGGGCGCGTGTACCGGCTCAACTTCGACCTCGACCAGCAGCGCTACTTCGTCACCTCCGCCGAGGAGGGCGACGACCTCAGCGGAGGATTCCAGCGCGAGAGCGGCATCCTGGCGCACAACGTCGCGATGCCCGCCAACGTGCAAATCGCCGACGTCGACGTGCCGATGGTCGGCGGCAAGCTCTACGAGGGCGTCGCCTTCGCGCACTTCTACCCGGACGGCTACGTCGACCCCATGGTCGTCCACCTCGACAACGGGCAGGAAGCCTACACGCTCTACGTCTCCGACGGGCTGAGCGGGCGCGCCTATGTGGCGTCGGGTTACATCGACCTCGGCCCGCGCGGTTGAGCGCGGCCGCCGCCGCTTTCTGGGTGCCGGCGGCTTCACCCTCATCGAGGTGCTGGTGGCGCTGACCGTCGTCGCCTTTGCCTTCGTCGGCTTGCTCGGCCTGCACAACCGCAATCTCGCGATGGTGGCGCGCGACCAGGACCTTACCCGCGCGACGTTGCTGGCGCGCCAGTTCATCACCGAAATGGAATTGATCGAGCAGTTCCCCGACACCGGCGTTTCCCGCGGGGAGTTCAGCAACGCCCCGGGCTTTTCCTGGGAGCGCGACGTCGAGGAGACCGACCTCCCCACCGTCCGCCGCGTCCAGCTACGGGTCGTCTGGGACCCCCGCATGCCCGACGCCTGCGAGCTCATCTACTACATTCGCGACCGCCGTGAACCCGACACGCCATGACACCGGGCGCGATGGCCGGAGCGGCTTCACGCTGCTCGAGCTCCTGCTCGCCATCGTCATCCTCGGACTGCTGCTGGCGAGCGTCTACGGGGCGCTGTCGCGGACGGCGTTCTCCAAGGACGTCGCCGAGGAGCGCGCGGAGCTGTTTTCCAGCGGCCGCCAGGCGGTGTTGAGGATGGCGAGCGACATCGAAGCGGCGCTGCCGCCGCCCTCGGGCGACCGCATCTATTTCCGCGGCATCTCCGGCGGCTCGCCGAGCGTCGAATTCGTGGCCATGAACCGCGGCGGGTACGGCGCCAACCGGGTCCGTCCCGGCCGGGTGCTGATCGCGTACTCGCTCGACCCGCTGCCCGGCTATCGCGGCAGCTTCGCACTGCGCCGCGAGGAGTACCTGTACTCCGCCATGCTCGCCGAGGCCGACGGGATCGAGCTGCCGCCGCCGGACGACGGGCAGGAGGCGGCGCCGACCTCGCAGGCCACCTTTCTCCTCGACTGTCCGAACGTGGCCGAAGACATCAAGCTCCCGGGCAGCTGCCTGCGCGTGACCGGCCTGAGCTTTCGCTATTACGACGAGATCGCGCGCGACTGGCGCGACGAATGG
>Ga0335069_10003374_pt1 | contig 24173 bp, 25 predicted proteins | sample Lox_Sample_11_FD_206714 | JGI IMG/M metagenome (GOLD analysis project Ga0335069, IMG submission 206714) | Soil microbial communities from Loxahatchee National Wildlife Refuge, Florida, United States - Lox_Sample_1.1 | ecosystem: Environmental > Terrestrial > Soil > Wetlands | place: USA... | reverse complement strand
CCCGGCCGCGTCGATCCTGGTGGGTCCGCGCCCGATGCGGCCGCCCCTGCGCAATCCGCGCACTGCCTCTCCCCACCATGCCCTTCCGTCCTCGCCGGCTCGCGGCGAACATCCTGGACGACATCCTTCATCGTGCATGACCGGGACCTTTCCCGAAGCCTGCCGCGCGATGCGGCAAGCGGGCGCACGCCACCCTCCATCAAAATTGTCAGCAATTCAGGCGATAATGTCTTATTAATCGAGCATCGTTTCCGACGGGGATTCAGCACCGACTGAAGCCGTCGCCAGCCCCACACTCATCACCTGTTCCCACCTGGAGACACGAACGCATGACCACCGTGATGCCCGGCACAAGAAAAAACACGCGGTCCGACGTCTTCAGCGTGGGACGCATCACGCTCGGCAAGCGCATCATCCTGAGCTTCGGCGCGATTTTCGTGCTGATGCTCGCGATGGCCGCGATTTCCTACACGAAGCTGAGGACCATCGACGACGAGGCGACCAGCATCGCACGGGACTCCGTGCCGGGGCAGTATCTCGCCGCCGTATTGCGTGCGGCGACCAACGAGGCCCACGAAACGCTCGAACGCGCGCTCTTCGTCGATAACGACGCCAACAGCATGAGGCGCGACCTTGACGCCGTGTCCGACGCGATGCAGCGTCTCGAGCAGGCCACGGCCGAGTATCAGGGCACGGTGTTCCGCGACGACGATCGCGAGCGGTTCCGCGCGTTCCGCGCCGCCCACGACCAGTACCTGCCGATGCTCGCCGAGGCGGTGCGGCAGGCGAAGACCTCCCGCCCGGCCGCGCAGGCTACCTTCGCGCAGTCGATCCCGGTGTGGAAAAGCGCGGTCCACTGCGCCAACGTGCTGGTCGCGGAAAACCGCAACCTGGCGGACAGCTCGGCCATGCAGATCCGCACTTCGGTGTCGCGGACCGAGGTCACGCTGGCGACCGCGCTTGTGGTCGTGCTGCTGGTTGCGCTGGTAACCGGCTTTGCGCTCTATCGCGCGATCACGGTGCCGATGGCGCGGCTCGTGGACGTCCACGACGCGATGCGCACCGGCAATCTGTCGCTGCGGCTCGACCTTCGCCGCAACGACGAATTCGGCACGCTCCAGGACGGCTTCAACCGGATGGCGGAGGAACTGACCAGCCTCGTCGGGCAGGCACAGCAATCGTCGCTGCAGGTGACGACGTCGGTGGCCGAGATCGCCGCGACGTCGAAGGAGCAGCAGGCCACGGCCAGCGAGACCGCGGCGACGACGACCGAAATCGGCGCGACATCGCGCGAAATCTTCGCGACGTCCCGGGACCTGTTGCGCACGATGAATGAAGTGGCGGCCGTCGCGGAGCAGTCGGCGACGCTGGCCGGATCGAGCCAGAGCGGGCTGACCAGCATGGCGGAAACGATGCGCAGCGTGATGGACGCGGCGGGCTCGGTCAACGCGAAGCTCGCGATCCTCAACGAGAAGGCGCTCGACATCAACCAGGTCATCTCGACCATCACGAAGGTGGCGGACCAGACCAACCTCCTGTCGCTGAACGCGGCGATCGAAGCGGAAAAGGCCGGCGAATACGGCCGCGGCTTCGCGGTCGTGGCGACCGAAATCCGCCGCCTGGCCGACCAGACCGCCGTCGCGACCTACGACATCGAGCAGACGGTGAAGGAAATCCAGTCGGCGGTATCGGCCGGCGTGATGGGAATGGACAAGTTCTCGGAGGAAGTCCGGCGCGGCATGCGCGACGTGCAGCAGGTGGGCAGCCAGTTGTCGCAGATCATCGTCGAGGTGCAGACGCTCGCGCCGCGCTTCCAGCTGGTCAACGAAGGGATGCAGACCCAGGCGAACGGCGCGGAGCAGATCACCCATGCGCTGTCGCAACTGTCGGAGGCGGCACAGCAGACGGCCGAATCGCTGCGCCAGTCGTCGCAGGCGATCGACAACCTGACGCTGGTCGCGAACCAGCTTCGCACCGGCGTGTCGCGCTTCAAGGTCGAAGCCTGACCGCGACGCCGCGCCCCGGTGAGCCCTCCGATGCTCTTTCTCCTCTTCGAACTCGACGGCGAGCGCTACGCGCTCGACACCACGCAAATCGTCGAAGTGCTGCCGTTCAGCCACGCCAGGACGATTCCGGGCGCGCCCGCCTGGGTCGCGGGCGTGATCCATCGGCACGGCACGCCGGTGCCCGTGATCGACGTGTCACGCCTCGCGCTCGGCCGCGCGGCACACCCGCTGCGCTCGACGCGGCTCGTGCTCGTGCGTTACCGAAGCGCGGCGACACCCGACGGCGACGACGCCGGCCATATGCTCGGACTGATTCTCGAACGTGCGACGCAAACGCGCCGCATCGACCGCGCGCAATTCGCCGACAGCGGCGTCGCGACGCCGCACGCGCGCTGGCTCGGGCCGGTCGCGCACGATGCGGCCGGCCTCGTGCAATGGATCGACATCCAGCACATGCTCGACGACGACGTCAAGGCGCTGCTGTTCCAGCCTGCCGCGGCAGATCCGGCCGCGGCTCGACCATGACCGCCTGCGCGATGCCGATCGACGACGCCCGCTTCGAAGCCTGGCTGTCCCGCGAAACCGGGATGGACGCCGCCTCGCTCGGCGCGAGCACGCTCAGGCGCGCCGTTCTGGAGCGCACGCGCATCACGCAAGGCGGCGCCCATGCCGCCCCCGCGGCGGGCCTCCTGCATGCCGACGCCTTCGCACCGCCCGCGGAGCCCGACGACACCGCGATCGACGCGTACTGGCACATGCTGAACGCGTCGCCCGACGAACGGCAGACGCTGATCGAGGCGCTGGTGGTGCCGGAAACCTGGTTCTTTCGCGAGCGCGAGGCGTTCGCCGCGCTGGCGCAGCTCGCCGTCGAGCGCCTGATGCGCGACCCCGCGCGCGTGCTGCGGGTGTTGAGCGTGCCGTGCTCGAGCGGCGAGGAGCCTTATTCGATTGCGATGACGTTGCTCGACGCGGGCATCGATCCGGCACGCTTCGTCATCGACGCAGCCGACATCAGCGCCCGCGCGATCGAGCGAGCGCGCCAGGGCCTCTATGGCCGCAACTCGTTTCGCGGCCATTCGCTCGAGTTCCGCGACCGCCACTTCAGCGAGACCGCGGACGGCTGGCGGCTGGACGAGCGTGTCAGGCAAGCGGTCCGCTTCACGCACGCGAACCTCTTCGAGTCGCCGCCGACGTGCGAGGCGGGCTATGACTTCATTTTCTGCCGCAACGTCCTGATCTATTTTCATCGGGACACGCAGGACGCGGCGATCCGGCTGCTCGACGCGCGGCTGGCAGAGGGCGGCACGATCTTCGTCGGGCCAGCGGAAACCGGCCTGATGATGCGGCACGCGCTGACGTCGGCGCGCATCCCGCTCGCCTTCGCGTTCCAGCGCACGCCATCGGGCGCCGCGGTCGCGGCGACCGCCGCCGTGCCGCTTTGGCACACGCCCCAGGCTGGCGTGTCGGCTGGCGTGTCGGCTGGCGTGTCGGCTGGCGTGTCGGCTGGCGTGTCGGCTGGCTTGCCGGCTGCCACGCCGCGCGGTGCGGCAAAGCCCGCGTGGCTCACGGCGAGTCTCGCCGCACGGCCGGCAGCGCCCGCGCCCGCGTGGTTCGACGCGCGGCTCGATACGCCCCGCGACGGCACGCCGCCACGGTCGCGGGCGACTGCACCCGAAACGGCGCAGCCTCAGGCCGGTGTCGCACTCGACGAGGCCCGACGTCTTGCCGACAGCGGCCGGCTCGACGAAGCCGAGCACGTTGCCCGCGAATTTATGAGCGGGCACGGGCCGGACGCGAACGCGTTCTATCTGCTCGGCCTGATCGCGGATGCGCGCGGCCGCGACAGCGACGCCAAGGAGGCTTACCGCAAGGCGCTGTACCTTGATGCCGCGCACTACGAGGCGCTGACGCACCTGGCCGCGCTGCTCGACGTGGCGGGCGACGAGGCCGGCGCAGAGCGGCTGATGCTGCGCGCGCGCCGTGCGGTGGCACGGCAGGAGATACCCGGCACCGGCCGCGCGGACGTTCAAGGAGAATCCCGTGGATTGCATTGTTCCTGATTCCGCCAGCCCGGCCGTGGCGATCGATGCCTGCTGGTCCCGCATCGGCACGCTCGGCGACGGCTCGTGCACGCGGCTCGCCGACTGCATCCGCTGCCTGAACTGCCCGGTCTTCGAGCAGGCAGCCGCCCTGCTGCGCGACCGGCCGCTCGCGCTGGACGCGATGGAAGACGGCCTCGCGCCGGAAGCACCGGATGCGCGCACGCACGGCGGCGAGCCGGCCGACACGCCGCCCTTCGCGCTGCCCGGCCATGCCGGGCGATCGGACGCGAGCCACGCCGCCGGCGAGGCAACCGACACGCAATCGATCGTCGTGTTCCGGATCGCCGACGAGTGGCTCGCACTGCCCGCCGCGTCGATCCTGCAGATCGACGAGCTTCGGCCGATCCATCCGCTGCCGCATCGCCGCAATGGCGTGACGCTCGGCCTCGTCAACGTTCGCGGCTCGCTGACGGTCGCCGCGTCGCTCGCCGGCATGCTGAACATCGATCGGTCCGCGACCGTCAAGCACGCGTCGCGCAACACCCGTGCGCGAATGCTGATCGTCGAACACCACGGCGACACCAGCGCCTTTCCCGTCGACGAAGTCGAAGGCGTGCTGCGCTTCGCCGCGCCGTCGTTGCTGCCGGTTCCGGCCACGCTGTCGCATGCCGCCGCCGTGCATACGCGCGGCGTGCTCACGTGGCGCGGCACGACGATCGGCCTGCTCGACACGGACCACGTATTCGCATCGCTTGCCCGGAGCCTGTGATGAGCCACGACAACGACCTGGGCCGACTGTCCCTGCTCGAGCTGTTCCGGGAGGAAGCGCAGGCGCAGGCTCATGTGCTCGCCGGCGGGCTGCTCACGCTGGAACACAGCCCCGCCGACACGACCGCGCTCGAGGAGTGCATGCGCGCCGCGCATTCGCTCAAAGGTGCCGCGCGCATCATCGACCTGCAGAATGGCGTCGATCTCGCGCACGCGATGGAGGAGTGCTTCGTCGCCGCGCAGCACGGCAAGATCACGTTGTCGGCGTCGCATATCGACGAACTGCTGCGCGGCGTGGATCTGCTGGTGCGGATTGGGCAGCCGGACCCGGCCGCCGCCGTCTCGCGCGCCGAGATCGACGCGCTCGTCGCACGGCTGTCCGGGCCGGATGCGATGGGTGCCGCGGGTGCCATGGATGCGATGGGTGCTGTAGATGCCATGGATACCGCGGGCGACGCGGCCGTCGCGCCGCCGTGCGTGCCCGTGCCCGCCGCCGACACGCGTCCGCCCGACGTCGGCGGCCTGGCGGACGGCCCCCAGCGCGACGCCGCGCCGGCATCGAACGAAGCGCCATCCGCGCCGCCGCCCCGCCCCGGTCAGCGCGCCGACATGCCAAGCGGCCCGCAGCGCATGCTGCGCGTCCATGCGGATCAACTGGACCGGCTGTTGAGCCTGCTGGGCGAATCGCTGGTCGAGTCGCGGCGGCTCAAGCCGTTCGCCAGCTCCCTGCTTCGCATCAAGCGCACGCAGCAGGACGCCGCGCGCGCGCTCGACGCGTTGTACGCATCGCTCACCGAGCGTCTCGATCCGTCCACGCTCGAGATGATCAACGACGTCCGCAAGACGCTCGGCCAGGTTCAGCAGATGCTCGGCGGCCGCGTCGACGAGCTCGACCGGCTCGATCGCCGCGGCACGAATCTCGCGCAGCAACTGTACGACGAGGCGCTGCGCTGCCGGATGCGCCCGTTCGGCGACGCGGCGCATGCGTATCCGCGCATCGTGCGCGACTTCGCGCGGTCGCTCGGCAAGCAGGTGCGGCTGTCGATCGTCGGCGAATCGACGCAGGTGGATCGCGACATTCTCGACATGCTCGATGCGCCGCTCGGCCATCTGCTGCGCAACGCGCTCGACCACGGCGTCGAGCCGCCCGACACGCGCGTTGCCAGCGGCAAGCCCGCCGAAGCGACCATCACGCTGGAGGCGCGCCACAGCGCGGGCAAGCTGTTCATTTCCGTCGGCGACGACGGCCGGGGCATCGACCTGGACGCGCTGCGCACCGCCATCCTGCGGCGGCGTCTGGCCGACGATGACACGGTGGCGCGCCTGTCCGATCACGAGCTGCTCGACTTCCTGTTGCTGCCGGGCTTCTCGATGCGCGAACAGGTCACCGACGTGTCGGGACGCGGCGTCGGGCTCGACGCGGTGCACGAGATGGTCAAGACCGTGCGCGGCACCGTGCGCATCGTCAACGAGCCCGGGCGCGGCACGCGTTTCGTGCTGCAACTGCCGCTGACCCTGTCGGTGATCCGCAGCCTGCTGGTCGAAGTGGGCGGCGAAGCGTATGCGTTTCCGCTCGCGCACGTGCGCCGGACCGTCGAGCTCGCGCGCGCCGACATCGACATGCTCGAAGGGCAGCAGCATTTTTCGTTCGACGGGCGCCCGGTCGGGCTCGTCACCGCGCATCAGCTGCTCGGCACCGGCTCGCCGGACGACGCGCAGGCGAGTCAGCCCGTGGTCGTGATCGGCGACGAGCGCGAGACGTATGGCGTGGCGGTCGACCGCTTCCTCGGCGAACGCATGCTGGTCGTCCAGCCGCTCGATCGCCGGCTCGGGAAAATCAAGGATGTCGCGGCGGCCGCGTTGATGGAAAACGGCGACGCCGTGCTGATCCTCGATGTCGACGACCTGCTGCGCTCGGTGGACAAGGCCGTGCGCGGCGGACAACTCGCGCGCGTGCAGCACGCGGGCAGCACGGCCGCACGGCGGAGCAAGCAGGTGCTCGTCGTCGACGATTCGTTGACCGTACGAGAACTCGAGCGCAAGCTGCTCGAAAAGCGCGGCTACGACGTGACCATCGCGATCGACGGCATGGACGCATTGAACGCACTGCGCGGCGCAAACTTCGATCTGGTCGTGACCGACGTCGACATGCCGCGCATGGACGGCATCGAACTGGTCACGCTGATCAAGCGCGACAAGGGCCTCAATGCGCTGCCGGTCATGATCGTGTCGTACAAGGATCGCGAGGAGGACCGCCGCCGCGGGCTCGACGCAGGCGCCGACTACTATCTCGCGAAGAGCAGTTTCCATGACGAAGCGCTGCTCGACGCCGTGCGCGACCTGATAGGAGAAGCCCACACATGAACATCGGCATCGTAAACGACATGCCGCTGGCGGTCGAAGCCATGCGCCGCGCGATCGCGCGGCGGCCCGAACATCGCGTGCTGTGGATCGCGACCGACGGTGCCCAGGCCGCAGATTTCTGTGCGGCACAGCCGCCGGACATCGTGCTGATGGACCTGATCATGCCGAAATGCGACGGTGTCGAGGCGACGCGCCGGATCATGTCGTCGGACAAGCCGTGCGCGATCCTGGTCGTGACCAGCAGCGTCGGCGCGAATACGTGGCGCGTGTACGAAGCGATGGGCGCGGGTGCGCTCGACGCGGTCGACACCCCCACCCTCGCCGACGGCGGGCTCGGCGACGCCGCGCAGCCGCTGCTCGCGAAGATCGACCAGATCGGCCGCCTGCTGGACAAGCCGGACGCCGACCGCCCGCGCGCCGGCGTGGCGGGGCGCGACGGCGACGCGCCGCTGGTCGCGATCGGCGCATCGGCAGGCGGCCCGCTCGCGCTCGCGTCAGTGCTCGGTCAGCTGCCCGAGACCTTTGCCGCGCCGATCGTGATGATCCAGCACGTCGACAAGGCATTTGCGGAAGGCATGGCGCAATGGCTCGACGGCCAGACGCGGCTCACGGTGCGCGTCGCGCTCCCGGGCGACCGGCCGGCGCCGGGCGTCGCGCTGCTCGCCGCGACCAACGACCACCTGCGGCTGATGCGCGACGGCACGCTCGACTATGTCCGAGAACCGGCCGACACGCCTTATCGCCCGTCGGTAGACGTGTTTTTCAACAGCGTCGTCAAATGCTGGCAAGGCGAGGCGATCGGCGTGCTGCTCACGGGCATGGGCCGGGACGGCGCGATCGGGTTGAAGGCGATGCGCACGAGAGGCTTTCACACGTTTGCCCAGGTTCAAGCAACGAGCGCAGTTTACGGCATGCCGAAAGCCGCGGCGGCGCTGGGCGCCGCCCGCTCGATACTGCCGCTCGGCAGCATCGCCGGCGAGCTGGCGGCGCTCGTCAGGAAATGAATGGATGACAGGTATAACGGCGACAGGTATCGACATGACAATGATTCACCGCACCGAACCCGAAGGCCCCGGCGGCGCATCGCTGGCGGAGCGCGCGGACGCCGCGCTCGAAGCCGCGCGCGCCGCGCTTCAGACGCCGCTGGCAAACGACGTGCCGGCCATGGTCATGCTGGTCGACGACCAGGCGATCGTGGCCGAAGCGGTGCGGCGGGCGCTCGCGAACGAAGCAGGCATCGATTTCCATTACTGCGCCAACTCCGATCACGCACTCGCGGTCGCGCTCCAGACCCGGCCGACCGTGATCCTTCAGGATCTGGTGATGCCCGGCACCGACGGGCTGACGCTCGTGAAGGACTACCGCGCCAACCCGGCGATGCGCGACGTGCCGATCATCGTGCTGTCGACGAAGGAAGATCCGGCGATCAAGAGCGCGGCGTTCGCTGCGGGTGCCAACGACTACCTCGTGAAACTGCCCGACCGGATCGAGCTGGTCGCGCGCATCCGCTATCACTCGCGATCCTACGTCAACCTGCTGCAACGCGACGAGGCGTATCGCGCGCTGCGACAGTCGCAGCAGCAGCTGCTCGCGGCCAACCTGGAGCTTCAGCGCCTGACGCACTCCGACGGTCTCACGGGGCTGTCGAATCGCCGCTATCTCGACGAATACCTGGCGGCCGAATGGCGTCGCAGCGCGCGCGACCAGGCCGACCTGTCGCTGCTGATGATCGACGTCGACAACTTCAAGCTGTACAACGACACGTACGGCCACGTCGCCGGGGACAAGGTGCTCAAACGGATCGCGTCGGCCATCGAAGGCTGCCTCACGCGGGCAAGCGACCTGGCGGCACGCTTTGGCGGCGAGGAGTTCGCGGTCGTGCTGCCCGGCACGTCGCGCGGCGGCCTGCGGCTGCTGGCCGAGAAAATCCGCCGCGAGGTCGAAGCGCTGCAGATGCCGCACGAGCCGTCGCCGAGCGGCGGGCACGTGACCATCAGCATCGGCGGCGCGTGCCTCGTGCCCAGTCCCGACGCCGCGATGACGCTGCTGATCGAAACGGCGGATCTCGCGCTCTATCAGGCCAAGCGGGAGGGCAAGAACCGCGTGGCGATCGCGGCGGACCGCGGTGCGACCGGCACGCCGCAGGACGCGCCGCGAGACTGACTTCGGTGCGCGGCCTCGAATCGCCGCGCCCGGTCGCGCGCCAGCCTCTGCGTCGGACGACGGTGGCCTCGCCATCGCGGGCCACCGGCCCATCGACACGCGTCAGCGTCTCCGGCTCGTGCCGGCGGGCGGCGTGACCGGGCCGGACTTTTCCCGCGCGAGCAAGATGTCGGGCTTTCGGGCGGGCAGCGCCTTCAGATAGCCGAACGACGATGCCCCGCTGCCGAAATCGTCGAGCGCAAAACACACGCCGTATTTTTTCAGCGCGTTGACGAACGCCGCGGCGGCATCGAGGTTCGTGATGGCCGCCGTTTCGGTGACCTCGAAGCAGATCCTGGTTCCGTTGACCGGAAAGCGGCACTGCATGTTCTTCAGGTAACCGAATAATTCCATGTACCCGATCGACTTCCCGGACAGGTTTACCGAAATGTATTCGATGTGATCGAGCTGATCGGAATAGTTCGCCATCCATCCGAAGACCTGATTGACCACCCATCGGTCGATCCGGCTGGCGATGTTGAAGCGCTCCGCGGCGGGCAGGAACGCGCCGGCCATGACCTGCGGGTAATTCTCGGGAAACTGCGGCTTTGCGCGTCGATGCTTGTCGTCCCGCTCAATCGCGAAACAGCCGCGCTATCGGCGGCATGACGCCGCTGAAAAAGCAGCGAATTGTTCAGGGCCGGCGAATGACTTGCTGGCGCGGGCGTGGGTGTCCACGAGAGGAATCCGGGTCCGCCGCCGGCGGCGATCAGGCCCGGCACCGCCGCGCGTGGCGTTATGCGGTCGTGTTGATCAGGCTGCCCGCCGTCGGGGTCGAGCCGTTCGACGTGGACGGCGACGCGCCGAGTTGCGACAGGAGGCTGGTGGACGACGAGCCGCCCGTCGTGTTCGAAGTCGATTCCGTGCTCGCATGATGATGATGACCATGCGCGCGCCCTGCCTTCGACGATTGCGCCGCGCCGGTGCTGCTTCCCGCGCTTCGAGCGGAGTTGACTTGAGGCGTCGAATAGGTGCTGCCGCTGGACGCAATGCTTGAAATGGACATGATGCTCCCCGTGGATGATGCGATGGATGACCGTATGGAGTGGCGAGTATCGTCGGCGAATGCCGCTCGCCGATGCTTATTCTGCCAGCCGCTCCGATACGGAATCGCTCCTGCCCAAGCGGCGTCGCCTTACGAGGCGTTACGACGCACGGCCGTTGTAACGCCTGGTAAGTTTCGCGATGCCGGGCCGGATCGGTGGCGGCCCGTTACGCTGCTATGTTTCGGACTCTCGCTCGGCCGCTCCGGTCGAGGCCGCCCCTCGGGGCCGGATGAGCGGGTGCTTCCACCTTCGCTTAGCCGGGCTGCAAGCAGCGCGTCATGCGGTGCACGTCAACCATGTCCATCGATCATTTTCTTTCGCTCGCGTCCGCATGCCATCAGGAAGGCCATTTCCTGCTGGCCGAAACTTACTACCGCAACGTGCTGGAACTCGCCCCGGATCACCGGGACGCACGCCTCAGGCTCGCGCAGGTGCTGATTCGATCGAATCGTTTCGACGACGGAATCGCCCTGCTGCTGCCGCTGCTGAACCGGCCCGGCGACATGGCCGCCGTATACCGGCTGCTCGGCCTCGCCGAAACGTGCGCGGGCCGGCATCCGCGAGCGATCGACTATTTGACGCGCGCGCTCGAACACGCGCCAGACGATTCGTCGATCATGCACTTCATTGCGAACCTGCAGCAATTGCTGGGGCTCGACAGCGCGGCGGACGCAAGCTTTCGCCGCGCTGTCCGATCGAAGCCGATGGTCACGTTCGGTGGCGTCGTCACGCCGCCGGATTATCGCGTGCTGTTCCTGTTCACGCCCGGGGCAGGCAATACGCCGTTCGACTATCTGATCCAGGGGGCGCGCTTCGACAGCAATGTGCTGATCCTGCTGCCGGACATGGACTACGACGTCGATCAACTGCGCGCCGAAGCGGACGTCGTCGTCAACCTGGTCTCCGACGTCGACCTTCGGCAAGGCGTCCTCGATCCGGCGCAAGCGCTCATCGAACGCATCGGCCGGCCAATCGTCAATCTCCCCCGCGTCATTGCCGGCACGAGCCGCGAATCGATCGCGCGCTGCCTGTCGGACATCACCGGCTGCCGTGTCCCACAGACCCGCGGCTATCCGGCGGCGGAACTGCACGCGATGCTCGCGCGCGTTCCGGCGCCGCCGCTGCCGTTCCCGCTGCTCGCGAGACCGGCCGGCGCGCATGGCGGCACGCATTTCGAGAAAATCGGGGATCACGCGCAACTGCAGGCATTCGTGAACCGGGTAGACGCGACCCGCTACTACCTGACGCCGTTCGTCGACTACCGGTCCGACGACGGCTATTTCCGCAAGTACCGCTTCATCTATGTCGACGGCGAGATCCTGCCCTACCACCTGGCCATCGGCGACCAATGGAAGGTTCATCACGCGACGACCGGGATGACCGGCCATCCGTGGATGCAGGCCGAGGAACAGGCGTTCCTCGACGATCCGTGGCGCGTGTTCGGCGACGCGCAGCGCGCCGCATTGCAGGCGATTCACGATGCGATCGGTCTGGACTATTTCGGCATCGATTGCGCACTCGACCCGCACGGCGCGATCGTTATGTTCGAGGTCAACGCGACGATGCTCGTTCACGGCAACAACGAGCAATTCCCGTACAAAACGCAAGCGGTCGAGCGCATCAAGCACGCGTTTCAGGCAATGCTCGAACGGCGCGCGCGGTATTCGGGCCAAGGTTCTTCTCGAACACGACGCCCGCCTCGTTCACGATGAACGTCATGACGCCCGAATCGCCTTATTTCGCCGGAAACGCCAGCAGCGCAAATCCGCCGGTCAGATGTCCGCCGACCATGTAGACCGGAACGTAGACGGCATCCGGCCCGGCCGGTGCGATCAGGATCACGCCATCGGCCGTCGACACCACCTGCCGGGGCGTCGACGAGAGCTTGCCGGACGCTTCGGCCCACTGGCGAAGGCGCTGGATCGAACCCATCACTGCCGCCTGGTTCGCGAGGAACGCCTCGCCAGGCCGCTCGGCCCAGTCGAAATTACTGTCCATCATGTGCAGGATCTGCGGGAACGGAACGAGCGACTTGACGCTGGGATCCCACGGCTGCCGCTCCAGCGCGCTCGCCAATTCCGGCCCCTTGAGCGCCGCGACGCGCGAGCGCTGTCACGCCGCGAAACACCGCGTAACGTGCCGTCACACATCGCAATATTCTTCCATGCTCGCCAAGTAGCGCCGTTACGGTACGTAATACGTGTAATCGACGTCGAAACGCGGTTCGGGGGAACGCGTCCTAAACTGACCGGCCGCTCGATACGAGAAAGAGGCAATCCGGCACGCTTCGACGTGCGGCTGCGCCCACCAGCGCTCGCGATTTCGCGTACGAACGGGAACCCAAGCCATGTCCATCCAGGCATCATGACACTCCGCGTACTCAATTTCTCGGGCGGCCCCGGCGAGCTGTCCGCCGCCGTGCTCGCGCTGGTCACGCGCTGGCTGCGCGACGACGTCGGCGGGCTCGACGGCCATCGCTCGATTGGCGGACTGCGCGCATCGCTCTACAACGCGGTCACGCCCGCTGCAGTCGAGACGCTGTGCGACGCGCTGATCGAGTTCAGCATCGCACACGCGTGACGGCCTACGCGCACTCTTATCAGGATTCCATATGATATTGCCTGACATCGCCTGCGCGCCGACCGCGTGCGACGACCCGAGTCCGGTCGATCAACTGGCACGCGCGCTCGACGCCGCGCCGCTCGACGTCGCACTGCACACGCGGATGCGCGATGCGCTGCGTGAGGCGCGCGACGACGCCGGCTTCGCTGCGCACCAGCTCGCCGTCGCGGCGTTCGCGGCACTCGGCGACGCGCCGCCGGACCGGCTGGCGCTCGCGCTGTACAACCTCGCGACGGTCTACGCGATGAAAGGCCGCGCCGAGCAGGCAAAGCACTGGTATCGCCACACGCTTGCCATACATCCGGCACTTGCGAGCGCGCACCAGAACCTGGCGGCGCTTCTCGATGCCGAAGGCGACCGCGACGCGGCCGCCATGCATCGCGAGCGCGCGTACCAGTTGCAACGCGTGTTCGTCGAACCGGCGCTCGGCGTCGAGCGGCGCCGCCTGTTGCTGGTGGGCGCCGGACGCGGCACGGGCAACGTGCCGCTCGACGCGCTGCTCGAGTTCTGGACAACCTCCCGCATCAAATACGCGATCGACTACGCGGACGATGCCGAGGATGCACACCTGCCGCCCTTTGACCTCGCATTCAACGTGGTTGGCGATCCCGACGTCGCCGATGCGCTCGCCGCCCGTCTCGCACGCTTCGTACGCCGCTGCGGTCGCCCCGTGCTCAATCCGCCCGATGCGGTCGCGCGCACGCACCGTCATCGCATGGCGTCCCTGCTCGCGTCCGTGACCGACGCGATCGTCCCCGCGTGCGCACGCGTCGAGAGCTGCGGGATGGATGCCGTCACGCTGGCGCGCCGGCTCGCGCAGACCGGCGTCGCGTTCCCGCTGCTGCTGCGCCCGGCCGGCGCGCACGGCGGCGACGGCGTGACGCTGCACGCATCGCCCGACACGGCCCTCGCCGCGCTCGCGCAACTTGGCGGCCCCGGCTATGCGACGGCGTACCGGGATACTCGCAGCGCCGACGGCTACTTCCGCAAATACCGCATCGTCTTCGTCGACCGCGTACCGTATCCGTATCACCTCGCGATCTCGCCACACTGGTTGGTGCACTACTTCTCGGCCGACATGTCGGCCGCACCGTGGAAGCTCGACGAGGAGCGGCACTTTCTCACCGACCCGCGCGCGGCGCTCGGCGAGAAAGCGATGAACGCGATCGCCGAGATCGGCCGCCGGCTCGATCTCGATTACGGCGGCATCGACTTCGCACTCACACCTGACGGCCAGGTGGTCGTATTCGAAGCCAATGCGACGATGCTTGTCCATCGCGAGGCGCCGGACGGCCCGCTCGCGCACAAGAACCCATACGTCGACCGCATCGCGGATGCGTTCGAACGCGTGCTGCACGCGCGCGCCGAAAGCCCGTGCCCCGATACGCGCCGTCCGGCGCCCACCCAGCCATGACGCCCGACTCGCCGCTCACCCACGCCAAGGCGCGCCATCTCGCGGGTGACCTGCCCGCCGCCCGCACGTCCTACGAAACCGCGCTTGCCGAGGAACCCGACAACGCCGACATCCGGCTGCGCCGTATTCGACCCTGCGCGGCCCGTGGCTCACCGCCGTGTCGACAAGCGCGCGCCGGCCCCGAACATCCCCCCGATCGTCTCCATGGACGCCCCGGAACCGCGAACCGGGTCCGCTTCGCGCGCGTCGAGCGCATCGCGGGGTAATCGTCCCTTTCGTGCAAAATCTGGCGGTTTCGCCTGCCTCCGCGCGAGCACCGAACCTCGCGAGGCGGCCGGCGTCGGCGCATCGCCGGTCAGCAGACCGCATCAGCTGGCCGGCGCGCGTCGATGAGCATGTCAGCCACGACGGACACTCAATGCCGTGTGCCGAATACGCCCTCGTCGAGATCTTTCCTGAAATGCTGGAGCCAATCGCTCTCGTCGCAGATCGGGTATTCCTTCGTCACGTGCGTCGACAGCCTCGTAATGCTGACATAGCCCTGGATACCGCAGTTCTCGTCGCTCTTCGGGTCCGTCGTATCGGTTTCGTGAATATCGAAGTCCCTTTCCACCATCCCCTTGCGATGCAGGGTGGAGAGAAAGCCCTCGTGTTCGCCCGGTTCAATCAGCCGCATTTTCATCTCCTGATGTACTCAAAAGAAGGCATCGTCGCCGGATGCCCTTGCGACCTCGGCTGCCGCGCTCACTTCGTCTGCCGCAACTCGACTCTGTCGTTGTCGTCACGGGATGCGGCGCCATGTGCCGAGACATTGCGTCCTCCCCGATGTGGCTCATGGCACGCCACGCTGCGTTTCATGCATGTCCAGTGTCTCACTTTTGCATGCCGTCGTGACCACGACACCCGGCTCGCGTCGAGGTCATTTTCAAATCGTTCGCCACCATCGACAGAATTCACATACGATCGGGAACCCAAATAAGGCAGAATCTCCGACAGACGTTTTGGGGGGCATAACAAGGCGCGACCGGATATCGACGCGGGTCGCAAATGCCCCGTCGTGCGATGCGTCACAGAAACTTGCATGGAGGATGAATGCAGCTACTTGATCACGTCTCGATCGGTGTCCCGGATCTCGATGCCGCCCGGTCTTTCTACGACGCAATCATGACGGCTTTGGGGGCCAGGAAGGTTTACGACCGAAGCGACGCGCTCGGATACGGCGAGCGTTGCACGTCATCCGACACGGCTTCGACGTTCGTCGCGGTGTATCTGGATGCATGCCCGATCGGTGCGAACAGGCGGCACTGGTGTTTCAAGGCCGTCACGCGACAGCAGGTGGATGCGTTCTTTGCGGCGGGTCTTGCCGCGGGCGGGCGGGCGGATGGCGAGCCCGGACTCCGGCCGCACTATCACGGCGACTACTACGCCGCGTTTCTTGTCGATCCTGCTGGCAATCGTGTCGAAGCGGTGTGCCACGGGGCTCCCGCCTCGCATTCGGCGTCACCGGCGACTGCGAACGAACGTTGAAAAAGCGCCCGGCCCGTGAGGACCGGGCGAAGCCATCGGCGAACCGATGACGGAGGTAATGAAACGGGCATGGCCCGCTACCGGGTCATTCCGGTAGCGGACCGATATGTCGAGCAGCGAGTGCGCTCGCCGAGGAGCGGGCTTTCCGTCTTGCGGATCAGCTGCCGCGATACAGCGACTTCATTTCTTCGTCGGTTGCCGGGCGGACCACCGGCGCGCGCGAACCTGCGGCGGATACGCCTTGCGCCTGGCCGCCATAGCCGCTCCGGTCGGCACCTTGCGCGACTTGCTGTTGGGCCACGCGCGCTTCAGCTGCCTGAAGCGCTTCCGGGTAGTGCGGATCTTCGCCGACGGCCGGCTTGTAGCCTGCCTTTTCGAGCTGGACCAGTTCCGCACGCACCTGTGCGCGGGTCAGCGGCGCATTGTCTTGCGCGAACACGGCAACCGGAGCGGCAAGGGCAGCGGCGACGACGACGGCTTGAATCAGGTTCTTCATGGTACTTACCTCCGACTTTGTTTTGTCCGGCTACGAACACCTTGTTCGGAACCGATGACTCCAGTCTAGGTAAGCACGCACTTCAGAGATATCCGGCTTCAGGCAAGAGATTGTTCCCGATTCTTTACTGAATCGCGGAACGGAAGGCGGCAGCCGATGCCGATTGCGGCGAGTGGCCGCAAATGTCGGGGGATTCGGCGCACGGCCTCGCGCGCCGCCTGCCGCGCGGCCTACTGCGCCGTCTGCTGACGCCGATACTCCCGGGCCTTCATTTGCAGGTAGTCTTGCCGGTCGACTTCATGCAATTGCCGCGGATATTGCTCGGTCGCGTCGAACCACCGGGCGAAGCGCTGGTCCACCGGCTTGCCGAGCGTTCCCAGGTACGTGTCGATCGCGAGGTAGTAACGCATCGTATTGCGCTCCAGCAGGCCGCGCACGCCGCCGATGTACTCGTCCTGCGCGGACGACGCCGGGCGGCCGACGGTGGTGAAGCCGACCTTGTCGTGACCGATGGTCGCCAGATACGTCTTCATCGCGACGCGCCCGACCGCGCCGAAACCATACGAGTAAGTCAGATGCATGAACGTGCGATTGCCGCTGACGGGGACGGCATCGAGCACGATACGGTAGTCCTTCGTGCTCATCGGACCGCTGTCGGCATCGAGGTCGACGTGAAAGTATCCGGGGGTCGCGGCCGCCGCATGGTAATGGAATTGCACGCGATAGCTGTCCGTCAGGTCCTGTTCGACCTTTCTCCCGATGTTGACGTCGAGGATGGCGCCGTTCCCGTTCGTCGACGCGTGGCAATACTTGGTGTTGAGGTGAAGGATCAACACGTCGCACCAGTTCGCGGGACCTCGTGCAGGGTCGTTGAGCGTGTTGTTGACGACGTCGAACGGATAATCCACGACCGCGTAGATATCCCCCTTGAGCATGGATGGCCGCTCCATCGACTCGAGGTACAGCGGGCGCCGGAACGCGTTGTGTTTGAGTTGCGACGTGAGGCTCTGGTACCGCGCCATCAGGCTCGCGGCATCGCCCTCCGCGAAACCGGGCGCGCTCCAGCACAGGCAACACCCCGCCAGGATGGCCTTCCACCCGGCCCGGAACAGGGTGTTCTTGCCTGGACGTCGGGCAGGCTCGGATCTGTATGCTCCGGTTTCGCGTGTCGGTTTCGGGTACATGCTGCGTAGCATACCCCGTGGACTGTCCCCCGCCCGCTTCTTGTTATCCATGATTTGATCTGAGGCATTCGCGCGCGGCGGGCACACGGGGTCGCGGACGCGGCGGCATGATGGCGGTACGCACCCCGCTCACCGCGCCGCACATGCGGATCGCCGATAAGCAACCCATCTTTCGATCTTAGTCCGCCGCGGGGCCGCCCCTATAATCGACCGATCATCACAACAACACCGGAGCACACCATGACCGACCGCACCTCCGCCGACTGGCGCCTCGAAACCATCGCCGTGCATGGCGGCTATCGTCCCGACCCGACCACGCGTGCGGTCGCGGTGCCGATCTACCAGACGGTCGCCTATGCGTTCGACGACACGCAGCACGGTGCGGATCTGTTCGACCTGAAGGTCCAGGGCAACATCTACACGCGCATCATGAACCCGACGACCGACGTCCTCGAAAAGCGCGTCGCGGCGCTCGAGGGCGGCATCGGCGCGCTCGCGCTCGCGTCGGGCCAGGCAGCCGTCACCTACGCGATCCAGACGATCGCCGAGGCCGGCGACAACATCGTGTCCACGAGCGCGCTGTACGGCGGCACCTACAACCTGTTCGCGCACACGCTGCCGCAATACGGCATCAGCGCGCGTTTCGCCGACCCGCGCGATCCGGCGTCGTTCGAGCCGCTGATCGACGCGCGCACGAAGGCGATCTTCGCGGAATCGGTCGGCAACCCGCTCGGCAACGTCACCGACATCGCGGCGCTCGCCGAGATCGCGCATCGTCACGGCATCCCGCTGATCGTCGACAACACGGTGCCGTCTCCGTATCTGCTGCGTCCTTTCGAGCACGGCGCGGACATCGTCGTCCACTCGCTGACGAAATACCTGGGCGGCCACGGCACGAGCCTCGGCGGCGCGATCGTCGATTCCGGCAAGTTCCCGTGGGCGGAGCACGCGGACCGCTTCAAGCGGCTCAACGAGCCCGACGTCAGCTATCACGGCGTCGTCTACACGGAGGCATTCGGCCCCGCTGCCTATATCGGCCGCGCGCGCGTGGTGCCGCTGCGCAACATGGGCGCGGCGATCTCGCCGTTCAACGCGTTCCAGATCCTGCAGGGCATCGAGACGCTCGCACTGCGCGTCGACCGCATCACCGAAAACGCGTTGAAGATCGCGCAGTATCTGTCGGGGCACGAAAAGGTCGAATGGGTCAACTTCGCGGGGCTGCCGGATCATCCGGACCATGCGCTCGTGAAGCGCTACCTGTCCGGGCGCGCGCCGGGCCTGCTGACCTTCGGCGTGCGAGGCGGCCGCGACGGCGGTGCGAAGTTCCAGGACGCGCTGCAACTGTTCACGCGGCTCGTCAACATCGGCGACGCGAAGTCGCTGGCGACGCACCCGGCATCGACCACCCATCGTCAGCTGTCGCCGGCGGAACTCGCGAAGGCGGGCGTGAAGGAGGAAACGGTGCGGCTGTCGATCGGCATCGAGCACATCGACGACCTGATCGCCGATCTCGACCAGGCGCTCGCGCGCACCTGACGCGCCGCTCGATCACGGCGGCGAGCGCCATGCCGCCGCCGGCGCGCCCGCGTACACCGCGCTGTGCAGCAGCACCTCGCGGATCTCGACAGGGCTCGCGCCGTTGTTGATCGCGCCGCGCACGTGCCCTTTCAGTTCCGTGCCGCGACCGAGCGCCGCCAGCATCGGTGAATCACGAGCCACGCGGCGAATGCCGCCGCGACGATCAATCCGGCATGGCGGCCGTTGAGCACCATGAGGCCGGTCATCGCGGCATCGACGGGCGTCGTGCGCAGCGACTGGAGCCGCGTGTAGATTGCCGTGTCCGCCCGCATCAGCGGATCGTTGGCGACGATGTCCTGAATCACGCCCGCGAACAGCCAGACACTGCCGACGAACAGCAGCGCAAGCGCGCCGGGCACCCACCGCCCGCGCAGCGCCAGCGCCTCGCGGCCCCCGGCCGTGCGGCCGCGGCCGGCGCGCTCAGTCCATCTCGTAGCGCCGCGCGTCCCGTTCGAGCGCCGACGCGGCGTAGCCGACCGTCGCGATCTCGCGCAGGTAGCGCAACAGGAAGATCGCGATCGATCCCGCTGCCTCGTATTGGTGGACGTGGCGGAACTCGTGCGTGAGCAACCTGCGCGACGCATGCCCTTCCCGGATAAAGATCGCATGACCGAGCGCGAGGCCTACCGCGTCCTGCCCGAGCAGCCCGGTGTCGCACCCGAGCTGGCGCAGCAACGGATCGTCGGGCTGCGGAAACGCATGGACCATGACGACGCGAATCCGCTCGGGATGCGCAACGCCAACCGCCCGCGCGTCGCCGAGGCGCGCCGGCATCAGCGGTTCGCCCTGCGCGAGCCCGGCGGCAGCCGTCGCCTCCGCCCAGGCAATCGCACCCGGCAGCACGGCAGGCAATGCGGCGGTGAGGTCGATCATGGCGGGCGCTCCTCCTGGGACGGTTTCGTTCGTTGCGATGCAGTGTAGCCCGGAATCATGCAACGACGGTGAACCGGCCTCCATGAAGCGCGTCCCGGCGCGCGTCACGTCCGCGGACAGGATGCCGCCCGGACCCACTTCGCTCGGAATGCAGATCTTTTGCGACCTCACCCCGCTTCGCGGCGGCGACGCTGCCGGGAGGGACGCGCGTCCGCCTCAGCCGCTCACGTCTTGCTGGACGCCCCCTCGTCGCCGCTCGACCAGCCGCCGCCGAGCGCGAGATACAGCCGCACCGTCGCGAGCGCCTCGCCGGTCTGCGACTGCACCAGCTCGTCTTCGCGCCGCAACGCGTCGATGCGCGCATCGAGCACGTCCTGCATCGTCCGCCGGCCGCCTTCGTAAAGCCGCTGAGCCTCGTCGGCGTTGCGACGCGCGATCTCTAGCGTCGTCGCCAGCCGCTCGCTGCACTGGTCGAAGCCGTGACGCACGCCATACGCGTTGTCGACTTCCTCGAGCGTTTGCAGCAGCGTCCTGTCGTGCTGCGCGAGCGCGGCCTGCAGGCGCGCGTCGATCTGGCTCGTCAGCGCGGAACTGAGCGGCGCGGGCGCAACCGGATGCGCCGGGATGGTCGGAGGCATCAGTTCTCGCACACGATGGCGGAGAGCATGAACGGGATGACCTGGTGTATCGCCGCATGGCTGCCCGCTTGCCGCAACAGCGCTTCGGCCGAATCGGTCGAGCCGAACACCACGGCGCCATAGATCGGCCCCGAGGGTGTCTTGCCACTCCCCTGCCTGAACATCGGATCGCCCGGCTGGTATCCGAACACCGCGCGAACACGCAGGCCGAATGCGGTGAGCCCAGCATCGGGCCTGGGCTTGAATGCATTGACCGAGTTGGGCTCGACGAGCATCGGGGAGGGCTCGATCGACTGGTCGCTGATAAGCCTGGAGATAAACGCGTGCGCGCTGGACTTGCAGGTGAACTGGTCGTCGAGATCGTGTGCGAGCACGGACGCGGGACACAGCCCCACCCCCTGCAAGATCAACGGAATCAGGGTGGTGAAAAAGCGCTTGTGCATGACATGACTGTTGAATGTCTTCTGCTCGATGCAGCGACGGCGCAAGCCGTCCGGCCCGTCACGCGAGCGCGGCGCGAAAGAAACCGGCACGCCGAAACGCGTTGCGTGCCGTCGCCGGCCGATGCCTCCACGGCGTTCCCCGGTCTTCCCGCCGCCCGCGGAAATATCATCATAGGACGCTATCCCGCGTACAAAGTTTCTTTTGGAAAAGACGCGACGGTAAAACGGCGCGCGGCCGCGTCGTCACTGGTAGTCGAGCATCACCTGCACACCGGCATTCACGGAGCCGCCCTTGATCGCCCCGTCGGTCTGCACATAGGACACATTCAGCGGAATCGACGGCGATCCGCCTGCGCCGGAGTCGTACCCGGTCACCGTATGCGACTGGCTCAGCGCCAGCGGCTGGCCGCTCGCGCCGTCGGTAATCCGGATGCCGATGCCGGCCGCGCTGGAATCCGGTCGCAGTTTCAACGTGCCGGGAGCGCCCGCGACCGCGCCGTCGATCGGCGACAACTGGTAGCCGATCCGGTTGTAGCCGGCCGGGCAGTTGTTCAGGCGCAACTGGAACGCCGTCTCGCCCGTGGTCGAGCCGACGCCATGGAAGGCGTTTTGCGGAACCGGCGGCAGTGCGACGGTCTGGTCGGACACCGAGCACGTGCCGTTGATAAAGGCGGCCTTTGCGTTGAGATATATCACCGCGGTCTCACCAAGCAGGCCGGACGTGTAACTGACTTGAAAGTAGGAATTGAATACGCCCGAATTCAACGAGCCGTCTTTCGGCGTGCGGCTGTCGCGAAACAGCTGGACTTCGGCAATGCCGCGCAGCGTCATGCGAATATTATCCGTCACCGGCGTGCCGTCGACGAGGACCCGCACCGACAGGCCGGACACATTCGTTTCGAGGTCGGGGCCGTTTCTCGACTGGAACACGCTTCCTTTGTTGAACAGCAACGCCCCCGTGAGGTCGCAGGTCTCCTTGCCGCAAAATTCCTGCGGCGTGTAGTAGGCCCGCGCGACGACCGTGCCGGCCGGTGCATTCGACGGAACCGCAAGCGATGCGTTGCCGAACGCATACAGCGCGGTGGCAACCGCCGGAACGGGCGCCGCCATCGCGGCCAGCGCCAGCCAGGACATGATGCGCGCGACCACATGACGCTTGCCGCGCGTCGCTTCTTTCGAACGGTGAACGGTAGAGAACATACGTTTTCCTTATTGATTGCTTGCGATCGCCGATCCCGGTGCACACACGCCCTTGATCGCCTGGAAGCCCGCGCGCTTGCCCTTGCCGTCGCGCGTCGGCAGCTCGTAGGAAATCCGGCAGGCCGACCCGGCGCCGTCGCCCCATCTGACCGTCAGCTCGCCTTTCTCCTCCAGCCCTCGCGCAAAGATCTTGCTCGCCTGCGCGACGATGCCGATGTCCTTGCCGGTGGCGTCGTAGACCGCCGCGCCGAACGGCAGCGGCGTGCCGTCCGCTCGGCGCGCCTGGATGATCGCGGCGCGGCCGGTCTCGGTCGAGAACCTGACGAACGGCACCGCGCCCGCGTGCGGCGCGACCTGCTGGCTCGTTTCCTTGAGTTCGACGTCTATCGAGATGCCCTTCGGGTCGAGCTCGACGGTGTTCAGGTAATACGGCGTCAGGTACGGCACCACCGCATAGCCGCGGCTGTCGACCCGCACACCCGACGCGTTCGTGACCCGCGCGCCCTCCGCGCCGGGCGCTTCGACGATCGCGAAGGTCTCCGACAGCGGCTGCGACAACGTGATGCCGCCCGGGTGCGCGACCACCGCGCCGCGTGCGCCGATCGAGCCTTGCTGGTAGTCGGTGTTGCCGCCGACGCTCGCGCTCAGCTCCGCCACGCGTGAGCGATAGGTCATGCTGCCGCTGCCGTTGGTCGTCGCGTGGCCCATGCCGGAGGCGTGATCTGCGCTGAGGCTGTACGACAGCGCGTGGTCGGCGCCGGCCGAGCCAGACAGGGTCGACTGCGCCCGTATCTGGCCTTGCGTGTCGCGCGAGAAATTGCCCGTCAGCGTCATCGGGCGCGTCTTGCCCAGCGGGATCGTCACGCCGGCGTAGTAGAGCGTGCTCATGTCGCCGGCCGAATTGCGCTGGCGCGTCGCGCTCAGGTTGTACGAGATGCCGCGGTACGCATTGTTGTAGCCGACCGAGTAGTTGATGTCCGAGCCGGCGCGGTTCCAGTAGCTGGCGGTGGAGGCCGTGACGCTGAGCTGGCCGCCTTTCTCGCCGAGCCGCTGGCTGAGCGTGAGCGACGCGCGGTTGCGCTGGCGCCAGACGGCGTCGATGCTGCCGCCGTTGCGCGCGGTGTCGCGGGCGAGCATCGCGTCGTTCAGGTTGAAGTAGCCGCTGGTGGAGTACCGGTAGGCGGCGAGCGCGATGTCGGTGCCGGTGGCCGCGACCGCCTTCGAATAGCTGAGCCGCAGGCTCGACCCGTTGAAGCGCCGGCCGCCCGGAATCGACGTCAGCGCGTGCGTATAGTCGAGGCCAAAGGCGCCGAACGACGTGTTGAACGCCGCGCCGAGCATCGCGGCCGCGTAGCCGGACGCAGCCGTCACGCCGCCGTAGCCGGTCAGCAGGTTGGTCAGGCCGCGCTGGTATGTCGCCTGCGCAAACAGCGGATTGCTCGAGCTTTGCGGATTGCGCAGCGTGCCCGCGACAAAGCTGTAGCGGCTGATGCCGGGGCGCAGCGACAGCGGCACCGCCGCGTACGGCACGGCGAACGTGTGCACGGAGCCGTCCGCCTCGGTGACCGAAACGTTCAGGTCGCCGCCGTACCCGGTCGGATACAGGTCGTCGATCTCGAAGGCGCCCGGCGCGACCGTGGTTTCGTAGATCGTCACGCCGTTCTGGTGAATCGTCACCTTCGCGTTGCTGTTCGCGATGCCGCGCACGACGGGCGCGTACCCGCGCAGCGAGTCGGGCAGCATCCGGTCATCGGTCGACAGCTGCACGCC
>Ga0335069_10003372_pt1 | contig 24182 bp, 24 predicted proteins | sample Lox_Sample_11_FD_206714 | JGI IMG/M metagenome (GOLD analysis project Ga0335069, IMG submission 206714) | Soil microbial communities from Loxahatchee National Wildlife Refuge, Florida, United States - Lox_Sample_1.1 | ecosystem: Environmental > Terrestrial > Soil > Wetlands | place: USA... | reverse complement strand
CCTCGGCGGTGCACGGTGCCCAGTCGAGGAGGAGCGCGAGCGAGAGGAAGTCCCACGTCCAGACGAGCTGGCTGTTGCGGGCAATCACCTCTGGGGTCGCCTCCGAGGTGGTCGGTGAATCTGCGGCGAGTGTGGCGACGAGGTCCTGCTGGAAGACCCGCTGCTGGTGCATGAACTCGCGGATCGCGGCGGCCTGGGCGGGCGGGAGCGTGTTCAGGTCTCGTAGCTCGTAGAGCCGGACGCCGTGCATCGAGGTGAGCAGCGCGGCGTACCGGCTCTGGCGCAGCAGCCGCCGGGGACCGGCGCTCCACAGCTCGAGGTGCGTCTCGAGCGGCATCTCGATGAACGAATGCGGCAGGCCGGTGTCGCGGTTGAGCGTCGGCTCGAGATCCCACCCGGCCATGCCGATGTCGTGCTGCTCGGCGGCGAGACAGACCTCCTCGCGCGGCTCGACCGCGCCGAAGCGGGGGTTGCCCCAGTTGCGGGCGAGTTGGCCCGAGACCCACGCGTGCGCGGGCTGGCCGATTGCCAGGACGCCTCGATCGTCGGTTCGCAGAAGCATCGTCGCTGAGCGTTCAGAGTGTCGGGCCCCGGAGCCCCTCGAGCAGGCGGCGCATCGTCTGGCCCATCTCCGCGCGGGCCGCCTCCGGGTCGTCGGCCCGGGCGACGACCATGGCCGCCTCGTCGAGTGCCCCGAGCAGCACGTGCGCGAGCGCCTTCGCCGGCTGGGGCACAAGCCGCCCGGCATCGATCGCGTGCTGCAGCGCGCCCTCGATCATGCCCAGGGCGTAGTCGGCATCGGCCGCTCGCCACACGTCCCAGCCGAGGACCGACGGACCGTCGACGAGCATGATCCGCTGAACCTCGGCGGTCATCGCAGCATCGAGGAACGCCTCCGAGCCGAGCACGAGCGCCTCCCAGGGATCGTCGGTCGACATCCCCGCGGCCATCACGTGCCGGGCGGTCTCGGCGCTCACCTGAACGAGCACCGCCCGGAACAGGTCCTCCTTCCCGCCCTTGAAGTGGTGGTACAGCGCACCGCGGGTGACGCCGGCGTGCTGGACGATCTCCTCGGTCCCGACGCCCGCGTAGCCCCGCTCCGCGAACAGGGCGCGAGCGGACGCGATCAGCGCTGCAGTCGTGGCCTCGCGCTGCTCGGCCTTCGTCCGGGGCCGGGGGTCGGAGCCGCCCGCCCGGGGGTCGGAGCCGCTTGCCACGGCTCCGGTTGCACCGTCCGCCCCGGCGCCGGTTTCGCCGTCCGCCGCCTTGACATACATACCGCCTGTATGTGAGGATCCGTACACGCTGTACGTAACACTACCGTCGAGGTGGAATGACATGGCGGAGATCCCGCGTCCACTCGACCACACTCGCGTCCCGCCGGACGGTGAGTGCGTCTGCGAGCCCCTTTTTGGGCGGCGGAACCGCATTCACCTCGCCGCGAGTCGCGAGTGTCGGCGTACGAACACGCGAGCGGCGCTCATCCGGCGATTCAGCTGGCTCCGAACGGACGCCGCCTGCCTGGCCACCTACAAGGAGACTATTCGGAACACCGGTACACTGGAACAATGCCGCCGATCGCTCGCGCGTCGGTGCCGGACCTCGTCTTCGCCGAGCTGTGCGAGGCGATCCTGAGCGGTCGCTACGCGCCCGGCGAGCGGCTTCCGACCCAGCGCACGCTCGCGGCCGACCTCGACGTCAACATGGCCTCGATTCGCGAGGCCCTTGGGCGCTTGGAGCAGCTGCGTCTCGTCGAGATCCGCCACGGAGACGCGATGCGCGTGCTCGACTGGCGCCGGTCCGGCGGGCTCGAGGCACTTGCGGTGCTCGGCAGCGTCGATCGCAGCACGATCGCGGCGCTGTTTGAAGCCCGCCGGCTGCTGCTGACCGAGGCGGCGCGGCTGGCAGCGACGCGACGCAGCGACGAGCAGGCCGCCGGGCTGCGACGTCTGGCGGCGGCGATCGCCGGCGCCGCCGATGACGACGGCGCGCTGGCTGCGGATTGGGCGTACATGGCCGCCGTCGTCGAGGCGGCCGGCAACCTCGTCTTCCAGCTGATCATGAACTCCGTGCGGGAGCTGTACCTGCCGAATGCGCGCGCCTTCGCCCCGGTGGTGGCCGACCGGGCCGCGCTCGGGCGACTGTACGAGCGGGGCGCAACGGCGATCGGCGCACGCGATCCGGACGGAGCCGCCGACGCGCTGCGCCGGCTCGCCGCCGCCCAGGAGGAACGCATGGTCGCAGCGCGATGAACGGGCCGCTTGGCGAGCTCGTCGCCGCCGCCCCGCGATGGCGGCGGCCCGGGATGCGGTTGCTGCTGGCGCTCGCCCGGCGGCCGCGCGGCCTCGCGCTGCTGGCGCGCGTCAGTCCGGCCGACCAGGTCGCGCACGGGCTGCTCGCGCTCGGCCGCTACGACGATCCGGCGCGTGCGGCGACGCTCGGGTGGGACGCCGAGGCAGTCACGGCACGCGGTCAAGCGCTGCGGGAGGCGGAGGGCCGTCCGTGACCGCCGCGCCGACACCGGAGGGCCGTCCGTGACCGCAGGACCAATCCGCGCCGACGCATGCGTCGTCGGGGCGGGTGCCGGCGGCGCGGTGGTCGCCGCCGAGCTGGCGGAGGGCGGGATGCGGGTCGTCGTGCTCGAGCAGGGCCCGCCGCACGATCCGTCGAGCTTCACGGCTCACCCGCCGCAGATGCTCGCGCGGCTGTATCGCGACGGGGGCCAGACGCTCACGTACGGCACCCCGCCGATCGCGCTGCCGCTCGGCCGTGGCCTTGGCGGAACCACCCTGGTCAACTCCGGTACGTGCTTTCGCACGCCTGCGCACGTGCTCGAGCGCTGGCGGACGGAGTTTGGCCTGGAGCTCGATGAAGCGGCGATGCGGCCGCACTTCGAGCGGGTTGAGCAGTCGCTGTCCGTCGCCGAGGTGACCGCCGAGCTCGCCGGTGAGAACGCCGCAGTGGCGCGCCGCGGCGCCGAGCGCCTCGGCTGGTCGCACGGGTACCTGCGCCGCAACGCGAAGGGGTGCGTCGGCTCCGGCGTGTGCGCGTTCGGCTGCCCGACCTCGGCCAAGCAGCACACCGGCATCACGTACATCCCGCGCGCCCGGGCGGCCGGCGCGACGATCCTCACAGGCGCGGACGTCCAGCGGGTGCTGGTCCGTCAGGACCACGCACATGGCGTGACGGCGACGATCGCCGGACGGGGGCACGCCACAGTGCGCGCGCCGATCGTCGTGATCGCAGCCGGAACGGTCCACACGCCCGCTCTGCTCGCGCGCAGCGGGCTCGGCGGCGGCTCCGGCCAACTCGGCCGCAACCTGTCGCTGCACCCGGCGACTGCCGCGGTCGCGCGCATGGATCACGTGGTGGACATGGCGCGGGGCGTCCCGCAGAGCCTGTATGTCGACGAGTTCGCGCGCGAGGGGATCATGCTCGAGGGCGTCGCCGGCCCGCCCGGATACGCCGCGATGGCGCTGCCGCTCACGGGGCGCCGCCACGCCGAGGTGATGGCCGACTATCGGCGCCTGGCGCAGTTCGGCCTGATGGTGAGCGACACCTCACGCGGACGGGTGCACGTGATCGCCGGCCGCCCGGTGATCCGCTACGACCTGTGCGACGCCGACGTCCGCCGGTTCCGTACCGGGCTGCTGCGGCTCGAGGAGCTGTTTCTCGCTGCCGGCGCCCGCGAGGTCCTGCTCCCGTTGCCCGCCGGCGTGCTGCCCGAGCATGCGCGCCGCCGCGATCTCAAGCTGATGGCGTTTCACCCACTCGGGACCGCGCGCGCAGACGCGCGCCCGACGCACGGCGTGGTCGACGGGGCGCTGGCGCTGCACGGCGCGTCCGGGGTCTACGTCGCCGACGGCTCGGTCGTGCCGAGCGCGCTCGGCGTCAACCCGCAGCTCACGATCATGGCGCTCGCGACGCGGCTCTCGCGCGCGCTGCTCGCGCAGCACGGCGCGAGTGTCGGGCCGGGAGGTCCGCTAGACCCCCTGCCCGGCTAGCAGTTCGTTCGTCGATGCGTCCGCAACCGCCTGGGGGTCCGTGATCAGGTGGTTGGTCAGCATCCACTGGCCGTACGCGTTCCACCGGGCCTGGTCCTGCCAGCCCCACGGCTGGCCGGCGCCGGTCGGGAAGAACGCCGGCAGCGTCGCCTGCACACTCGCCGCCTGGAGCTTCGCGTCAAGGCCCGGGTTCGCCTTGACGAGCGCCGCCACCCCGGCCTGGGGATCCTTGCGCACCGACGCATATCCCCGCCCGAGGGCCTCCACGAACCTCCGGAGCAGATCGGCCTTGTCGGCGATCGTGCTCCGCTTGACGACGAGCACGAGCTCATCGTAGGTCGGCACGCCGACCTGGTCCATCCGGATCACGTTCGGACGCTTGCCGCGCTGCGCAAGCTGGATCGCCTCGTAGTTCCAGTACGCGCCGAGCGTGGCGTCGACCCGTCCCGAGAGCATCGCCGGCACGAGATCGGCGCCGACGTTGACCTCCTTGACCTTGCTCAGCGGCACCCCGGCGTTGGACAGGATCGTGTCGAGGTACGCATGCTGGTAGCTGATGCCCGCCGTCCCGACGGTCCTGCCGCGCAGCGCCGCCGGCGTCCGGATGTGCTTGGAGCCGAGCGACACAATCGAGGTGAGCGGTTCCTGCACGAGTGCCGCGATCGAGACGAGCGGCAACCCGCGATTGCGCGCGAGCATCACCTCCGGCTCGTAGGAGATCGCCGCGTCGACCTTGCCGGCCGCGACGAGCTGTAGCGGTGTCGCGGGATCGGTCGGCACCTGGACGTGCACGTCGAGCCCTGCCCGTGTGAAATCGTCCTCGGCGAGCGCCTGATAGATCCCGACGTGGTCGGCGTTCGGCACCCAGTCGAGCATCAGCGTGAACGGCTGGCTCGTGCTCGCGGAGGGCGCGAGCACATCTTTCTTCTCGCCGCAGGCGGCGAGACCTACGGCGGCGAGGGCGATCACGACAGCAATCGTCAAGCGGCGTTTCATCGAGCGAGGTCTCCTCTGGATTCGTAGGCCCACGGCAGCGCACGGCGCTCGGCCACGGTCATCAGCGCGAACAGCGCGATCGCGAACAACGACAGGATCACGACGGTCGCGTATTCGCGCGCCGTCAGCAGCTGCGGGATCGACTGCAGGAACAGGTAACCCAGCCCGGCGTTCGAGCCGCCCGTCATCTCGCCGATCACGGCCCCGATCACCGCGACCGCGACCGCGATCTTCGCGCCGGTGAACACGCCCGGCAGGGCGGCGGGCAGTTCGATCTCGCGGAAGATGCGCCAGCGAGGAGCGTCGAAGGTCCTCATCAGCTTGATCAATTCGGGGTCGACGGCAGCAAGCGCGTCGAGCGTCGCGACGACGATCGAGAAGAACGAGATCAGCGCGATCACGATCACCTTTGGGAAGATCCCGAATCCGAACCACAGCATCAGCAGCGGCGCGAGCATCGGGATCGGGATCGTCTGGGACGCGACGACGAGCGGGTAGGTGGCGGTCCGCAGGATCCACGAGAAGTGGATCAGGATCGCGAGCGCGAGTCCGGCGACCGCGGCCGCGAGGATCCCGAACAGAACCTCCTGGGCGGTGACGAGGAAGTTGCTCCACAGCAGCGCGCGATCGGTGTAGATCGCCGAGACAATCTGGTGCGGCGCGGCGAGGATGTCCGGATCGGCGCCGCCGACGTCGACGTACAGCTCCCAGATTCCGAGCAGCAGGGCCAGCAGCAGGAGCGGCAGCACGACACGCCGTGCGCGCCTCATACATCCACTCCGAGCGCTGCGAGCGCGCGTTCGCGCAGCGTGACGACGGCCGCATCGGTCCGATGGCGCGGCCGCGTGAGCTCGACCGCGATCTCGGCCACGGCGCGGCCGGGCCGTCCTGACATCACGACCACCCGGTCTGCCAGCACGACCGCCTCCTCGACGTCGTGCGTGACGAGCACGACCGTGCGGGCCTCGGACTCGAGGACGTGCGAGAGCCAGCCCTGCATCTCCGTGCGGGTGATCGCGTCGAGCGCGGCGAACGGCTCGTCGAGCGCGAGCACCGGCTTGCCTGCAAGCAGCGTCCGCAGGAACGAGACCCGCTGGCGCATCCCGCCCGACAGCGCCGCCGGCCGCGAGCGCTCGAAGCCGGACAGGCCGAAGCGCTCGAGCCACGGCGCTGCGACCGCGCGCGCCTGCGCGCGCGAGGCGCCGCGTGCCCGCAGCGCGAGGCCGGCGTTGTCGATCGCGCTCAGCCACGGAAGCAGCAGATCCCGCTGCGGCATCAGCGCGGCGGGGGCCGCCCGGACACTGCCGGCATCCGGCCGCTGGAGGCCGCAGATGAGCTCGAGCAGCGTCGTCTTGCCGCACCCGCTCGGGCCGACGACGGCCACGACCTGATGCGGCGCGACGCGCATCGACATGCCCGCGAGGGCTTGTACTTCGCCAAAGCTGCGGCTCACGACCTCGACCTGGACGCCGCCAGGTCCATCAAGATCGCGAGGCTCCTTGACGGGAGCCTCGATCATTGTCTGCGTGCTCCCTCCGCGGGCATTACCCCACAGGTTCGAAGGGTCAGCGCCGGGTCGCAATGTCGCGTGGGCACTATCTCAGCCGGCTTACCCGCCAGCCCCCCTGGGTTGTCAGGTGGTGCAGAAGATGCTATCGCGTGCGATAGGGTGAGGCTCGTGCGAAGCTTGAGGTCCGGATGGCTGGCGGCGGCGCTGATCATGCTTGGCGTGAGCGCGCCGACCGCGCCGGCGTCGGCCAAGCCGAGGTTCCAGCCGCGGGTCGGAACTGCGATGGGACTGATGCCGGCCGTGGGCCAGCCGGAGATCGCCACGGGGACGGGCATCCCCGTCGTGTTCCACGGCGGAGCCGTGATGCGCGGCGTGACGATCCACACGGTCTTCTGGGCCCCGGGCGGCTACAAGTTCAACGGCTCGCCGTCGGCCGGCGTGCCCGGCTACGAGGCATCGATGCAGCAATTCTTCACCGATGCCGCCCACGACTCGGGTGCCGCTGCTTCGAACCTCTTCTCGATCCTCGGCGAGTATCCGGACGCGAGCGGGGGCGGGCTGTACAACTTCTCATACGAGCCCGCGGCTGACTCGCTCGACATCACCGACCCGTACCCCGCGCGTGGGCATCAGTGCGTGTCGCCGGCCGGCATCGCCACGTGCGTCACCGACCTGCAGCTCCAGCAGGAGCTCGACCGCGTGATCCAGACCCACGATCCCGCGGCGCGGGGTCTGCACAACCTGTGGTTCGTGTTCCTGCCGCCCGACGTCGACACGTGCGTCTCGCCGGCGGCCTGCGGCACGAACGCGTTCGCCGGCTATCACGCGCTGTTCGACCTCGGCCACGGGACGACCGTCTACGCGAGCATCCCGGACATCCTGATCGAGGGCACGCCCGGCCCCGGGCAGGATCCGCAGGGCAACCCTGAGGCGGAGAACGGCATCGACACCGCCGGCCATGAGGCGGTCGAAGCGGTCACCGATCCGGAGGGAACCGGATGGATGGACCCGAACGGGTTCGAGGTGGCCGACAAGTGCGAGACCCCGGAGTACGGTGCGCCGCTCGGCTATGCGACCGACGGATCGCCGTACAACCAGGTGATCAACGGGCACCAGTACCTGATCCAGTCGATGTGGTCCAACGTCGCGACGGGCTGCAAGCAGAGCTCGTCCTCGACGGCCTCTTCGCTGCCGCTCGCGACCGTCAAGCTCACCCAGTTCAGCCCGTTCGTGAGCGGCAACATCGGCATTGCGAAGCGGGGCATCGTGGCGGAGATATTCGTCGCGCGAGGCGGCACGATCGTCGCGGGGGGTGGAGCCTTGACGAACGCGACCGGGAGCTGGGGTCCCGCCGCGCTGCACTCCGTCACGGGCAGCGGGCTACATGCGCTCGGCGACGACCGCGACGAGATCCTCGTCCGCTACAGCTCCGGCGGCCCGAAGCCCGACCTGATCGAGACCGGCGACGGCGGCAACCCGTTCACCGAGGATGGGTGGACGGGATGGCTTGCGCTCGACCACGGTTACGCCGTGCACTCGAACAGCGTGATCGTCGGCCCGTGCGCGCAGACGGGTGTGCTCGGAGTGTCCGTCGACGGCGTGGCGAGCGCTCCGCCGGTCGAGCAGTGCGGGACCGAGACCGACGCCGCGATCCTGGCGACCAAGCCGATCCGGGCCGGCACCTCGCTGAGCATGAGCAGCTCCGACAACCGGGCCGTGACCCTGGACAATCCGCCGGGGGCGCTGATCAAGCTGACGATCCCGCTCGGCGAGCCGGGCAGCGTCTCATCGGTCGGCAACGATCAGGTGCTGTTCAGGCCGACTGGCTTTCCGATGTGCACGGCCGACCTGCGCGCGCAGGCCGTCCGCTGCAGCGGGCTCGTCGCGCATGCGGGCTACGTGCTCGTCCGCCGCCGCGGGCACGCGACCGCGCGAGCGACCGCCGACCGCTCCGGCGTTGCGCGCTTCAGCGGCTTTCGTGGCGCGACCGGCGTCGCCGGAGGAGACGTGCTCGCCCTGCGCAACCGGGCCGGCCGGGTCCTCACGACGCTCCATGTCGCGCACCTGCGGGTTGACCTCCTCGGCGATCAGACGGTGATCTCGGGCGGTCGCTGCGAACCCGGCGACTACTACGGCGCGCCGCTGACGGCTCCGGTCACGAGCCTCGCGGTCGGCGTGCCGGGAACCGGCGGAACGGGGCGCATCTGCCCGCTGAGCGGGACGGCCAAGGGCCTGCCGGCGGCTCTCATCTCGCAGGTCGACGACCAGAGCGGCGGGCAGACGCGGACGGAGGTCCCGGTGCTCGAAGGGACATCGCCGGTCAACGACGCGAACCTGTACGGGAGGTTCGTCGCGCTGGCGCAGGCGGGGCTGCCGGGTCCGAACGGCTCGACGATCTCGAGCGGCGCGCGCGTGGCGCTGACGATCACGCCGGCGTCCTCGCGCCACGCGGTGTTCCACGCCGCGAACGTCGACACGGCTTCGGGCGTCTCGGTGACACGGCTTCGAACGGGCAGTTATCGAGCCACGTGGGTCGTGATCGACGCGAGCGGAGACACGCGGACGGTCGTCACGCGGTTCGTCGAGGTGCGCTGAACCGTTCCTGGGGCGGTGCGACCGTCGCCCTGCGGACCGCCACTTAATACCCTCTAGAAAATGCCCCGCGACCGCGATGATATCCCGACCGGCAAGGTCCGCCGCGCGACGAGCACGACGGCGGCACTGGGCCCGAGCAGCGCTCGGCTGGCCGGCTCGCTGCTCGCGAGCCTCGGGCGCTCGCCGGAGCGCGCGCGCGAGGTGCTCGAGGAGCGCCACGCGGAGGTCGCCGATCACGCGGTCGAGGTGCTCGGGAACCTCCGCGGCGGGGCGATGAAGCTCGGCCAGCTCGCGTCGTTCGTCGACGTCGAGTTCCTGCCGCCGGAGTTCCGTGCGATCTATCAGGAGAAGCTCGGCAAGCTCCGCGACGCGGCGCCCGCGATGAGCTGGGAGAAGGTCCGCAAGGTACTCGAGCGCGAGTGGGACGAGCCGGTCGAGGACGAGTTCGAGTCGGTCTCGCAGGAGGCGCTCGCCGCCGCCTCGATCGGTCAGGTGCACCGCGGCGTGCTGAAGGACGGGCGCGAGGTCGCGATCAAGGTCCAGTATCCGGAGATCGCCGATGCGCTCGCGTCCGACCTCGACCTCGCGTCCGTGATGATCGGATTGGGCAAGGCGATTGCGCCCGGGCTCGACCCGAAGCTGATCGCGAACGAGCTGCGTGAGCGGGTGCTCGAGGAGCTCGACTTCGAGCTCGAGGCACAGCAGCAGCGCACGTTTGCCCGCGCCTATCGCGGCCACCCGTTCGTGTACGTGCCGGAGGTCGTCACGGCGCTGTCCCGGCGGCGGGTGCTCGTGACGGAATGGGTCTCGGGCCGGAGGTTCGACGAAGTGCTGCGGATGGATCAGGACGCCCGCGACCAGGTCGGGGAGGTCCTCGTGCGCTTCTACTACGGGTCGATGGCGCGCGTCGGCCGCTTCAACACCGACCCGCATCCCGGCAACTACATGCTGCTCGACGACGGCCGGATGGCGTTCCTCGATTTCGGCAACACCGTCGCGGTCGGCGACCGCGAGGTGCAGCGCCGCGCGGTGATGGCCGCGGTCGAGGGAGACGCGGAGCGGTTCGTCGAGGCCGCCTCCGAGCTCGGCTACGTCCGCGACTCGCACCGCGTGGACCGTGAGGTGCTGCTCGCGCAGGCCCTCCAGGTGGGCGACTGGTACCTGCACGACCGCGAGCTGCGAATCGATCCCGAGTACGTCGCGGGGGTGATCTCGGCGCTGATCGATCCGCGCGCGATGGAGGGCGCGCTGCGGTTGATCCGGCAGTTGAAGGTGCCGCCCGAGGAGATCTGGCTGCGGCGGGTCGAGACGAGCGTGCTCGCCGTGCTCGGGCGGTTGCGCGCGACGCGCAACTGGCACCGGATCATGCTCGAGCTGCTGCGCGGCGATCCGCCGGCGACGGCGCTCGGGGAAGCCGAGGCCGCATTCTGGGCTCGGCGCGGAGGTGCTGCGGCGAGGCCGCAGCGACCGTAGTCGTCGGCAAAGTCCTCGACTGGGGTTCCCGATATCGTGACCGCCGTTCCAGAGCACCGCGAACAAAGGGCATCGGCATGTTTGGTCACCATCATCTGATGAGCGCGGGCGCACAGATCGAGGGCGTCGTGCTCGAGTGGAGCCCCGCTCCCTTCGTCAGGACGAAGGACCGCCTGCGCGTCGGGGTCAAGTTCGACGACGGCCACAATGTGATCCCGATCTCGCTGATCGAGGGCTCGACGGTTCCCGTCCGCTACGACCCCGACGATCGTCAGGAGCTCGCGATCGACCTGCCGGCGTTGCTGGAGCGCGCGGTGAAACATTGGAGCGACTACAAGGCGGCGACCCGGACACAGGCTGAGGCCACGCTCGCCGCGCAGGCGCCGTCGTCCCGGTCGACCGCTGCGCATCATCATCACAGCGTGTCGTCCGCGGACGCCCACGATGTCACGCCGGAGCTCAGCGAGCTCGCGGATCTCCACCGCCAGGGCGAACTCCGGTGCGATTGTGATCGTGAGCGATCGCTCGCGCGGGCTCGCGCTCGTATTGGGGGTGTTGCCTGCGGCAATCGTCGGCCTGATGCCGACGCGGCGGGGCCGACTTGGAGACAATGCTTGGAGTTGGAATCGCGTACGCGTTCGGCCTCGGGATCCCCGCACCCGCGTGCCGGCGCCGAGACGGCTGGGTGCGGCGCGTGTCTGCGGGTCGCGCCGCACGGCCCGGCAACACGCTAGCGCTGGATTAGGCCACGATCGGGTGCGTCAACGCCTTGACGAACTCCTCCAGCTGATCCGTGCGCCAGCACTCGAATGCGACGCAGTACTTCTCGTATGCCGAGATCACGCTGTCGCCGTAGTTCCAGTACAGCCGCGGCTCGGGGTTGAGCCAGAACGTGCGTCCGGCCTTGGCGGTGATCGCGCCGAACACGTCCTCGCGCGGCGGCCGGCCGTTCGTGCGTGCGTCCCCGAGCACGATCACCGTGGCGCGCGGGTGGAGCTCGTCCTCGATCATCGCCAGGAACTCCGTCCACACGCGGCCGTAGTCGGTGTAGCCGGAGATGTCGGCGACGCCGGCATCGCGCGAGACGGCTTCGCTCGCGGCGCGGAAGTCGCGCTCGCGCTCGAACACCTCCGTCACCTCCGAGATCCGCTCGATGAACACGAACGAGCGCAGCTTGCGGAACGCGTCGTGCAGGGCGTGGAGCACACTGAGGAAGAACGTGCTCGCGCTCGTGACGGAGGTCGACACGTCACAGAGGACGAAGATCTCGGGTCGCTTGGGGCGCTGGGGGCGGTACTTGAGATCGATCGGGACGCCGCCGGTCTGGAGGCTGGCGCGCATCGTCCGCCTGACGTCGACGTGCGCGTGCCGCTTGCGGCCCTTGAGCTCGTGGCCCTGGGTCGCGAGCCTGCGCTTGAGCTGCGCGACGACCTTGTGGACCTGCGCGAGATCCTGAATCGGACCGCTCGGGAGGGCGCGGTCGAGCTCTGAGAGCGGGCGCTTGGGCGGGAGGCTCTTCGTCCGTTCGATCAGGTCGCGCTCGAGCTCTCGCCTGAGGTGCTGCTCGAAGCGTCGCAGCTGATCGCGCGGGATGCCGGAGCGGCGCGGGTCCTCCTGCGGGAGCTCGGGCTGCGGTTCGGTTCGCAGGCCGAGCGCGCGCCTGATTCGCTGCACGTCGACGCCGAGCACGCCCGAGCCCTCGCCGCGGCCGAAGGCCGCGATCGCCAGCCGGGCGAGGTCGCGCATCGCCGCGTCCGAGCCGTCCTGGAGCGCGGCCGCGATCTGCTGTCGGAGCGTGTCGAGGTCGATGTCCATCGCCTCGGAGCCGCCGCGGCGTTCGCCGCGCTGGGATTCGGCGACGCCCTGGCGCGCCGCCTCGGCTTCGGCGGCGCGGAAGAAGAACCGCTCGAACACGAGCTCGAAGATCCGGCGGTCGTCCGGTGACTTTGCCAGCGTCGAGGCGAGCGTTTCCTTGAAGTCCGTCTGGTCGGTCCAGGGGACGTAGGCGAGTGCCTCGAATGCGTCGAGCATCTCGGAGGTGCCGATCGCGACGCCTTCGGCGCGGAGCTCTTCGGCGAGCGTCAGCAGGTGGGCCTCGAGGCCGCCGATCGCCGCGGGGGGAACCGGTTGGTAACGGCTCGTCGGCGTGTCAGGCGGCGGCATCTGCGGACGCGGCCGGCTCGAGCTTGACGCCGACTCTCGCCGCGACCGTGTCGAGGTCGGTCCGGTGCTTGACGATGACGCTCATCGTCTCTTTGAACGTGGTCGCGTCGATGTCGCTGGCGCCGAGGAGGATGAGCGCCCGCGCCCAGTCGATCGACTCGGCGATGCTCGGCGGCTTCTTCAGGTCGAGCTCGCGGACCTGGTGGACGATCTCGACGAGCTTGCGCGCGATCGTCTCGTCGAGCTCGGGGGAGTGCAGCCGGACGATCTCGAGCTCGTGCTCCAGCTCGGGGTAGTCGAGCCAGAGGTAGAGGCAGCGGCGCTTCAGCGCCTCGGTCAGCTCGCGCGTGTTGTTGGACGTGAGCAGCACGACCGGGTGCGTCTTCGCCTCGATCCGGCCGAGCTCGGGGATGCTGATCTGGAAGTCGGAGAGCAGCTCGAGCAGCATCGCCTCGAACTCCTGGTCGGTCTTGTCGATCTCGTCGATCAGCAGGACGACAGGGTCGGGGCTGGCGATCGCGGTCATCAGCGGCCGCTGGAGCAGGAACTCCTCGCCGAAGATGTCGTCCTGGACGTGCTGCCAGCCCGCGTCGTCGGCCTCCGTCTGGATTCGCAGCAGCTGCTTGCGGTAGTTCCACTCATACAGGGCCTTGGCCTCGTCAAGACCCTCGTAGCACTGGAGCCGTACGAGGGTGCGGTCGAGGTATTTCGCGAGCGCCTTGGCGAGCTCGGTCTTGCCGACGCCGGCGGGCCCTTCGACGAGCACGGGCTTGCCGAGCTTCGTCGCGAGGAACGCAACGAGCGCCGTCGACTCGCCCGGCAGGTAGCCGACCTCGGTGAGGCCCTTCGAGACGTCGGTAACGGAAGCGGGGCTGTGCGCCATGGCCCAAGGATAGGGTTCGGCCGTGGCGATGCTCCTGCTCGCGGCCTCGGGGTCGCATCTCGGCGTCTTTACGGCCGTGCTTGCGCTTGGCCTGCTGATCGGCGTCGTTGGCCACATCATCAAGTCGCGGGCGCTGATCATCACCGGGATCCTCGTCATCGGGCTGATCAGCGCGTACTTCTCGTTCGTCTTGCAGCCGTCGGGCCGCTGAGCTGTGCCAACTCTGTAAAGAGTCGGCGGCGATTGGGGGTCTTGGGCGCACAATGCGCGCATGAGCAGCCCCCCGGATGTTCATAGGCCGACACTCGCCACTCGGCCCGAGGTGAATGCGGATTCGCGCTCCCACAAGGGGCTCGCAGGCGCACTCACGGTCCTGCCGGAAGCGAGTGTGGTCTTGTGACGCGCGATCCCGACCCGGTCCGGGCAGCGACCAGACTCGCGGCCGCGCAGCACACGATCGTCACGTACCAGCAACTGCTCGAATGCGGGCTCGGGCGCAAGGCGATCGCGGCTCGCCGGCGGACCGGCGAGTTGCGGGTCGTGTTTCGCGGCATCTACAGCTTTGGATGCGGCGTTCTGCCACCGCTCGCGATCGAGCACGCTGCGTTGCTGGCGTGCGGCGAACGTGCCTTCCTCAGCCATCGGACCGCGGCGGCGATGTGGGGGCTACTGCCTCATCCGTCGGAACCCGAGGTCTCGGTCCTCACAGGGGAACGGTGGCCGCGCGGTGGACTCCACCTGCATCGGATCACACGCATCGACCGAGGTGAGTTGCGCCGCAGGGAGGGACTGCTCCTGAGCTCGCCCGCGCGGACGCTGCTCGAACTCGCGGCCGCGCTCGAACAGGCCGAGCTGGAGCGCGCGTTCGACGAAACGTTCGGACGTCGGCTTGTGCGCAAGGCCGAGGTCGAGGCGCAGCTTGGCCGCCACGCCGGTAGCCGAGGGGCAGCTCGGCTGCGGGCCTTGCTGATGGAGGCCGCGATGGAGGGCTTCCTGCGCTCGCGCGGGGAGCGGGCGTTCCGCGCTCTGCTGCGCAAGGCAGGACTCTCAGATCCCGAGGCAAACGTCGCAATCGGCCGCTATGTCGTGGACTTTGTGTGGCGCCGCGAGCGGTTGATCGTCGAGTTTGACAGTTGGAATTTTCACCGTGGCCGCGAGCGATTCGAGTCCGACCGCGAGCGCGACGCGGCGCTGAAAGCAGCGGGGTGGGAAGTGATCAGGTTTACCTGGCGCCAGGTCCTGTACGAGCCCGAGCTCGTCTTGTTCCGGCTCGGACAGATCATGGCGCTCGTCAGTCTTCGCGCTCGAGCGGGATAGTCAGCTGGTCGTCGGCCTGCGTCTGGCGCTGTGCGGCCGGCGTCGAGGGCGGCAACGGCGGCGGTTGGTTTCTCCTCGCGCTCGTCGGCGCATCGTCCGCCGGCACGGGCTTTGGCGAACCGCCTGACGGCACCGGATCCGCCGGATCACCCCGAGGCACCGGATCCGCCGGATCACCCCGGGGCACCGGATCCGCCGGATCACCCCGGGGCACCGGATCCGCCGAGCCCTCCGGCGCCACCGGATTCGCCGGGTCATCCCCAGGCACCGGATTCGCCCAGCCCTCCGGCGCCGGCGGCCGTGGATCGCGCCGCCGGCGTGAGGACCGGGGAGGCCACTCGGGCGCCGGCCAGTCCGTCGGCGGCTGCGAGGCTTCCTGCTCCTGCTGATGGCTCGGTGGCGCGGTGAGCCACCCGACGCGGCGCTCACGCGACGGCGATGCCTGCGAACCCGGGACGGAGGGTGCGCCCTCGGGCGGATCCTGACCCGCCCACAGGCCCTCGGATGAGGGTTGGGCGCGCCGTTGTGGGGCCGCCTGGACCGCGCCACCCTCGGCGATCGGCGGCCGCGCACGCGTGACCGGGCCGGCTGGACTCGGTTCATCGGGCGAGGTCCACCCGCCGCGCGGCGGGTCGTCCTCGCCCGGCAGCGGGGGCTCCGGCCGGTGCGCGGCCCGGATTCGCGAGCCCGCGTACGCGAGCGACGCGGCGACCGCAAGCGCGACGAAGATGCCCCACTCGATCCCATAGGTGGTCGCGTTCTGGCCGTGGGCCGAGCCGCCCTGGTTGTCGAAGGTGCGCCAGACGATCAGCGCGCACGTCCAGAGGCCGGCGATCATCACGATGAGTCCGTCGCCGCCCGGCAGGTGGAACGCCTTCCCCTCGGCACGCTGAAACAGCAGCGTCAGCACGCCGGCGGCGACGAGGAGCACCGCGGCCTCGACGAACGAGAACGCGCCCCACGCGGTCTGGGAGTCCGACGCGGGTTGGAGCTTTCCGCCGATCACGACGAAGAACTGGCGCTGATACCACGGCAGGAACAGCGTCAGGAACAGCCCGGCCGCGCAGTACGCAGCGAGCCGCCGCTCGTGCGGCATCGCGCGCCACGCACGGATCAGACGCCCCGCGCCCGATCCGACCCGGGCGCCGGCGCCGGCAGCCGTGCGGCCGTTACTCATGGGCGCGCGCCGGACGCGAGGACGATGCGGGCGAGCAACACGTGCCCGACATCATCGAGCACGGGTCGGACCTCGCGCGACCCAGCGATACTGAAGGATCGGGCCACGCGTTCGATTGTAAGCCGGGGCGGTTTCAGAGGATCGGGATGTCCTGGACCTCGGCGGGCGCGCGGCGCCGCTGTTCGATCCGCTCCAGATACCAGTCGATCAGCGCACGGAGCGCCAGCAGCAGCTCCCGCAGCGCTTCCGCCAGCCGGCGCTGCAACTCGGGCGGGATCAAGTCCCGCAGCGACTGCAGGAGGTTCGCGAACAGCTCGAGGTCGCCGGCCCGACGGTCCCCGTCACTCCCGGGGATTTGCCACCCGGACCGGGGCGGCTGCGGTCCGGCCCCCGTGGCCTCGCGATCCGCGGGCTTGCTCCCGGCGGGCTCGCTCGCCGCGGCCTCGCGATCCGCGGGCTCGCCATCCGCGGGTTCGCTCCCGGCGGCCTCGCCCCCCGCCGGATCGTCGCCCGCCGCCGGACCGCCACCCGCCGCCGGGCCGCCGCCCGCCGCCTGCGCCGCGGCCCGCGCCGCTGCCTCCGCAAGCAGTCGCTCGGCGGCATCCGACGCTCGCTCGAGCCGCTCCTCGAGGCGCCGCAGCGCCTCATGCGCGGAACCGGCAGGTTCGGTCTCGCCGGACGACGGCTGAGCCGCCCCGATGTCAGGCTCCGGCGGATCGTTCTGTTCCATTGAAGATCACTTCCAGCGCTCCATCCTCGAACGTCGCGCCGGCTGGGTTGAAGCCTGCGAACGCCGACGGGAGCATGATCGTCCGCCGCTGGCCGTCGACGCCGACGATCAGCTCGAGCCCGATCTTCTTCAGCGAGATCTCGCCCTTGCGCGCGAACGGCAACGCGAGCCGCAGCCGCGCTCCGTCCTCGGAGACGACGAGTTCCTGCGTGACGGCGTCGTGGAGAACCGCTGCTGGGTCATACCCAGCAAAAATCGCGTCCGCCAACCGGTCAAGCATCGCTGCTCCGACGACCTCCTGATCAAAGTACGGGGCCGACAGCACGGGGATCGGGGAGAACGCCGACTGCACGAGCTCGAGGTGCTCCTCCTGGACGCGACGCCACTGGGCGAAGTAATCGCCCACCTCGGACGGGAACACACGGTTGACGATCACCGCATCGGTGAGGTACCCGTACAGATTCAGATACGTGAACGTCCGCATCGCCTCGCCGATGACCATCTTGTCCGGATTCATCACGAGCCGAATCGTCGAGCGCTCGCGGTCGCGGAGGATCTCGTTCATCGCGATCAGGTTCTCGGACAGGCGCTGGATGTCGGCAAACACCGCCTGGCTCGGCAGCGGAATATCGAGCAAGGACCGGGCCAGCGGCCGCGCGGCCGCGAGGATCTGGCGCTCCATCGGGAAGACCTTCTGGATCCACCACCGCGCGACGTCGGGAAACGAGAGCAGCCGCAGCGTCTCGCCGGTCGGCGCACAGTCGACGATGATCGCGTCCCAGTCGCCCGACTGGTGCTGCGCCTGCAGCCGCAGCAGCGAGAACAGCTCGTCCATCCCCGGCGGAACCGTCAACTCCTGCGCGGAGATGCGGTCGACGCCGCGCTCGACGAACAGCTCCCCGAGCCAGTCCTGGACGCCCGACCAATGCCGTTCCATCTCCTCCTGGGCCTTGACCTCTTGACCCCAGAGCCCGTCGCCGGCGAGCCGCGGCTCCGCGGACAGGTCCACCTCGAGCGACTCCGACAGGCTGTGGGCGGGATCGGTCGAGATCACGAGCGTGCGCAGGCCCACGGCGGCGCATCTGCGCGCGGTGCACGCGGCCACCGACGTCTTTCCGACCCCGCCCTTGCCCGTGTAGAGGATCGTGCGCGGACTCATGACCGGGGCGAGTCTACGATTCGGGGGGCGACCCCGCATCCCGTGGCCCGCACGACGCCGGCGTGATCCCTGCGGACGGACGTCTCGCTAGCGCGAAACCTGGATCGTGCCGACGATCCGGTTGAAGTTGCCGGCCTGGTCGGTGGCGGCGAGACGGACGTTGTAGCTCCCCGCCTTGCGCAGCGCGGGGATCGAGAACGCATCGGTGCCGTAGCCGAAGTCCGCGCTCGTCAGGAACACGGTCTGGCCGTTGTCGCTCACGACGATCCCGACGTGGGACAGCTTCGACAGGTGAAAGCTGATCGTCGCCGGCGCCCCGGCACGAACGCGTCGCGTGAGCAGCCGCAGCGCCGGCGGGGTCTTCAGGTAGGAATCGAAATGGGCCGCAGTCGTGCAGTAGACGGCTGCGTGGACACGGTCACACAGCTCGTGCAGGAAGCCGGTGACAAGCTCGTGATAGCTGAGCGTGTCCTCCTCACCGGGCTGGTACAGCGACCATGCCCCGGTGTCGTAGCCCGGCACGGCGGAGCGCGCCTCCGCATCTCCGGCCGCGAACAGCCGCAGCGCCGTCGGGTCGTCGGTCGCGTGTCCGTAGTCGTACAGCCCGATCAGGGTCTGCAGGAACCCGTTGATGACGGTCGCCCCGGGCGCAAACGAATACAGCAGGTACCATGAGCCGTGGGCGGCGGGAATCGTGACGCCGACCGGCGGGCGTGCCTTGAACAGCGGCAGCGCCCGGCGCGCGACGTTGAGGTAGCTCGTGTCGGCCGAGGCCTTCGCGGCGCGGGTCAGCGCCTCGATCGCGGTCGCTTGGGACATCGCGCTCGTCCACGGCGGGTTGCCTGCGTCGAACTGGAAGTAGTACTCCCAGGCGATCCCTCCGGCCCGGTGTGCCGCGAGCGGGATGATCTCGGCAAGGAGCCGCCGCATCCGCGGGTACTGCGAAGGCCCGGCCGTGTACAGGCCGTCCGCCCTGCCGAAGCTTCCGAGTTCCTGGAGCTCGATCCCCTGGCCGGGGTAGTACTGCCACACCAGCTCCGACCCGGTGAACTCGACGCGCTGACCCGAGGCGAGCAGTGGCCCGGTCGTCCACCACTGGCGGTTGCGGTCGAGCGTGAGGAACAGCGCCGGGAGGCGCGACGGCGTCAGCTGACCGGAGGCGGCGATCGCGTGCAGGTTCTGGATGACGGCCTCGAGCTCGACCGCACGCGTACCGCGGAGCCGCTGCCCGGCGCTCAGCGCAGTGTTGAAGCTGGAGAGGTAGCGCCGAAAGTCGCTCGTGGAGATCGCGTGGATCCCGCGTAGTCGCGCGAGCTCGGTCCGCACGTTGCGATCGACCGCCTGTCTCGGACCCGGGCCGGCTGTCGCTGCACGGGCCCCGCCGGCCGGCGCCGGCGTCAGCGCCGGCGTGGTCAGGAACGGATCGTTGCGCACGCTCGCGCGGCCATGCGCGTCGAGCACGACGACGGTCGCCGCAGCGCAGACCGCAGGCGCCGCCCACGCCAACCACAGCGTCCCTGCAAGGACTCCAACTAACCGACCCCTACTCACGTAGCCCAATGCTAGATTCGCTGACGTTCTCACGCCAGTGGTGACGACGAAGTTTCACGGATGTCTCGCGGGATCACCCGAAAACGCCTGACCGGCGCCCTGCTCAGCGCCACCGTCGCGCTTGTTCTGAGCGCCTGCGGGAGCAGCTCCGGCGAGGACGCCAACACCCTGCTCAAGCAGACGTTCGGCGGCTCGCACACGGTCACGAGCGGCAATGTCACCGTCAGCTTGATGGTGAACCCATCAGGCTCGCGAACCCTCAACGGTCCGATCAGCCTGAGCTTCGGCGGTCCCTTTCAGAGTCGAGGGAAGGGCCAGCTTCCAGCGTCGAACTTCAACATCAGTGTCACCGCGTCGGGGCGCAGCGGCTCGATCGGAATCCTGTCGACCGGCACGAACGGGTACGTGACGCTGCAGGGGACCAGCTATCAGCTTCCCGCGTCGACCTTCCAGAAGCTCGAGTCGAGCTTTGCGCAGGTCGCCTCCCCGCCGGGCGGCGGATCGAACGGCGGCTCTCTGTCCAGGCTGGGCATCGATCCGCTGCACTGGCTGATCAAGCCTGCCGTCGTCGGTCACGAAAGCGTCGGCGGTGCCGACACGACTCATATTCGCGCCGGCGTCGACGTGGCCGCGCTGCTCGCCGACGTCAACACGATGCTGCAGAAGGCGTCCTCGCTCGGCGTGCCGGCCACGACCAAGCTGCCGAGCATCTCCGATGCCACGCGCGCGCGGATCGCGAGCGAGGTCAAGAACCCGACCGTGGACGTGTGGACCGGCAGCGGCGACAAGACGATCCGCAGGCTGTCGCTGTGGCTGACCGTGCCGGTCACTGGCCAGATCTCGAGCGCGCTCGGCGGCTTGAGTTCGGCCCAGATCGCGGTGAGTCTGCAGTACGCCGAGCTCAATCAGCCGCAGACGATTCAGGCGCCCGCGACGGTGCGGCCGTTCAGCGAGTTCACCACCCAACTCCAATCGTTCCTCGCGGGCGTGCAGTCGGCGACATCCGGCGGATCATCGACGTCGGCGGCCGCCACGAGCCTCCAGCGCTACACGCAGTGCGTCCAGGCCGCGCACCAGAACACCGCCAAGATGCAGCGGTGTGCGGCGCTGCTGAGCAAGTAGACCTCACAACCAGCATCCGACTGGGTGCTACTCGCGTCCGACCTCTTGGTCGTCCTCTTCGAGCTCGTCGGCTGACTCGTCGCCGTCGTCGCTCACCGCACCCGGGTGGTAGTGAATCTGGAAGCGCTCGAGCAGCTCGTCGCGGCGGTTCTCGTCGACGGGAGTCTCGTCCGCGATCAGCACCCAGTCCGCGCCCTCGTACTCCTCCATGTTGAAGATCTCGGAGTCGAGCTCGGGCGAGTCGTCGACGACCACGAGCACCTCCGTCTGGGGGTTGAAGTAGGTCCCCGGCCGGTTGACGAGTTCCTCTAGCTCAAAGCTGCGCGGGTCGGCCATCTGCCGCGGAATGTAGCGGGTCGGGCAGCGCCGTGGCGGTCGCTCTACAGAGATCCGAGCTCGGCGATCTGGCGCGCGACCTCGGCCTCGACGTCGAGCGGCGGTTTTCCCGCACGCACGCGCCGGTGATTGCGCGCGCTCACGAGGTCGCGGATCTCCGCACGCAGGCCGTCGTCGATGGCTGGCGCGGTCAGCCGGCTCAGCTCCTGCTCGATATCGATCGGCTCCTCGCCGCGACGCTGCCGGCGCGCGTTGCGGGCCTCGAGCAGCTGGCGGATCTCGGTGTCGCGTTCGAGCTGGGCCGCCGCGGAGTGGCTTGACCGCTCGCGCCGCGAGTCGTCCTCCATCAGCAGCAGATCCTTGCCGTACTCCTCCCAGGTCCTGCCGCTGAGAATCAGCGCCACGAGGGCGGCCAGCAGGCCGACGGCACAGACGACCCAGACGACGGTTCCAAACGCAGCGTGCACGCACTGACAGTGTGGCGCACGTCCCGCGCGATGCCGAGTGCGACGACCTCGTAGTTCGCCGCAGCCCACTCGCGGCGGAACCGCGTTGCGGACCGACCTCGATTGAGTAAGCTTCGCACTACCATTGACTGACTAGTCAATCTGTCTTCTGCGCCGGTTGCGGAGCGGGGGTCTGGAGGCGGCAGGCGAGCCACAAAGTGCCTGCAAATACCGGGCCTTTGCCCCGCCAGGCGCCCGCATCGAAGGAGAAATCCACTGTGGTTGATTTCACGCTCACTGACGAGCAGAAGAGCATGCGCGAGATGGCGCACGACTTCGCGGAGAAGGAGATTCGCCCGGTAGCGTGGGAATACGACCGGGACGGGACCTGGCCGCAGGAGCTGATCGATAAGGCGTGGGAGCTGGGGCTGATGAACGGCCACCTGCCCGCTGAGTACGGCGGCCCGGGGCTCGGGTACCTGGAGGGCGTGCTGATCGAGGAGGAGCTCGGATGGGGTTGCTCGGGCATCGCCACCTCGCTCACGTGTAACGGTCTTGCGACCGCGCCGATCGGACTCGCGGCTTCCGAGGAGATCAAGAAGGAGTACCTCGGCCGCCTCAGCGAAGCGCCACTGCTCGCATCCTTCTGCCTCACCGAGCCGGACGCCGGCTCCGACGTATCCGGAATGAAGACGACCGCGACCCGCAAGGGCGACAAGTGGGTCATCAACGGCTCCAAGTGCTTCATTACCAACGGCGAGTACGCCAACTACTACACGGTCTATGCGAAGACCGACAAGGAGGCCGGACACCGCGGCATCTCCTGCTTCGTGGTCCCGCGCGACGCCGGCGTGATCGTCGACAAGCACGAGGACAAGATGGGCCAGCGCGCCTCGAACACGGCGACGATCACCTTCCCCGAGGTCGAGATCCCGCTCGATCACCTCATCGGTGAGGAGAACAAGGGATTCAAGATCGCGATGATGACGCTCGACCGGACCCGCCCGGGCGTCGCCGCGATGGCGGTCGGCGTCGCCCGCGCCGCGATGGAGTTCGCGATCGACTACTCCAAGGAGCGCGTGCAGTTCGGCGTCCCGATCGCGATGCACCAGGCGATCCAGTTCATCATCGCCGACATGGCGACGAAGGTGCATCTCGCCCGCCTCGCGACCTGGAACTCGGCTGTCCTGCTCGACCAAGGCCGGCGCAACACGCTCGAGTCCTCGCACGCAAAGCGCTTCGCGGCCGACACTGCGATGGAGGTCACGACGGACGCCGTCCAGGTGTACGGCGGCTACGGCTTCATCAAGGAGTACAAGGTCGAGAAGCTGATGCGCGACGCGAAGATCCTGCAGCTCTACGAGGGCACCGCCCAGATCCAGCGGCTGGTGATCGCGCGCGAGACGCTGCTGCCGCGGCGGGTCGAAGAGCCGGCGGCCGCCCACGCGTAGGACGCATTTGACGGGGCCGTCCTCCGGGGCGGCCCCACGTCACTCCGAGGCGTGCCGTCGGGACCCGGCGCCAAGATTCAGGCGATGCGCCCCAGACAGCTCGCCGCGATGATGCTGTGCCCTGTGCTCGCCGGCTGCGCGGTCGCGAGCGGCGCGGCGAGCGCGCCGGCGCAGCGCCAGCCGAGCCCGTGTCACGCGCGCGGCCATGGCCGTTTCTCGCTGCCCGATCGCCACTGCACCCCCGGGGTGATCGCTCCCGCCGTCACCCAGGGCAACATCCAGCGGACGATCTGCAGGCCCGGCTACAGCAGCTCGGTCCGGCCGCCGGAATCGGTCACCGCGCCGGAGAAGCGTGCGAGCATGAGGGCGTACGGGGACACCGGCTCACCGCGCCAGTACGAGTACGACCACTTGATCTCCCTCGAACTGGGCGGCGCGCCCAACGACCTGAGGAACCTGTGGCCCGAGCCGGGTGCGAGCCCGAATCCGAAGGACCGGCTCGAGAATCGGCTGCACAAGCTCGTCTGCAACGGATCGATGACGCTCGCGTCCGCTCAACGTGAGATCGCGACCGATTGGGTGACGGCCTATCACCAGCTGTTCGGCGCCGGCTGATCAGACTGCCGTCGCACCCGATGCGCGCGGCGACCGGGTCTCGGCCGACTTGTGCGTGGCCGGCTTCTTCGCGGACGGTTTCTGGGTCATCGCGTAGATCCCGAGGACGACGGCGGCGGCGACGAACACCGCGCAGAGGCCACTGAGAACGACTCCGGCCGTGCGCGTTCCCGAGGACTTCGAGGTGTTGAACTGCTTGAGCCCGAGCAGCAGCAGCCCGAACGCCGTGGCGACTCCCGCGCCGCCGATCATCGCCGCGACGCAGATCTTCCAGAGGGCGCTCCAGTTGACGAACTCCGAGGCGACGAGGGCCATGCGTGCGTCCTCAGGCGACGGCCGGCTCGGCGACGACATCGAGGCGCTCAGCCTCCATTTCCGAGCCGATCTGGCCCAACCGGTACCCGCTGATGGCCTCGATCCTCCCCAGCCGCCGAATCAACCTGTACGCGATGAACATCGCGGTCAGAGCGGCGACGCCGCAGATGATCGGCGACTGGATCGCCGGGACGATCACCGACTCAACGAGGTTCTGCCCGTTCACGGCGCTCGCGCTGCTGGCAACGATCGTCGCGCCGATCAGGGCGTGGCCGGAGCTCGACGGGATCGTGAAGTACCAGGTGATCAGATTCCACGTCATCGCCTCGATCAGCGCGG
>Ga0335069_10003371_pt1 | contig 24186 bp, 23 predicted proteins | sample Lox_Sample_11_FD_206714 | JGI IMG/M metagenome (GOLD analysis project Ga0335069, IMG submission 206714) | Soil microbial communities from Loxahatchee National Wildlife Refuge, Florida, United States - Lox_Sample_1.1 | ecosystem: Environmental > Terrestrial > Soil > Wetlands | place: USA... | reverse complement strand
CTGATGGCGGCCGAGCTCGGCCGCGACGCCGCCTGGGCGCGCGCGCAGGTCGCAGCGTACGAGGCGCTAGCGCGCGGATATCTGCTCGACGCCTAACGCGCCGACGCGTCGCCGGACTCCGCCACCCCTCGCCCGGTTCCCCACAGCGCGTACAGGCGCTCCGCGAACAGCGCGCTCGCGACCTCGTTCGGATGCTGGTCGACCGGAAGGATCCAGAGATCGGAATCGCGCCGTCCGCGCACCGAGTCGGTGATCTCGAGAACGGGGATTCCCTCCGCGGCCAATCGCCGGGAGAGCTCGTCGTAGACCGGCCGGAATCCCTCGGCTTCGAGGTCGATCAGCACGGGTAGCAGGACGATCCGGAAGCGCGCGCCGCGATCGGCCGCAGCGCGCGCGAGCTCTCCGATCGCGGGGAAGTTCCGCCGGTAGCGCGAGCGCTCGAACACGGCGGGCGAGGTCAGGTATGCGAGCTTCAGCCGGCGCCCGATCGATGTGTTCAGGCGGTAGAGGACGAACTCGACCAGGCGGGAGTATCGATCGAGCGGCGTGCCGAGCAGCTGATTGCGGATCACCTCGCTCGTTCCGAACGAGACGACGTCGTTCACGTTCAGCGCGTAGAGGACCTCGCCGTGCGGCGGCGAGGGGTCGAGCGCTTCGTAGATCGCGAGACAGCGCCTCGTGTCGGCGCCGGACTCGCCGAAGTCGTACAAGGTCGTCGGGTCGCCGCCGGCGTCGAGCCGCCGCTCGAGCTGTCGGACCCACGTGTCCTCGTAGTGAAGGCCCGAGCCATATGTGAAGGAATCCCCGAGGACGACGATGGCGCGCCCGCGCGGCTCCCGCGCCGCGGATTCGAGCCAGCGGGCGCCGTGCTGATCGAAGTGATAGGTCACGGTGTAGTCGCTCTTCGCGTAGTAGCCGCGGAAGTCGACCGCTGGATCGATGCGCTCGCTCCAGGAGTTGAAGGGGACGCCGAAGCGTTTCTCCCCGCCGGTTCGCGTCCGGTGGTAGTACTCGTTGTTGGTCTGGATTTCGCCGACGGGATGCAGCCGGAACCAGATCTCGAGCGCCGCGAGCACGAGGAGCAGGCTCACGAAGCTGACGGCGAGATTGGAGCGGAGCGACGTGCGCCTCTCCGCGCTCTCGCGATGCGAGCGCGCCGATCGTTCGGGCATGCGGGGCGCGATGCTACCCGAGCGCTCGGGTGCCTTGCGCGGCGTGCTACCTAGCCTCCGTGTCGCACGTCCCCCCGCCCCCGCCCGCGGCCGCCGATCCGCTCGCGGCGCCGCCGCTCGGACGCCCGACCAAGTTCTGGTACGGACTCGGGCAGCTCGCCGAGGGGCTCGGGCACGAGGGCCTGAACCTCTTCCTGTTCTTCTACTACACCAGCGTGCTCGGTCTCTCGGGCGCGCTCGCGGGACAGGCGATCCTGATCGCGCTGCTCTTCGACGCGGTCACCGACCCGCTCGTCGGCGTGTGGTCGGATCGCATCGCCTCGCGCTGGGGACGCCGCCACCCCTTCCTCTATCTCTCCGCGATCCCGCTCGGTGTCTGCTTCTATCTCACCTTCGTGCCGCCGGTGGGGCTCCCGCAGGCGGGCCTCTTCGCCTGGCTCGTGGTCTTCGCGGTGCTGACGCGCGTCGCCACCTCGATCTTCAACGTCCCGCACCTGGCGCTCGGCGCGGAGCTCTCGCGCGACTACGAGGAGCGCAACCAGATCTCGGCGCTGCAGTTCTTCTTCGAGCGTGCGGGGCACGGCATCGCCGGCATGTTGGCCTTCTTGTGGTTCTTCCGATCGAGCGAGGCGTACCCGAACGGGCAGCTGAATCCGGCGGCGTATCCGAGGCTCGCGCTCGTGCTCGCGGTCGGGATGGCGCTCGCGGTGCTGCTCTCCGCGTGGCGCACGCAGCCGCGCGCGCGCTTCCTCGCGCCGGCCGATCCCCGCGCGCGCGCGCGCGGCTTCGCGTCGGTCGCGCTCGGCGACCTCGTCGATTCGCTCCGCAACGTCTCCTTCCGCGTGCTCTTCCTCGGGCTGCTCTTGATCTACGCGGCGCTCGGCGTCGGGACCGCGCTCTCGATCCACCTCGGCACCTACTTCTGGCGCGTCGGCACCGACGAGATGCTCGTATGGGGGATCGTCTCCGGGTTCACGGTGTTCGCCGGCCTCGGCTTCTGGCCGCGCGCGGCGAAGCGCTTCGACAAGCGGCCCGTCTTCGTGCTCGGAATCGTGCTCTTCGCCTTCTTCACGGCGCTGCCGCCCTTCCTCCTGCTCGCGGGACTCTTCCCGTCGCGCGAGTCCGCGCTCTATCTGCCGGCGTGGCTCCTCAGCACCGCGGTGTGCGCGCAGTTCGGTCTCGCCGCGACGATGGTCACCGGCCGTTCGATGATGGCCGACGTCACAGACGAGGACGCGCTCGCCTGCGGCCGCCGACGCGAGGGTGTGTTCTTCGGCGCTGCGTCGTTCTCCTCGAAGGCGGCCTTCGGCATCGGCTCGCAGATCGCCGGCCTCTGCATCCAGTGGATCGCGCTCGCGCCGAACGCGCGGCCGGAAGACGTGGGCCCCGACGTGGTCACCGGGCTCGGGCTCACGTTCGGCATCTCGATCCTCGCGCTCTGCGGTCTCTCGCTCCTCCTCTTCTCGCGCTACCGCCTGACGCGTGAGCGCCACGCGGCGGTCCGCGCCGCGCTCGCCGCGCGCGAGCCGCGCGCCGCGGTCGCGGGCTTCGCGCCGGACGCGTGAGCGTCGCCCTCCGGCGCGGGAGCCTGTGGCCGGCGGTCCGCGCGCGCACCACCGCGGCGCTGGACTCGGGCGCGCTCGTTCCGATCGTCGGCGAGCTCGAGGAGATCGAGGAGCGCGGCATCCGCTTCCAGATCCGGCTCGCGACCACACTCGAGCGCAAGCGCGCGGCGCAGACGACACGTCCGCCGGACTTCGATCCGTTCCTACCCGTCGACCCCGCGCTCTTCGTGGCCGACGCAACCGACGCGTACGTATGTGTGCTGAACAAGTTCCCGGCGCTGCGCCACCACGCGCTGCTCGTCACGCGCGAGTTCGAAGAGCAGGACGCGCCGCTCGCCGCGCGCGACTTCGAGGCGCTGTGGGCGTGTCTGGCCGAGCGCGACGCGCTCGGCTTCTACAACTCGTCCGAGCAGGCCGGCGGCAGCGAGCGCCATCGCCATCTCCAGCTGGTGCCGCCCCTCGTCGCGGGCGCCGCGACGGTGCCGATCGACGCGGCGCTCGACGAAGCGCGCTTCGACGGGCCGGTCGGAAGCGCGCCCGGGCTTCCCTTCCTCCATGCCTTCGCGCGCCTGCGCGACCTCGCGGGCCTTCCGTGCGAAGCTGCGGCGCACGCGCTCGCCTCGCTCTGCCGCGAGATGGCGCGCGCCTTCGGCTGCGAGCGCCCCGGCCGCCCGTACAACCTGTTGGTGACGCGCGAGTGGATGCTCTTCGTGCCGCGCGCGCGCGAGCGCTTCGAGGGGATCTCGGTGAACGCGCTCGGCTTCGCGGGCGCACTGCTCGTGCGCGACCGCGAGGCGCTCGCGCGCCTGCGCGCCGCGGGGCCGCTGGCGGCGCTGCGCCACGTGGGCGTCGCTGGCTAGGTGAGGAGCCTCGCGATCACCGCGTCCGTGAACTCCGCCGTCGATGCCTTGCCGCCGGCGTCGCGCGTGCGCGCGCGTCCATCGCGCCAGACGCCTTCGACCGCGGCGCGCACGCGCAGCGCGGCCGCGCGCTCCTCGAGGTGATCCAGCATCAGGCACGCGGCCAGCATCAGCGCGGTCGGGTTCGCGACGCCCTGCCCGGCGATGTCGGGCGCGGAGCCGTGCACGGCCTCGAAGATCGCGACGCCCTGGCCGACGTTCGCGGCCGGCGCGAAGCCGAGCCCGCCGACGAGCCCCGCCATCTCGTCGGACAGGATGTCGCCGAACATGTTCTCGGTGACGATCACGTCGAAGCGCGACGGGTCGAGCACCAGCGCCATCGCGGTCGCGTCGATGATGCGATCCTCGAACGCGATCTCCGGGTACTGCTTCGCGATCTCGCGGCCGGCCTCGAGGATCAGTCCCTGCGTCAGCTTCAGGATGTTGGCCTTGTGGACGAGCGTCACCTTGCGCCGCGCGTGGCGGCGCGCGTACTCGAAGGCGTAGCGGACGATCCGCTCGGCCCCGAAGCGCGTCACGATCATCACCGACTCGGCCGCCGCCTTGCGGTCCGAGCCGACGCCGATGTAGTGCTCGACGCCGACGTAGAGGCCCTCGGTGTTCTCGCGCACGAGCACGAGATCCACGTCGGTGTAGCGGCCCGGGAAGAGCGTCCGCACGGGGCGCACGTTGGCGTAGAGGTCGAACTCCTGGCGCAGCGCAACGTTGACAGAGCGGAAACCCACACCAGATGGCGTCGTGAGCGGGCCCTTCAGCGCAACGCCGGTGCGGCGGATCGAATCGAGCACCGCGCGCGGCAGCGGCTCGCCGTGGGCCTCGACCGCGGCGAGGCCGGCCTTCTGCTCGTCGGTCGCGAGCGCGACGCCGGCCGCCTCGAGCACGCGCAAGGTCGCGCGCGTGATCTCGGGTCCGATGCCGTCGCCGGGCAGCAGTGTGATCTCGTGAGCCATTCCGCCTACGGCGCGGCGCGCTCGAGAATGGGCGTCGGGTCGAGTCCCGGCGCGAGCGCGCCGAAGCCGAGGCCGCCGTCGCCACCGAGACGCGTCGCGCAGAAGGCGTCCGCGACCGCGGCGGGCGCGCCGCGCACGAGCAGTGACGCCTGGAGCGCAAGCGCGAGCTGCTCGACCAGTCGCCGCGCGGCGGGCTCGAGATCGCCCGGTCGCGCGAGCCAGTCCTCGAGGCGCGCCGTCGCGGCGTCGAGCCGGCGGTCGCCGCCGCGCGCCGCGCGCAGCTCGGCCAGCAGCGCGGGCACGCAGTCGGGCTCGCGCGCCATCGCGCGCAGCACGTCGAGGCAGATCACGTTGCCCGAACCCTCCCAGATCGCGTTGACGGGCGCCTCGCGGTAGAGGCGCGGCAGCGCCGACTCCTCGACGTAGCCGTTGCCGCCGAGGCACTCCATCGCCTCGACGATCATCGCGGGCGCGCGCTTGCACACCCAGTACTTGCCGACCGCCGTCGCGATGCGCGCGAACGCGCGCGAGCCCTCGTCGCGTGGCGCTTCGTCGTAGGCGCGCGCGAGCCGCAGCATCAGCACGGTCGCCGCCTCGCTCTCGAGCGCGAGGTCCGCCTGCACGCTCCGCATCAGCGGCTGCTCCCACAGGCGCTTGCCGAAGGCGACGCGGTGCCGCGCGTGGTGCATCGCCTCGGCGAGCGCGCGCCGCATCAGTCCCGCGCTGCCCGACACGCAGTCGAGACGCGTGTGGTGGACCATGTCGATGATGACGCGGACGCCGCGCCCTTCCTCGCCGAGGAGACGCGCGCGACTGCCCGCGAACTCGACCTCGGAGGACGCGTTCGAGCGGTTGCCGAGCTTGTCCTTCAGGCGCTGGATGCGGAAGGCGTTGCGCGTTCCGTCCGGCAGCACGCGCGGCAGCAGGAAGCACGAGAGCCCGCGTGACGTCTGCGCGAGGGTCAGGAACGCGTCGGACATCGGCGCCGAGCAGAACCACTTGTGCCCGACGAGCTCGTACTCCTGCCCGGGCCCTTCCGCGCCGACCGGGTGCGCCTGCGTGGTGTTGCTGCGGACGTCGCTGCCGCCCTGCTTCTCGGTCATCGCCATGCCGACGAGCACGGCATGCTTCTGCGCGACGGGCAGCAGGCGCGGCTCGTAGCGCGTGCCGCGCACGCGCGGCTCCCACTCGGATGCGACGTCGGTCTGGTGACGCAGCGCCGGGACACAGGCAAACGTCATCGTGAGCGGGCAGCACGCGCCGGTCTCGACCTGCGAGAGCAGCGAGTGGAGGGCCGCGCGCGCGACGTATGCGCCCCCGCGCGGCTCGCGCCACGGCAGGTTGTGGACCTCGTGCTCCATCGCGAGGGCCATCACGCGATGCCAGGTCGGATCGAACTCGACCTCGTCGATGCGCGCGCCGGTGGGGTCGTGCGTGCGCAGCTCGGGCGTCTTCTGGTTGGCGCGCGCGCCGAGGGCCAGCACCTCCGCGCTGCCGCAGAGCGCGCCGAAGGCGGCGACGCGCACGGCGGCCCAGCCGCCGCCCTCGCGCTCGAGTCCTTCGCGCAGCACGACGTCGGAGCCGAAGAGGTCGACGTCCGCGAACGCAGGCGTCTGGTTCATGACCTCGTGCGTGCGGAAGCGATCGGCCTGCACGTGGGCGAGCCTACCTCGCGTTACTCGGCGCGTACAGCCGCTGATACGATGAGGCCGTGCGCGAGTTCGCGTTGCTCGTGTGCGTCTCGGTCGCGTCGCTCGGCGCGCTCGCCGACCCGCGGCCGCAGTGCGCGGCGGGCGTCGCCGCGACCGCTGCGAGTGCCGTCTCCGCGAGCGAGATCCCGATCGCCCACACGCCGCCGGGCGGCTATCGCGACCACTTCCCCGCTCCGATCCTCGCGACCTGCACCGAGCCGCTCGCGCCCGGGGCGCCGGACCTGCGAGGTCTGTGGCGCACGCTGCGCGCGGAACGCGCTTACGAGACCTCGTACGAGACGTCGTCGCGGGTCTACTCGGTCGCGCGATTCCTCTTCGGGCAGGCGCTCGGCAGCGAGGCGGAGCGCCATCCCGTCCCGGCGGACCATCCGATCTACGTCTACGTCGAGCGGATCGAGCAGTGCGGCGATCGCATCGTCGACATGGGCGGCGGCACCATCGCCGACGCGCGCGCCGACGGAACTCTGGAGCGCGGCGTGCACGACGTCTCCGCGTTCGACTTCGAGACGAAGATCGACGTGATCGCGAGCTACGAGGACGGCGTGTTCGTGCTGCGGCCGCCTCGGATCCCGATTCGCATCACTCGCAGGCTCGATGCGGAGGGCCACATGGTCTGGCACCGACCCGACCTCGGCGACATGATCGTTACACTCGAGCGGATCGGAGGTCCGTGCGACACGCCGCCCGGCAAGGACTGGGTGCGCTGAGCGCGAAAGAGGAGGTCTCCATGATGCAGGTCCTGCGCACGCCCGACGAGCGGTTCCAGCCGCTGCCCTTCTTTCCGTACGCGCCGCGCTACCTCGACGACCTGAAAGGCTACGAGGGGCTACGGCTGCATCACGTGGACGAAGGTCCGCGCGACGCGCGCGAGGTCTTTCTGTGCCTGCACGGCGAGCCGAGCTGGTCGTATCTCTACCGGAAGATGATTCCGGTCTTCCTCTCGACCGGCTCGCGCGTCGTCGCGCCCGACTGGTTCGGCTTCGGCCGCTCCGACAAGCCCGCCGAGGACGCCGTCTACACCTTCTCGTTCCACCGCAACACGGCGCTCCGCCTGATCGAGCGGCTCGATTTGCATCACATCACCCTGGTCTGCCAGGACTGGGGCGGGCTGCTCGGCCTGACGTTGCCGATGGACATGCCGGAGCGCTTCGCGCGCGTGCTCGTGATGAACACCGGCATCGCGATCGGCGAGCCGGTCAGCGCGGGCTTCGCGGCGTGGAAGCAGTTCGCCGGGACCTATCACGACGTCCCGGTCGCGGGGCTGATCGCGCTCTCGTCGCCGGGTGCGCTCAACCCCTACGACGCCGCGGCCTACGACGCGCCCTTCCCGGACGCGCGCTACAAGGCCGGCGTGCGCCGCTTCCCGCAGCTCGTGCCGGTCGAGCCCGGCATGGAAGGCGTCGCGGAGGGCGTGCGCGCGCGGAAGTTCTTCGCGAACGACTGGCGCGGCGAGAGCTTCATGGCGATCGGGCTGCGCGATCCGGTGCTCGGCAAGCCGCAGATGGAGGTGCTGCGCGCGACGATTCGCGGCTGCCCGCCGCCGCTCGAGCTGCCCGAGGCCGGTCACTTCGTGCAGGAGTGGGGTGACACCGTCGCGCGCGCGGCGCTGAGTGCGTGGGGGATGGCGAGGTGCGAGTCGGACAAACAGGCGTAGTGCGAACTCGATCGTGCTGGTTCGCAGTCTTCTTCTTGGGCATCGGCTGCTCCGATCCAACGGAGCGAGCCCACAAGGTGCGCGAAGCGCTGCTAGTGGAGCTTCCGCTCGGCACCCCGCTCGAGAAGTCGAGCAATACCTCGAAGCACATGCTTCCTCCGTGAGCGAGTTCCCAGCGTCGAAGTGCAACGGATTCGTGTTCGAGCCCAGGTTCCGCTGCGAAGGAGGCTCGGCGCTCGTGGCGACACTCGAGGCCGACGTTCAACCCTGGCAACCATTCGTGCAGACCGACGTTCGAGCCTTCCTCGCGTTCGATCGAGAACAGGAGCTGGTTGCAGTCGACGCCTACATCGAGAGCGGTGAACGCTAGCGGCAATCCGTCAACTGAGAGCACCATCGTGACCGAACTCGCCAAGGTCTCCCGCGCGTACCGCCTTGCTGGAATCGGCTTCGTTCTCCTCGCCATCTACACACTCGGAATCCTGAACTACTGGTTTCCTGCCGTCCGCTGGACCGCGCCGCTGGCCAACACGCTCACGTTCGCCGCGCTGCAGCTCATTCCGTTCACGTTGCTGGCCATTGCGCTCGTGACCGGCCCATCGTGGGCGCGAGTGATGTGCTGCGTCGTTCTCCTCCCTGTCGCAGCGCTCGCAGCGCTGCTCGGATCTTGTGCGGCACTCGAGAGCGCTTGGATCGTTGCAGACGGCTTCGACGCCGGGTTTGAGCAGCGCGAGGTCGTTTCGCTCTCTGCCGGCCACCTCGGTATCTACCGGACGAACGGCGGAGCGACGACTTCGTTCGGCATCGCGGTTCGCCAGGAATGTCGCCTCGCTCCCGGGCTCATGCGGGTCAGAAACATCTGGGGCTCCTATCCGGCGTACGAAGTCCGGACTCAGGTTCTGGCCCCCGATCGTGTCCGATTCTCTTCACCGCCGTACGTCTCTGCACCGCCGTACGGCGATCGACCGTCTGCGTGGGTCGTGCAGGAGGTGGGTCTCGAGCCGCTGTGGTGTCCGCTCGGCGACTAACGCCTCGTGTCCCGCAGCCGGTAGATCGCGCGCAGGCGCACGCTCGCGTAAGCGGCGTCGACCTGCGCGCCGAAGATCGCGACGTCCACGTCGACGAACTCGTGCCCCTTCTTCTCGAAGAGATCCGCGATCGCGGCCTCGACCACGAGCTCGGTGTCGGGCTGGATCGCGTGGAAGTGCTGCGAGGTCGTCTCGAGATGCAGCCACGCCGGCATGTGCACGTTGCGGCCGAGCACCCAGTTGCTCAGGCCTAGCACGAAGGCCGGGTTGGCGAGGCCCGTCTCGCGGAAGACCGGCGCCATCGCGTTCGCGTCGCGGAGGTAGCGCGTGATCTCGGCGGCCTCGCTCCAGCGCGCGCGCAGCGCGCGAAGGCCCGCCGCGCGCAGGCGCTCCATCCCATCGCGCGACGCGACCGGACGCTCCGCGTCGCGCGCGAGCATCGGGTCGCCGCGGCGCGCGGGCGGCGCGGGCGCCGCGACGGGCAGCGACACCTCGGCCGTCGCGCAGAGCGCCTCGCGCGCGTCGACGACGAGACGCGCCTCGTACTCCGCGTCGCTTGCCCTCTCGACCTCCACGCGGAAGCGCTCGCCGTCGTAGAGCGGCGAGCGCACGACGACGTGCGCGTGCCCGCGCTCCAGCCAGTCGCGGCCCCACGCGACCGCGGCGGGATGCAGCAGGCACGCCGACACCGACACGCCGGGCACGAGCCCGCCGCGGAATCCGTACGCGCGCGCGATCTCGTCGCCGTGGATCCGGTTCTCCGACTCGGGCACCTGATTGAACGCTTCGGCGGAGAACGACGCGGGAGCCGGCACGGGGGGACATTACCGCCGCAAGCGCCGACGGCGCGCAGCGAGGCGTAGCCGAGCGAAGTCCTCGAACTAGACTGGCACGAGTGATCGACCTCGCGAAGACGCACCCCTTCGATCCGGCCGTGCTCGAGTCGCCGTGGGAGTACTACCGGGCGCTGCGCGCGGAAGCGCCGGTCTTCCGCGATCCCTTCACCGGCATCTTCCACGTCGCGAGCTACGAGCACGTGCTCGCGGCGGTCCGCGACTTCGAGACCTTCTCGAACCGCTTCGCGCCGGCGATGGGCGGAGGCCCGCATCCGACCGGTGACGCGGAGCTCGACCGGCTGCGCGCCGAGGCGGTGCCCGGCGTCGACACCATGCTGACGGCCGATCCGCCCGAGCACCGCCGCTTCCGAGGACTCGTCAACAAGGCCTTCACGCCGCGGCGTGTCGACGCGCTCGAGCCGGGCGTCGCGAAGCTCGCGGACGAGCTGATCGACGCCTTCGCCTCGAACGGCCGCTTCGAGGTGCTCTCGCAGTTCTCGGTGCTGCTGCCGCTCAGCGTGATCGCGGATCAGCTCGGCGTGCCGCGCGCGGATCTCGCGAGGCTGAAGCGCTGGACCGACGGCTTCACGGCGCAGCTCTCCGGCCTCGCGACCGGCGAGGACGCGCGCGAGGCCGTGCGCCGCATCGTCGAGTTCCAGCGCTACTTCGCGGCGCGCGTCGAGGAGGCGAAGCAGACACCGCGCGAGGACATCCTCTCGGATCTCGTGCGCGCGCGCCTCGAGGGCGAGCGCCCGCTCGACGTGCCTGAGATGCTCTCCATCCTCCAGCAGCTCCTCGTCGCCGGGAACGAGACGACCGCCGCCGCGATCGCCGAGGGCCTGCTGCTTTTGGTGGAGCACCCCGATCAGCTCGCGCTCGTGCGCGACCATCCCGCGCTCGTGCCGCAGCTCGTCGAGGAGGTGCTGCGGCTCGCGACGCCGACGACCAACATGTGGCGCAAAGCGAAGCGCGACGCGGTGCTCGGAGGTGTCGCGATCCCGGCGGGCTCGATGCTGCTGCTGCGCTTCGCGTCGGCGAATCGCGACGAGTCGCGCTTCCCGGATCCCGAACGCTTCGACGTGCGCCGCGCCAACGCGAGCGAGCACCTGGCCTTCGGCCACGGCATCCACTTCTGCATCGGCGCGAATCTCGCGCGCAAGGAGATGCAGGTCGCGTTCCGCGCGCTGCTCGGGCGCCTCGACGGGCTCCGCTTGTCGCCGGGCTCGCCGCCGCCGCGCCACAAGCCGAGCGTGCTGCTGCGCGGCCTGGCCGAGCTCCACCTCGACTTCACGCGGCGGCCGTCGTGAACGAGCCGCGCCGACCGCTGAACGCGCTGCTCGTCTGCGGCGGGAAGTTCCACGACTTCGACTTCGCGCGCGTCGAGCTGCTGAAGCTCCTCGGCGAGAACCCTGAGGTGCGGACCCGCGTCGCCGAGGACTACTCGAACCTCGCGGCGCTGCGCGAGGCCGACTTCCTCGTCACCTACACCTGCGACGTGCGCCCCAGCGCTGCCGAGCAGCAGGCGCTCGCCGACTTCGTCGGCGCGGGCGGGCGCTGGCTCGCGCTGCACGGCACCAACTCGCTGCTCGAGATGACGCGCGAGGGCGTCGCCTCGCCGCGCACGCACCCGCTGCTGATGGAGACGCTCGGCAGCCAGTTCGTCGCGCATCCGCCGGTCGGCCGCTTCCGCGTGCGCGTGTCGCGGCCGGAGCACCCGCTGGTCGCCGGGATCGCGGACTTCGAGGTCGAGGACGAGCTCTATCTCTGCGAGTACCACGGCAGGAACGAGGCGCTGCTCGAGGCGCGCTTCACGGGCGAGGTGGCGGGCTTCGTCGAGAAGAGCTGGCTCGACGACGCGCCGCGCCTCGTCATGTACCTGCGTCGGGTCGGCCGCGGCGAGGTGGTCTACAACACGCTCGGCCACTGCCGCGGTCCCTACGACATGCGCCCGCTCGTGGACGTCTACCCGCGCGTCGAGCGCTGCGCCTGGAACGAGCCCGTCTTCTACGAGCTGCTGCGCCGCGGGATCGCGTGGATGGCGCGCCCGCACGAGTCGTCCGCGGCCTAGACCTCCTCGAGCGCGAGCAGCTCCTCGATCGTCTGGCGGCGGCGGATCAGGCGCGTGCGGCCGCCGTCGAGGAGGACCTCGGGCGCGAGGCCGCGCGTGTTGTAGTTGCTCGCCATCGAGGCGCCGTAGGCGCCGGCATCGTGCAGCACCGCGTAGTCGCCGACCTGCGCGTCGGGCAGCTCGCGCGGCACGACGATGCCGCCCTCCTCCTGCGTGAAGACGTCGCCCGACTCGCAGAGCGGACCGCCGACGACCGTCGGCTGCGTGGTGCCCGCGGCGGGGCTGCCGTCACGGCGCACGATCGAGATCGCGTGGTAGCTGCCGTACATCGCCGGGCGCATCAGGTCGTTGAAGCCGGCGTCGAGCAGCAGGAAGCGGTTCGCGCCGGTGCGCTTCACCGCGCGCACCTCGGCCACGAGCACGCCCGCCTCGGCGACGAGGTAGCGGCCCGGCTCGATCTCGAGCGACACCGGGTGGCCGACCATCTTCGCGACGCGACGCCGCGCGGCGTCCCACAGCGCGTGCAACGCGGTGGTGTCGAAGGGCTCGTCGCCGCTGCGGTACGGGATCGGCAGGCCGCCGCCGCCCGAGATCGCGCGCACGTCGACGCCGAGGGCGCGCACCTGCTCGACCATCGCCTCGCACACCTGCTTCAGGTGCTCGATGCTCGTGCCCGAGCCGATGTGCATGTGGAGTCCGACGAGGTCGAGCCGGTACTTCTCGACGTGGCGCAGCGCCTCGTCGAGGTACTCGTGCCAGACGCCGTGCTTCGAGAGCGGGCCGCCCGTGTTGGTCTTGCGGCTATGGCCGTGGCCGAAGCCCGGATTGACGCGGATCCAGACGCGGTGGCCGGGCGCGCGGCGCCCGAGCTGCTCGAGCATGTCGGGCGAGCCGGCGTTGACCGGAATGCCGAGCTCGGTGACGCGAGAAAGCGTCGGGTCGTCGAGCACGTCGGCGGTGTAGACGAGGCCCGCCGGATCGCCCTCCGCCGTGAAGCCCGCGCGCAGCGCGCGCTCGATCTCGCCGCGCGACACCGCGTCCACCCGCGCACCCGCCTCGCGGAGGAGGCGCAGGACGTGGATGTTCGAGCAGGCCTTCTGCGCGTAGCGCACCACGTCGAAGCCCGAGAGGCGCGCCAGCCGCTCGCGCATCACGCCGGCGTCGTAGAGGTAGTACGGCGTGCCCTGCTCGCGGGCGACGCGGGCGGCGAGCGCGGGGTCGACGGGCTGCATGTCGCGCAGTCTAACGCTATGCGGGCAGCAGTCGCACGGGCAGCTTCGTCACCGCCTTGAAGACGGGGCTCGGGTGCAGCGGCAGCGGCTCGGCGTCCGTGCGCTCGAAGCTCGAGGTGCGCTCGAGCAGCACCTCGAGCGCGATGCTCGCCTCGAGTCGCGCCAGGTTGTGGCCGAGGCAGTGGTGCGTGCCGTAGCCGAAGCTGATGTGCGGATTCTTCTGGCGCGCGATGTCGAAGAGGTCGGGTCGCTCGAAGACGCGCTCGTCGCGATTCGCGGAGCCGAGCCAGCAGAGCAGCAGCGTGTTCTCGGCGACCTTCGTCCCCGCGATCTCGGTGTCGCGGACCACGCGGCGTGGGTCGAACTGCACGGGCGACTCGAAGCGGAGCACCTCGTCGACCGCGCGCGGCAGCACCGACGGGTCGTCGCGCAGGCGCTTCAGCTCGCCGGGATGGTCGAGCAAGGTGAGCACCGCGTTCCCGATCAAGGTGGTCGTGGTCTCGTTGCCGGCCACGAGCAGCAGGGTCAGCATCGCGAGCATCTCGTCCTGATCGAGGTGCGTGCCCTCGTGCTCCGCCTGCACGAGGCCGGTCAGCAGGTCGTCCTTCGGCTCGCGGCGGCGCGCTTCGGCCAGCGGAACGAAGTAGTGGTTCATCTCGTCGCGCAGCGCGAGCTGCCGCCGCATCTGCTCGAGGGTCGGCGGCGCGAAGAAGCCGGTGCCGAGCGTCGCGACCGCCTGGTCCGACCACACCTTGAACTGCTCGCGATCCTCCGGCGGGACACCGATGATCTCCGCGATCGCGACGACGGGCAGCGGATAGGTGAGCGCCTGCACCAGATCGACCTCGCGCCGCGCGAGCGCCTCGTCGAGCAGCGCGTGCGCCACTTCGCGCAGCCGCGGCTCGAGCTGCCGCACGATGCGCGGCGTGAAGGCCTTGTTGACGAGGCTGCGCAGCCGCGTGTGATCCGGCGGATCCATGCCGAGCATGGAGGGCGGCGCCTGCTTCGCGAGCTCCAGCACCTCGGGCGGAAGCAGGCGTCCGCGGCCGAAGTCGTTCGAGAAGAGCGACACGTCGCGCAGCACGCCCTGCACGTCGGCATAGCGGAAGACCGAGACCAGCGGCACCGGCAGGCCGACGTGCGCGAAGACCGGATGCTCGCGGCGACCGCGCTCGTAGAGCGCGTAGGGATCGCGGCGCACGGCGGGATCGATGGGGTTGAAGAGGAAGGGCGTGCTCATCGGGATCTCCGCGGGCGCGGCGCGTGGAGCAGACGGTATCAGGCCGCGGGGCGCTGGGGTCCGCTCCCCGACCCGGCGGCGGTCGCCGTCTCGGCCGGCACCTCGGCGAGCCAGCTCCGCACCAGCGTGTGGAAGAGCACGAACACGACCGAGCCGACGAAGAGCCCGATGATCCCCATGTAGAGGAAGCCGCCGATCGCGCCGATGAAGATGATGAGCATCGGCGCGTCGACGCCGCGACCGAGCAGCAGCGGCTTGAGCACGTTGTCGATCAGCGCGACGAAGAGAGCGAAGACGAGGAAGGCGATCGCCGTGAGGGTGGTGTCGGTGGAGAAGACGTAGATGATGGCCGGCAGCAGGACGAGCGCCGGACCGATCTGGATGATGCAGAGGAAGAGCGCGAGCAGCGCCCAGAATCCGGCGCCCGGGATGCCGACCGCCACGAATCCGACACCGAGGAGAGTCGCCTGGATCAACGCGACGCCGACGATGCCGGTCGCGACGCTCCGCACCGTCGACTCCGAGAGCTCGACGAAGTGATGGCCGCTCTCGCCGGCCAGCCGCCGCATCAGCTGCTCCAGGCCCGCTTGCGACCGCTCGCCGTTCACGAGCACGATCCCCGCGATGATGAGCGAGAAGACGAACTGCAGGATGCCGAGGCCGACGTTCGCCGCCGCGGCCAGCAGCCAGGTGCCGACCAGCTTCAGCTGCGGCGTCAGGCTCTCGAGCGCCATCGCGAGGTTGCTCGCGCACAGGCTCCAGAATGCGGAGAGCTTCGCGCCGATCAGCGGCCAGCTCGCGATCGACTCGGGCGGCGGCGGGATCTGCAGCTCGCCCCTGCGGAACTGATCCGCGAGGTCGTGCAGGCTCGAGACGAGCGCGCCCGAGACGTTCACCACCGGCGCGATGAAGACGGCGAGCGCGAAGAGCACGAAGATCGCGGCGGTCACCTTGGGGCGGTTGCCGAGCGCCGCCGACGCTCTTCTGTAGGCCGGCGCGACGGCGATCGCGATGATGAATCCCCACACGATCGGCGTGAGGAACGGGCGAACGATCTGGAAGCACCAGACGAGCAGCAGCAGCACGAGCCCGATGCGGATCGTCGCCTCGAGGGCGTCGCGGAAGACGCGGGTCCGCGTCGCGCTCGGATCAGCCATGCGGTGGCACGAACGGGCAGCCCGGATCGCTCGGGCTCGCTCCGGGGGCTGTGGGGATCGACGCGTTCATCGACGGAGGACTCGAGAAGTTGAACAGGTCCTCGAGCGGGTCCGCCTCGGCGTCTCGCAAGGTCAGGTGCTGGATGTGCGAGTTGCCGTTGCCCCGGTTGTTGCTCAGGAACCGCTTCTCGATCAGCGCGAGGATCGACGTATGGTCGCCGACCGTGTGCGACACGTAGCCGGGCTTCGCGAACGGCGACACCGCGATGAACGGAACGCGGAAGCCGACCTGATCGAAGTGGGCGCACTCGGCCGGGTAGGGCCCGGAATTCGTGAAGCCCGGGCAGATCGCGAGCGCGTCCTGGCGACTCACCGAGCAATTCGCGCCGTTGCCGGGCGTCTCGCTGGTGGGCGGATTCGATAGATCCGCGCACTGACCCGGATCGATCCCATCGGGAGAGAGCGCGCCGCGTTGCGGGGCCGGTGCGGGAGCGACGTGATCATAGAAGCCGCCGTGCTCGTCATACGTGACGAAGACGATCGAGTCCTTCCAGTTCGGACCGTTGCGGACCGCGTTCACGATCGTCGAGACGAAGGCCTCGCCCTTGCGGATATTGGTCGGAGGATGCTCGTCGTTCTCGTTGGCCGGTCCGAGGAATCCGAAGTTCGGGTCGACGAACGCGACCGGCGGCAAGGTGCCCGCCGCCGCCTGTGCGAGGAACACCGAAACGGGCTGGGAGTGGGGCGTCACGAACGGAGGTGCGCTCAGCCGGAAGATGGCCGAGATCGGGACGTCGGAGAAGTAGTCGACCCACGGGATCCCGTTCGCATCGAGCAGGTCGTAGATCGTGCCCGTGATCGGCTTGTAGCCGGTGCCCGGCGGCAGGATCTCCGAGGTGGTCAGATGGCCGAAGGAGGTCGCGGCCGCGGCGTAGGCGCGATTCGGGAACGTCGGACCGATCACCGAGGCGAAGTAGCGATCGTCGATCGCGAAGGTCTGCGCGAGGCTGTAGTAGAACGGCAGGTCCGCCTGCGTGTAGAAACCCATCGTGTCGTCGTCGGTCGGTGTCTCCGCGCCGTGGTCGGGCTGCGAGGAACCGTCGTTCTGCCGCACGAAGCCGTCGTTGGGACTCGACGCGAGGGTTCCCGCCGGATCGGAGAAGTTCGCCTCGAGGTGGCTGCCCGGCCACCCGTGGTCCAGATCCGGCCCGACGCAGTAGCGCGGGTCGTGGAACGCGAAGGCGGTGCTGCCGTCGTCGTCGACGTTCGAGTTCGAGCAGCGCAGGTCGCCCGCGCCGTCCTGCGTGCAGCTGAGTCCGTCTACGCACCGGTGGTCGTTCTTGCTGCACGGGCCTCCGTGATACAGGCCGCCGGGCACGTACGGGAGCGCGCCGAAGTAGTTGTCGAAGGAGTGGTTCTCCTGCATGACCACGATGATGTGGTTCACCTTGTGGAGATTGCCCTCGCAGTGCGCGGTGGCGGCGACCAGGGCGGATGCTGCCAGGACGAGTCCGATGCGGAGCGTCGCGTTCGTGAGCGGCTTCGTGGAAGACACCTCCGAACCCACTCTCGATCCGCGGAGCGAAACATGTCAAGCCGACGCCCGGCCGGAGTATCCTGGGCACATCCCGCACCGAGGAGATCCCATGGCCTTCGACCCGAACCAGCTCAAGATCGCGCCGGGCGACATCGTCGGCTGGCCGATCCTCAAGATCGACTATCCGACCGACGCCGCGAAGATCGCCGCGCTGCTGCCGCCGGGCCTCGACCCGAGCGGCGAGTCGAACGTCCACCTCTCGATCTACTGCTATCCGGTCCCCGACGAGCCCGAGTACGGGATCGTCGTCGGCGTGGACGCGAGCTACCGCGGGACGAAGGGCGTCTATGCGCTCGCGTACGGGATCGACCAGGAGTCGGCCGTCTACATCAGCAAGGACATGAACGGCCAGCCGAAGTTCCTGGCCGAGATCGAGTACTACCGCGTGGGACCGGCGGTGCGCGCGCGCTGCAGCCACCATGGCTACACGTTCGTCGAGTTCGGCGGGAAGACCGCGGGTCCGCTGCCGTTGCCGGAGAGCCAGCTCGAGCACGAGTGGTGGATCAAGGTCTCGCGCGCCGTCGGCGGCGCCGAGAAGAGCTACGACTTCCCGCCGCACGTCGTGATGGTCAAGGCCGCCTATCGACCGGTGTATCGCGAGCGGGTCGACGGCGAGCTGCGCCTGCTCGCGAGCCCGTGGGACCCGATCGCGGAGCTGCTGCCGATGCGCGGCGCGGCTTCGGCGTGGCTGTCGTGGGCCGCGCCGACCGCGCGCGAGATCACGCTCGAGGGTCGCCTCGATCCGGATGCCTTCTGGCCCTTCGTCGACACGATCGGCAGCTCGCGCTGGCCGGGCTCGATGGGAGGTCCGCGTCGGCGGGCCTGAGGGGAGCCGACGCTTCAAGGTGACGGCAAGGTGACGACGACGGTGCCGGTGGCGTGATCGCCGAGGTCGTTGGCGGCGCGCACCGCCAGCTCGAGCACGCACTCGTCGCCCTCGTCGCGCTTCTGCTCGACGCGCCCCGAGAAGCGCAGCGGCTTGCCCGGCACCGCCGGCGCGCCGAGCCGGATCTTGATGTTCCGCATCCTCGCCTCCGGCCCGGCCCAGTCGGTCACGTAGCGCGCGACGTAGCCGTTCGTGGTCAGGATGTTCATGAACATGTCCGGGGCGCCCTGCGCCCGTGCGAAGACGGGATCGTGATGCGCCGGCATGAAGTCGCGCGACGCGATCGCGCCGGCGACGATGACGGTCGACGTGACGGTCAGCTCGAAGGCCGGCAGCTCGTCGCCGACGGCGATCTCCCGGACCCGGCGCGAGAGCGCGGCCGTCACCGCGCGCCCCCGAGCCGCGAGGGGTCGATCGTCTTCGGATCGAACTTGAGGATGCGGAAGAGCTGGCGCCCGACGACCTCGCCCGAGTCGGTGCGGTACGTGTTGATCCAGGTCACGAAGTAGCCCTTTCCGAGCGCCGTGCTCTTGCGGCTCGAGATCGACTCGACCTCCGAGGCGACGTGGAGCTGCTCGCCGAGGCGCAGGTAGCGCACGAACTCGAGCTCGGAGTTGGTCGCGAGCGTTCCGACGTAGCCGGCCGCGTCGAGCGCGCGCACCGGATTGTCGGAGCGCATCTCGTCGGGCGCGCCGCCGCGCTCGGCGATCCCCTGGATCTTCGGGCGCGGCATGCCCCAGGTCTGGAGCATCGCCGGCGGCGCGACGATCCCGCGGAAGCGCGTGCGCGCGGCGAACGCCTCGTCGAGGTACACCGGGTTGCGATCGTCGAGCGCGTCGACCCAGTGCCGGATCATCGGCAGGTTGACGGGGTCCGGCGCCACGCTGCCGGGTCCCATCGGCCGGCCCACGTACTTCTCGAGCGACTCGCGCAGCTCGTCCCGCTCTTCGCTTCCCGACATCTCCTCCCTCAGCGCCGCGGACGGAAGCGCGGGATCGCGAGCTCCGCGCTCATGTCCTCCCACACGACCTCGACGGGCATGCCGATCCGGATCTCCTCCGGGCTCGCATCCACCACGTTCGAGATCATGCGCAGGCCGCCCGCGTCCTCGAGCGCGATCACCGCGATGACGGTCGGCAGCGGCTGCCCGGCCGCGACGGGCCGGTGCACGATCGTGTAGGTGTAGATCTCGCCGTGCCCCGAGAGCTCTTTCCAGTCGGCCGCGTCGGCGCGGCACTCGGAGCAGACAGGCGCGGGAGGCAGCCGCGTGTGCCCGCAGCGCGCGCAGCGCTGCACGACGAGGCGGTGCTCCGCCGCCGCCTGCCAGAAGGGCAAGGTGATCGCGTCGGCGAGCGCCGGCGGCATGCCGTCCGGGAAGAAGCGCTCGCTCACCGCCGCCCCAGCAGCAGCGCGCTCGAGGGCACGCAGGCCGCGCTCGTCACGAGACACACCTCGGCGTCGTCGACCGGGCAGGTCGACTCGCCGCGCAGCGCGCGCACGCCCTCGACCACGTGATTGAGCCCGTGGATGTAGGCCTCCGAGAGGCTCCCGCCGTGCGTGTTGGTCGGCAGGCTTCCGTGCGGCCACGCGAGCGCGCCGCTCTCGACGAAGGGTCCGCCCTCGCCGCGCTTGCAGAAGCCGTAGTCCTCGAGCTGCATCAGCACGCAGCCGGTGAAGTGGTCGTAGATCTGCGCGACGTCGACGTCGCCGGGCCCGAGCCCCGCCTTGCCGTAGAGGCGCGTCGCGAGCTCTTCGGTGCAGCCCGTCGCGTAGAGCTCGTCGGGGATGTTGGCGTTCGTGAAGTGCCCGAACGCGAGGCCCTTCGGCGCGCCCTGCTCGCTCGCGAGGATCTCGACCGGCCGCTTCGCGAGATCGCGCGCGCGCGACTCCGCGGTGACGACGACCGCACAGGCGCCGTCGCTCTCGAGGCAGCAATCGAAGAGCCGGTGCGGGTCGGCGATCATCGGCGAGGCCTGGTGGTCGGCGAGCGTCATCGGCTTTCCGCCCATCACGGCGCGCGGATTGCGGCGCGCGTGCTCGCGGAAGGTGACCGCGATGTGACCGAGCTGCGAGGGGGTCGTGCCGTAGAGGTGCATGTGGCGGCGCGTCGGCAGCGCGTAGGCCGCCGCAGCCATGATGAGCCCGTACGGCATCGCGAAGCCCATCGACGCGAGCATCAGGGAATTCGCGTGCTGCACCGTCGGCGGACGCGGCGGCGGGGGCGCCGAGGCGTCGACGCCGCCCGTGCCGAAGCGGAAGAACTGCCCCTGACACAGGGAGCGGTAGACGACGACGACCTCGGCCTGGCCCGTCTCGACCGCCATCGCCGCGTTCGAGACGGCCGCGCAGCCGCCGCCTCCGCCCGGCGTCCAGACCATGTTGCCGAAGCGCAGCCGCGGGAGACCGAGCTCGGCGGCCAGGAACACCGCCTCGTTGCGGTCGTCGGCGAAGGACGCGAGGCCGTCGACGTCGTCGATCGACAGGCCCGCGTCGGCGACCGCGTTCTGGATCGCCTGGCACGCGAGCGCGTGCTCGGTCACGTCGCCGATCTTCCCCCAGCGCGCGTAGCGCGTCTCTCCGACGCCGACGATGTGAGCGCGCCGCGGCACGCCCGGACTTTGGACCAGCCCGCGTCCGTCCGCGATGGGGGCGTCGGTCTGCGCGACTCGGGAACGCTCGCCGAGCCGCGCATCCCGACTCCGCTAGGCCGCCTTGCCGGCCGCGAGCGAGCGCACGTCGGAGGCCTGGAGCGCCTTGCCGCCGATGGCCCAGTCGCCGCTCTCGAATTCCTGGATGCGCACCCAAGTGACTCCGCGCATCCGCTCGCCTTCGACCGCGATCATCGCTTCCGTGACGCGCTCGATGAGCTGCTGCTTCTGGTTCGGGGTGAAGACGTCCTTGATCACGTCGATCGTGACGAGAGGCATTTCGGCTCCTTCCGGGTCGATGGAAAAATTGCGCCCGACACTCTGCCGGCCGCGCTCGAGGAGTACCTGCCGCCGCGAGGGGCCGCTTGGAGAGCGCGTGGAGAAAATCTGGAGATTTCCGGGGCGCGCGAGGCCGTGCGCCCTACGCTCCGCTCCGATGATCTACCGCTTCGGTGCCTTCGAGCTCGACCTCGACCGTTTCGAGCTGCGCGAGGGCGGCGAGGCTCGCCCCGTCGAGCCCCAGGTTCTCGCGCTGCTCGCGCTGCTCGTCGAGAACCGCGAGCGCCTCGTCTCGAGGGACGAGCTGATCGAGAAGGTCTGGCAGGGGCGCATCGTCTCCGAGGCCGCGATCTCGAGCCGGGTGAAATCGGCACGCCAGGCGCTCGGCGACGACGGTCGAGCGCAGCGCTTGATCAAGACGATCCACGGTCAGGGCTTCCGTTTCCTCGGCGACGTCGAGGCCGCCGCGCGCGAGCCTCGCGACTTCGTCTCGCGTCCGTCGATCGCGGTGCTGCCGTTCCGGCTGCTCGGCGATCCGGGTCCGTACGCGGCCATCGCGGACGCGCTGCCCGACGAGCTGATCGCCGAGCTCTCGCGTCTGCGTTGGCTCTTCGTGATCGCGCGCGCGTCGTCGTTCCGGCTGCGCGCGCCGCACGCCGGCGTGCAGCAGGTCGGCTCGATGCTAGGCGTCCGCTATGCGCTGGCGGGCGCGCTCGAGATCGCGGGCTCTAGGCTCGCCGTCACGGTCGAGCTCGCGGACACGCGAGACGGCGGCGTCGTCTGGGCCGATCGCTTCGCCGGCTCGCTCGACGACGTGCACGCGTTCCGCGCCGAGATCCTGTCCCGAGTGCTCACCGCGCTCGAGATCCAGATCCCGCTGCACGAGGCGGAACGCGCGCGCCCCGCGGCGGTCGAGGATCTCGACGCCTGGTCGGCCTATCACCTCGGTCTGCAGCACATGTATCGCTTCACCCGCAAGGACAGCGAGGCGGCCGCATCGCTGTTCGAACGGGCGGTCGCGAGGAATCCGAACTTCGCGCGCGCGCACGCCGGCCTTTCCTTCATCCATTTCCAGACCGCCTTCCTCCTCCACCCGCAGGATCGCGCCGGCGCAGTGGCGCGGGCGCGGCGCTGCGCCGAGCGCGGCCTCGAGCTCGATCCGCTCGACCCGTTCGTCAACTTCACGATGGGTCGCACGTTCTGGCTGGACGGCGATCTCGAGACCAGCATCGTCTGGCTCGAGCGCGCGACGTCGCTCAGCCCGAGCTATGCCGAGGGTATCTACGCGCGCGCCTGGGTCGACACGTTGGAAGGTCGCGGGCAGGAGGGCCGCGAGCGCGTCGATCTCGCGATGAGGCTGAGCCCGCTCGATCCGCTGTATTACGCGATGCAGGCGACCCGCGCCCTCGGCCACATCGCGCTCGGTGAGGACGCGCTCGCGGCGATCTGGGCGGAGCGCGCGGCGCGCTCGCCGGGAGCTCACGTGCTGATCGCGATGATCGCCGCCGCAGCGCACGCGCTGGCGGGCGACGCGACCCGCGCGGCCTCGTGGGCGTCGGAGGTGCGCGCGCGCGACGCCGCCCTCACGAAGGACGACTTCTTCCGCTCCTTCCCGATGAAGTCCGAGGCGATGAGGGCGCGGGTGTCGGAGGCGCTCGCGGGCTTCGGGTTCTGAGAGAGAGCCACGGCCGGCACCCCGGGCCGCGGCATGGCATCAGGCCTTCGCCACCTCGTAGGCGTCGGCGTCCGGCTTCGAGGTGCGCTCGCGAAACTCCGTCATCGAGTACGGCCACTGCGTCACGATGCGCCCACTCGGCGTTCGGTAGTAGCCGTTGCAGTCGGCCTGCCAGGCGGCGACGCGACCGATCGCTCGCTGGACGTCGTCGTTGTAGCGCTCCATCGGCTCGCGCCGGACGTCGATCCAGGCGAGGTCCTCGTCTTCGATCCGCTGGATCTGTCGCAGCGCGTACTCCACTTGCGCTTCGATCATGCTGAGGATCGAACCGTTGTTGGTGTTGGGCCCGTAGAGCATGAAGAGATTGGGGAATCCCGTCGCCGTGATGCCGAGGTAGGCGAGGGCGCCGTCGCTCCAGGCGTCGTCGAGGCGCATTCCGCCGCGACCGACCACCTCGATCGCCGACAGGTACTTCGTGGTCGAGAACCCCGTCGCGAGGATCAGGGTGTCGACGCGGCGCGCGCGGCCGTCGGCGGTGACGACGGAGTCCGGCGTGATGCGCTCGATCCGGTCGGTCACGAGCTCGAGGTTCGGCCGGTTGAAGGCGGGATAGTAGTCGTTGGAGAGGAGCGGCCGCTTGCAACCGAACGGATGTCGCGGGCGGAGCTTCTCGCGAAGCTGCGGGTCCTCGACCCCCTCGATCGCGGCGAGCACCGACGCCTCCATCTCGGCGACCGCCGCCGGATCCGAGAAGGTCATGCCGGCGTCGACGCGCCGGTAGATCTCGTCGCGAATCCCCCGCACCGCCTCGGGATGCTCCGCGAAGTACGCGAGCTGCTCCGCGGTGAACGGATCGTCCTGCTTCGGCATCACCCAGTTCGCCGTGCGCTGGAAGAGATGGACCTGTCGCGCCCGCTTCACGATCTCGGGCACGAACTGCACGGCGCTCGCCGCGCTGCCGATCACGCCGACGCGCTCGCCAGACAGATCGTGATCCCAGTTCCAGCGCGCCGAGTGGAAGCTCGTGCCGGCGAAGGAGTCGAGGCCGGGGATCTCGGGCCAGGCGAGCTCGTTGAACATGCCGAGCGCGCTCACCACGATGTCCGCCTCGACGGCCTCTCCCGATTCGAGTGTCAAGATCCAGTGCGCGTGGCGCTCGTCCCAGCGGGCGCTCCGCACGGCGCTGCCGAAGCGGCAGTGCGGCAGCAGGCCGTACTTCTCTGCACAGTGCTCGAGATAGGCGCGGATCTCCTGCTGCGAGCCGTAGGGCCGCGACCAGTCGCGCTTCGGCTCGAAGGAGAACGAGTAGAGGTGAGAGGGGATGTCGCAGGCGCATCCGGGGTAGCGGTTGTGGTACCAGGTGCCGCCGACACCGTGAGCCTTCTCGAGCAGGACGAAGCTCTCGAGGCCCGCCTGGCGCAGCCGCACGCCCACGCAGAGTCCGCCGGGGCCGGCGCCGATGATCGCGATGTGTCGCCGTGATCGCATGCCCATCTACACCCGCAAGAGTCCGAGCGTCAGCGACTCGCCGTCGATCGCGATCTCGCGAAGCTCTGCGCCGGCAGGC
>Ga0335069_10003370_pt1 | contig 24190 bp, 25 predicted proteins | sample Lox_Sample_11_FD_206714 | JGI IMG/M metagenome (GOLD analysis project Ga0335069, IMG submission 206714) | Soil microbial communities from Loxahatchee National Wildlife Refuge, Florida, United States - Lox_Sample_1.1 | ecosystem: Environmental > Terrestrial > Soil > Wetlands | place: USA... | reverse complement strand
ACTTTGTGTCGGCCAGGTCTGCACTACCGGGAAAATGTATTTTCCCGGATCAACCCTTAAAATTATAATTCCGACAGTTTGCAAATCATCATCAGGGTCCGGGAGCGGGACTATTATATCCAGGTATATCTGATTCGCTGGCTTTGATTTGTAAAAGTCGGTAAACACAATCTTCCGCGTACTTAATGACCTTTTAATGTCATTTACTACAGGTTCAATATAAGTTGAGTCTGATGGAAGGGCAGATAATATAACCTTTAATGATGGGGCAAGAAGAATTACATCCCTGTAGTCATAATCGATTAAAACAGAATTGATCCATTTTATTAACCACCCGTGGAGCTTTGCCCTGTCAATGCCGCTTAAATAGTTTTTTACGGACCAGGCAACTGACAGGTTATCTTTAATAGCAACTGCATCTCCCTGTCTTTCATTCTTCCAGCTTATAATCTGGCCGATCTTAAGTGTTGCAATTGCCTTAAGGTTATTTTCCTGTTCGGTATATATACTTTCCTTCTGTGAATTATAAAATATTACCCCGACGGTTATAATTCCGGCAGTAAAGAGGAAGAAAATAATTAACACCTTAACAGGTATGATCTTTTTGAAGAACTGTCTGAACTCCAAATCCGGCATGGGAAAACTATCTGGTCGTAAAACTGTATCTATCTGTTAATCTAATAATTGCTTCCGCTTTAAATAAAAGAAATAATAAAATCAGTTTACAGATTGACTTGAAAGGTTAATGTTTAAATTTAAGCAGGTTACAGATAACGGCATGTAGGGATTTTACTGAATTTTAAGTCAGATAATTGATCTAACCGGGGTATCCTTTTTTGTTCTGATCAGGAAGCCATTTTCATACCTCGTCAAAAAATGATTTATTTGATCCTGGTATCCTTTTTCAGTCCTTCCATGATCCGGTATCGTATCAGGTCGGCGGTGGTTTTGAGATGCAGCTTTGCAAGGAGCCGCTCCCTGTATGTACTTACTGTTTTAGGACTGAGGATCAGCTGTTTGGCTATCTGGTTGACAGTTTTTCCTTCAGCGAATAGATCAAGTACCATCATTTCTCTCGCAGAAAGACTTTGAGATTCAGGACCGTTTTCCCGGGTAGAAATGCTCCGATTCAGTATGTCACCAAGCGATGAGGTTATATATTTTTCACCTTCCGAGACTTTAACGATAGCTGCAAGCAGCTCTTCTGATGCACTCGATTTAGTGAGATAGCCTGAAGCACCATATTTAATTGCCTGGATGGCATACATTTCCTCTGAATGCATACTAAGTATAAGGACAGCTGTTTTTTTGCAGATTTTCTTTATCTGTTTTATGAGGTCAAGACCGCTTCTGCCAGGAAGCGATATATCGAGTAAAACAACATCATATTCCTGCTTCAACATTTTTTTTATGAGTTCCTTTCCGTCAGATGCTTCATCGATAACTGAGATTCTCTCATCATCTTCAAGAATCTCCCTTATACCATGCCTGACCACGGGATGATCGTCTGTAATGATTACCTTAATCATCTTTGCCGGATTTGTTTAAAGGTATTGTGACTCTGATCGTTGTTCCTTTACCTTTTTCTCCTTTTATTGATATGTGACCATGGACCATATTGGACCTTTCTTTCATACCAATAATGCCCATTGATGAAAGCGAGTCAATTTTGCTTTTATTTATGCCGTTGCCGTTATCATTAATGCAAAGAGTGATTTTATTGTTTGACAACCTGAGTGAAACAACAGCAGAAGCAGCTTTGGAATGTCTGGCAATATTGGTCAGGGATTCCTGGAATATCCTGTAAAGTATCAATGATAACCGGTGGTCAATTTTTATATCTTCCGGGAAGTGGGTAAAGCTGCACGATATTCCGGATTGTTTTTCAAACCTGTTTAGCTGCGAAATAATTGCCGGGATAAGTCCAAGGTCAAATAATATTGCGGGCCGTAATAACGTCGATATCTCCTTAATCTCTTCTATTGTTTCATCGATATCAGCCTTCATTTCATTCAGCTTTTTCCTGACTGGCGCCGATTGGATTCCCATCCTTGATTTAAGCCATGAAAGGTCCATCATGAGCGCAGTAAATTTCTGCCCCAGGTCATCATGGAGATTAAGGGCGATCTGTGACTTTTCATTTTCCCAGACGTCGTGAAGGTGCTTATTAAGCTTTTCGAGAACTTCACCTGATTTCCGGAGATCTTCTTCCATCTTATACTGAAGGGTCATATCGCGTGCAGCTGCAAAAACACCCTGAACCACGCCGTAATTATCCCTGTAGAGAGTTGCATTGTAAAGAACCGGTGTTGTGCGGGAGCTTTTATGGAGTATCGTCAGCGGATAGTTTTTCACGAAACCCTTAGTGAATACCTTCATATACCCCTCCCTGGCTTTTTCAGGTTCCGTGAAGTAATCTGAAAAATCACTCCCTATCAGCTTATTTCTATGTATCCCCGTTATCTTTTCAGTTGCCTTATTAACGTCTGTTATTTTACCCTCAGCGCTGATGGTCACAAGCGGATCGAGGCTCGTTTCAATAAGGCTACGTGTATAGAGTGATGCCAGGTAAATCTTCCTCTCGGCATTCTTCCTGTCAGTTATATCTGACTGAACGGTCATGCAGACTTTCCCGAAGTCCTCATGCTCAAAAACCGAAACGTTGGCATAGCTCCAGAAAGCACTGCCGTCTTTCTTCCTGTTCAACACCTCCCCGTGCCATTCCCTGTTGGTTCCGAGACTGCCAAGTATGTCATGTACAGTACTTTCCGGATCTTTTTCCACCGCTGCATTAAGAACCGATACATTTTCCCCCATAAGCTCACCGGGTTCATAACCAAAGATCTCATCAAACCTTGAATTTGTATAGACAATTTTTGCATCAGCCAGGCGGACAATATTAATTCCTTCTGTTATATTCTTTAAAATCTCACCTTTCAGCAACAATTCTTTCTCAGCTTTCTTCATGTCGCTTAGATCCCGGACAATAGTGCTTGTCATTTCATTTCCCGATTTATCGCTGAAGATTGTGCTGATGACCTCTGTCGGTATTATTGTACCATCTTTCTTTACCTGGTTGATCTCTCCTCTAAATCTACCTTTATTACTTCTTTCTTTAAGACCTCTTTCATAGCGGGGATCGTTAATGTCGATCAAGCCTGACCTGCCTCTCCTGCAAATCTCCTTTTCACTCATACCATACATTTTGCAGGCTTCGGGATTTGCCGAATATACTGATCCGTCGGGATTCGTAAGCAAGATAGCTTCTCCGCTGTTCTCAAACAGCGATCTGAATTTTTCCTCGCTGTCAAAAAGTCGCTTCTGGAGATTTTTCCTGAATGTAATATCTTCAGTGATCACAACTGCAAGCTTCTTATCTGGTCCGAACGGCCTTGCACTTACTTCTGTCCAGATGGTTTCCCCGTTCTTAAGAACTATTCCAATCTCAACCTTTTTTACTGTTCTCTTTTGCCTGATAGCTATTGAACCTGGAAATTCCTCAGGCTTCATTACTGTACCGTCACTGTGAACATATTTTCTGTCCCTGAATTTTCCACTTAACAGGTCACTCTTTGAAATCTTAAGAATTTCAGGGAGTGTTTTGTTGAATTCGATAATATTCCTGTTTGAATCAATCAGCGAAATTCCGACAGGGGCGATTTCAAAAAGAGACCGATATATTTTGTCACCAACAGGCATACCCGAAAGACATTTAACCGGAAAATCCTACAGAAACTATTGTTAACCAGACTACCAGGCAAGTTAATCCTTTTCCGGTAATCTGTCAACAGTACCTGTAACTGTTGCATACACTAAAAACAAGTTAAAACGGCTCATTCAACGTATCTTCCTGACCGGTACTGACCATGCGTGTCAGCCGGATCCGTGGAAAACCATTCAGCTCAACAAGATGTATGGACGAATGGGGCAGGCTTACCAGACGGATTCCTGAAACAAAAAAATGAATCACATATTGCAAATACCAGAAGCCTTGACCACATATGGCCGGTAAGGCTGTTATTAATGTAAACTGATGTTAAACAATTAATTATTCCCGGCCAGATATGGTCAATCTTCTCCGGCAAAGGGTGGTCCGGGGCACCGGGTATTCCACACTATATCAGAATCTTTTTCAAAGATTAAGGTACTGAAACTTGAAAAACAAAACAACAAGGTGTAAATCAGCATGAGCACTACCGGACAATAACCCTGCAAACGTATTGCGGCAACCGGCGTATGCAGCGAGGCCCCTCTCCTAAGCAAGGAGGGATTTTTATTTGTCCATCTGCTCTAATTGTTGTAGTTTTAGATATCTCAATTAAATCTTTCTCAGATGTTTTGTAAAGAATGTGGAAAACAAATAGATAATGATAGCAAGTTCTGTTCATATTGCGGTACCAAACAGTCATTAACTTATATGGGGGAAGAAACAACCCAGGTGGTAAACGAAAAGAAGAATTCTGAAAAAGATATACAGACGCCAATATTTATCGAAAAGAATACAAGCAAGGAAACAAAGGAAAAGTATGATTCTTCCTATGAGAAAGAAGCTGGAGCTTCTTTTATAGGAATTTTAGGGGCAATTGTCTTTTTAATACTATTTGTATCCGGTGCCTTACAATTCAGGGATCCAGCAATATATAGTGTTGTTGTTTTTATATTATTTATTGTAAGAATATTCATAATTATTGGGGTTGTAAATATTGCCGGGCACCAAAATAGAGAAAAATTTGGATGGGGATTATTTACATTTTTTCTTCCCTTTCTTGCCTTATCTATTATCGGGTTTTTACCGAAACTCAAGAAAGAACAATCTAATTCAATGAATGATAGCCACTTGTTAGATCGACAAAAGAAAGAAGATACTATTTTCCCCGAACAAATTACATTCGACCTTGCTTATAGTAAGATAACCTATACAGAATCAAATAACTCATATCACAACTTCTTTGGATTCTTAGTTGAGAAATATTCTATAACGTTCACAGATGGAGGTTATGGTAAGATACAATTGGATAGCGGATCTTATTATTTTAAAACTGAAGACGACCAAAAGTATTATTATAATACAAAAGAGGCGGCCATTAAGGCATTATACTATTACATCACTACAAAAAAATGCTTAAAAGAAGGATATAGATATGTCTGGTAAATAATCTTAACACAAAGAAGTATACCACTGCCTTAGACAAGGAGGGATTTTTATTATTTTAAAAAGTTAGTTTTAATATCACTTTCATATAAGTCCAAGACTCTATCTGATAATATTGCTAAATCTCTTGAAACGCTTCTGTTTTTAGGTGGTATTCCTTTATGAAGTCTAACTATATGAATCTTAGTCATATTGTTTTTAACATACTTGATTGCTTCAGCATAGTCAAAATCGCCACTTATCAATATTATTTTATCGCATTTATTATCTACACTTAAAGCAATCATTTTTACGGCTAAAGCTATATCCACACCCTTTTCCCCGATGAACTCCTGTAAATATGGATTTACTTTAACAATTCCGGTTTTAACAAATTCAATATCCCCATATTCTAGAGATAACTGATCGTAGTTATATTCAATTCTAGCGAAAGTATCCTTTTGATTTTTTAACCAATTTTCAGCCTCTACTACTTTTGTATCTATCTGAGTTGTAATTCCCGAAGGTAGGCCAGATGGATCTGATAAAAATGCTTGGTAATAATTTTGAAATTGTTTATAAACAATCTGATTCTTAATATTTGCATGAGTAAAATATGAATCTAGTATTCTTTGAGGTCTAAACCAATATGTTCGTATTAATTCATCTTCGGGTTCCAATAGATGTTTAAAGAGAGCATCCCATTTTACTTTTTTTTCTATAACACCAATATCTTTTAAACAATAAAATAGATTTTGACCATCAATCAAAATAATTACCTTTTTCATAGTGGTTATATTTAAAAAAAGGAGTCATCATTACTGATGACTCCCGTATTATTCAGGTTTTAAATACCTAGAGTATTCCCACCTTCCGGTGTATGATATCGACCAATGTTGGTCACTATCTATTTGCAAATATAGACTAGTCATTTTTAATATGCAAACAATTTGTAAAAACAAGATTTATTGCAATGTTAAAAATAACCCTTATTTTCTTGAAAAACAACTTTCTATAATAAAAGTTCGCAAAATTGGAAACGTATTATAAATCGTACAATGATTGTGCCATTGTTTAAATATATCCTAGTATAATTGATGGATTGTACCAAAATGGGTCTGATTCGCAAATAATTAGTTTTAAACAACCTTGAAGTACGATTAATCGAGTTGTGTAACAATTATGTGCAAATTAAAAAACCTCTTTTATAAGTGTTATAATTGTGAGCAAAACAAAAAGACAGTTACTATATTTCTTTCATAACTGTCTCATTTTAAATTGTAGCGAGAGGGGGGAATGATCCCCCGACCTCATGATTATGAATCACAACTTATATGTTTTGGACGTTTTTCCGGACATACTCTAAGACTATTATTTATCAGCTATTTAAATAACTTAGGTTATGATTTATTTTTGGTTGTTTATGGATTTATTATTACATTTGTATGTGCAATTGTATATTCACTTAAGAATTAATACTACAAAGCCATGCAAGCAACCGCAAAAATTTACTTTCAGAAAACAAAGTCAAAAAGGACTAAAGACAACTTAGTTCCTGTTAAACTCGAAATCATTCATAATCGGGTACAGAAGTATTATTCAATCAGTAAAATCATTAAGGACACTGACTGGCTGTTCTTGTCTGATGATGATATTGAAAAGGTAACTGGGGACAGTCCCAGAGGTAAATACAGGGACATTGCATTTGAGTACAAAAGGATTACTGATTATGCTGGACAGATTATCAGTAGTATTAATACTTTCAGCTTCAACCAGTTTGATGAAAAGTTTACCAACAAAATAACCGACTGGGATAGTGTCTTTGTGGCAATGGTTGACCATATCAAGGCACTGAAAATTAACGAGAAGTTCGGTTATGCTTCATCCTTTGAAAGCACCCTGAGAGCCATAAAGGAATATCATGAGGGGAAAGAGCTTGACTTCAATTGTCGTCAAAAAGTTGAAACAAGGTACACTGATTATGCCTCTGGTAAATCCCTGAATTTTGTTGATATAACCCCGACATGGTTGAAAGCCTTTGAATCGTGGCTTAAAAAGAAAGGCAAGTCACAGTCAACTATCGGTATCTATGTACGCAATATCAGAGTCCTGTTTAATAAGGCTATGAAAGAACACAAAATCAGGGCTGAATATCCTTTCACCGTTCATAAGCCTAAGACCGCAAAGGGACGCAAAACAGCCTTGACAGCAATTCAGATAAGCATGATTGCCAGTTATAAGACAAACCACCCTCAAGAGCAATTTTACAGAGATATTTTCATGTTCTCATTTCTGGGAAACGGAATAAACCTGTCAGACATTGCCCGACTCAGGTATTCAAATATCGTTGACCATGAAATAGAATTTGCCCGAAAGAAAACAGAGGATAAGGAAGCGAATGAAGATAAATTACACGTCCCGATTACAAAGACCATGCAATTAATCATTGACAGGCACGGAATCAAAGCTATTGGTGATTCGTACATATTCCCGATATTAAGACCTGACTGGAGCGAGGAAAGGAACTATGCTGAAATCAAGCAATTGACCAAGCAAGTGAATAAGTACGTCAGACGCATTGCCTTAATTGTCGGTATCAATGAAAACATTTCGAGTTATGTCGCTCGCCATAGCTGGGCAACCATTGCAAAGAATAGCGGAACATCAACGGAATTTATTTCAGAAGCTCTGGGACATAGCTCTGTAATTGTCACAAAGAGATACCTCAAGAGCTTTGAGAAGTCAACCAGAGAGGAACACTCAGGAAAAATGGAAGATGCAATTTATAACCAAAAAGCAGTTTGATATGAAAAATACAGATAAAGACGGTAAGCCTACTCCACGAGTAGAAAAATCCACCGACAAGGACGGAAGACCCATACATAGAGAGTATAGCGTTTTAGATGATACAGGTTTTTTTGCTGGTTTTGATGAGGAAAAATTTGGAGAAACAATAAGCAAGATCATTTTACACGATGTACCAGACAGACACTTACCCTATCTAAAAAAACATCTTGAAATTACCGCTAAATCCACTGAGATTGCCGAGCCTGAATTCACCGTTAAAAGCATTCTCTTGGCTTACTATTACATGAAGGAGAAAAAAATATTCCCGATTCCTGCTCTCTCCGATCCTGAGTTTAAGAAAACTGATTTTTACAAAGCACTTGCAGCAAGGCACGGCCATTCATATAATTCATATAAGAATGACTGGCAGCCCCTTAAAGACGATGCGAAACGCCTTGGAAATCCTGAAAGTATAAAACTGGCAATCGTGTTATTAAAAAGATTTCAGCATCAAGGAATCACTAAAGCTATTGAGCTCGCAGAAGGAGAATTGAGTAAAGCTGAACTAAAAAGTCAATCGCTTAAATGATAGCCACTTAATAACCTGTAACCCCGTTACGTACCCCGTTACATAGTGACGGGGTTTTTTATTAGCCCGACCTTTGTTCTTGTTACCTTTTAATACGAGGACAATGGAAAAGATCACATTTGATAACCTGCCCGACGCCGTGCAGGAACTTCACAAGAAAATTGACAGGCTGCTTAATCAAACACAGGCCGCTAAACAATCTGACCCTGACAAACTGCTAACGCTGGAAGAACTCATTGAATTCCTGCCAGAGAAACCAGCGAAACAAACTATTTATGGTTGGGTGAACGGAAGGCTCATTCCCTACGAAAAACACGGGAAACGGCTTTATTTCCGCAAATCTGAGGTCGATATGTGGCTATCAAACGGTCGGCAAGTATGAATACCGAAGCCGACATAAAACGCTCCAGCTTGAAAATCCTGCGGGAACTGGCCTTAAGTTATAATCGGAAGCGCTACCCGCACACTCCAGAATATGCGCGGTCTTGCAAACCCTATTCCGACAAGACGGCCAACGGCTTGACAACCTGCATTCTGGATTTTCTCAAATTCTCTGGCTGGCAAGGTGAGAGGATAAGTAACACGGGGCGTTATCTGGACAATTCGAAAGTTGTTACCGACACGCTTGGAAACAAAAGGCGCATAGGGTCGGGCAAATGGATACGCGGATCGGGTGTCAAAGGGACGGCAGATATATCCGCAACTATTCGGGGTAAATCTGTCAAGATCGAAGTAAAGATGAAAGACAGGCAGTCCCCCGATCAGAAGAACTACCAAGCGGCGATCGAAAAAGCTGGTGGCCTGTATTGGCTGGTTAGAAGCTTCGATGATTTCATGAATTTCTATAAAACACTTTGCAATGAATGAACTGAAAAAGGCACAGATTCTAACTGAAGATTTCGGTTTGTATGGGATTGGAAATTTTAGTCTCACAGTAGAACAAACGGCTCGAATAATTGAAATTTTGAGCTCTGATGATTGCGATGAGATGGCAGTAAAGTTGAAGAAGATTTATAACCAACTGCACTTTGAATGTTTTGGTTATTACATAGAAAACTTACATAGAATAAACCATGCACCAATCGGATGATTTAAGCATTAATTGGGTCAGGGTTCATAGAAAATCTATGGATTCAACTGTCTGGGAAAACGAAACCATTTGGCGAGTATGGTCATGGTGCTTATTGAAGGCAAATTTTATTGATAATGAATTCCCATTTAACGGGAAAGACATTCTTGTAAAACGTGGGCAGTTCATCACTGGTAGAAACAAAGCACTTGAAGAATTACCTCATCTGACAGCTCAGAAGTACCGAACTGCAATAAAGTATCTAAAATCAACCAACAGAATAACCACGGAAGTAACCAACCAATTTACTATTATAACAATTTGTAAATATGATGATTACCAAAAAGACGGAAGGCAATCTAACCAACTTATTTATAATGAATCTAACCAACCGATAACCAACGGGCAACCAACGGCTAACCAACGGATAACCACAAATAAGAATATAAAGAAAGAAAAGAATGAGGAAGAAAGGTTAAGGCCAAAATCAAATTTTACAAATTATTCAAAGCCAAAATTTAATGATAGAATTTACCGCGAAACTTAAAGAATTGAAAAATGGAAACAGTTGCGCAAAAACCAAAGAAAAAATTCCGCTTTGACGAATTCAGTTATAGCCTGCTTAAGGCAAATAAATGGTTTGCCGTGTATGCGGCGTCTGAAAGTTCGGCCACCTCTGCCGTGAAGTTTTACCAGATATTTCGTATTGCTGACGGCGAACTGGTGCTTAATCGTTACGGCCGTTATCGGTACATAGAACGTGTTTTTCAAGAGTACCGAGATGCAACGACAAAGATTTTGCGAAAATTAACCACTACTAATAACAACGAACATGGAACAAAAAATTGACATCCAACAAGTGAAGAAAATTCAAAAATTGCTGGCGGCTGACAGGAAGGTCGGCGGCGCAGTTGTGGAAGAAAAAAAGCAATACCTTTTCTTCTATACCAAGTACAACTTCATTGAGAAGATCGGCGATACACCCGCCAAAGGATATGAAACCCTTTCGGAAAGTCAGGCAGAAGCAAAGCTAAACGCTTACCCTGATATGACGGTAACGGTGCTACGCTTAATTAACTCGCCTGTAAAAATGCCAGCAATCCTTAAGAATCGCAAGGGTGTTGAGACTGCCGAGGTCGGCGGACACAGTGGCGCCAGTGATTATATCTTCAACAAAACGGGTGTCCGTGTAAAAGAAACTGACGTGTAACAAGCTAAAATCAATACAATGAAAAAAGAAAATGAAGCTCGCAAATTGGTATTTAGAGATACCTTGACCGAAACAACAGCTAAAAGGGACTTGGAAGTTGCCCGCCAAGCGCTTCAAAGCCTGCTTAATGAATGGCAAAAGCTTAATATCGGAGATTGCCAAGACATTAACCAATTGTTGATGCAAACAGACCAATATTATGCAAACGCTATTGACAAGTTAATTGTGCTTCCAGATTTGGGACAAAGGTTTGCAGTCGATCGGGAAAAATACAAACAGAATTTAAAACTGCCAGACCAAACGCAGTTAATTGCTATGGCAAAAAAGATACGGCAAATAACATATTGCGCCGTCCCAGATTTATTTAAAACAGACGGAAAGACAGTCTCCTTAGATGAAGGGATCAGCGCTTTCTATATCACCATGAATAATGTTTATGCCGATACTCCAGAATCCATCCAATTGGTTGAGGAAATTGTTAAGTTTTGCGAAATTTACAATAGCTTGAACCGAAAATTAAAGGGGAAATTACTGCCTCAATCGCCTGGCGCTTTTCGGATTTTTGTCGGGCAGTTTATACTGAAGCAGTCTAATACTTATGGACTGTTCGAGATCGAACCAGACCCAGCATTTTTGCGCAAGGTGATACAGGGATAATGGCAACGGCAAAACAGTAACAAAACCGCCTGCAAAGTGCAGGAAAATGCAGGATTAAACATTGAATGCCATGGCAAAGTTTGAGAAAGGGAAAAGCGGCAACCCAAAAGGTAAAAAGCGTGGGACTTGTAACCGTTCAACGGAACAAATCCGAACTGCCATACAGCAGATGATAGATGAAAATTTCGAGCTAATAAAGGCAGACTTCAAAAGGCTTGAGCCAGAAAAACGGACAAAGTTTTATATTGATCTGCTGAAAATGGTTTTACCGCCACCGTTGACACCAGAGGCGTTGACAGAACCGCAGCTTGAGATGCTACTTGAATTTATACAAAAAAAATACACCAATGAGCAAGACCGACAAACTGGAACGACTTAGAGAAGCCGTTCAGGGCAAAATAAAGCCCGCAACCTCTATGCGGATTTTCGTTCAACCGCAACCATCTGCCGAACGGAGGTTCTATGCGGCGGTTCCGTGGCCAATAGATGTAAACGTAAACTGCCCCACTGAAGCCACGGCAAACGACCTAAAGGAATTCTTGTCAGCGCAGACTTGACAAACTTGACACGCTTTTTGGCAGAAATGGGGTGTCATCTATTTCTGTCTTTTGGGTGGGGGGTTGTCAGCAATGGCAGCCCCTTTTTAAAATGGAAATATTTGCATAATTAATTTCGGTGGCTTACATTTACTCTTGACAAAAAGCCGCGAACTAATGTCTAAAATACGAGTATTAACAATACTGGCCCCGTGGGTCGATCTGGCAGTTTTGCTTCGCGGCTTCTGCCTCTTTGACTTTACGGGGTCTTTTCTTTTAAAAAGCCGCGAAAATGAAAACGACACCTGAAAGCCGTTATCTGGAATATGATAACGCAGTTAAGCTTATCCGTGCAAAGCGGGTAAGCGTGCCAGCCAAACAACGTACCAGCGACAATGTAACGCCGTTCTGGTTAGAAGCTATCCTTTGCATTGTCTTGTTACCTGTGCTTGTCCCTGTTGGGGCTTACGCATCGGTAAAATGGATTGTCCGTAAAGTAAGGGGGGCACAATGAGCCCCGCCCGCATCCTTTATTTACGGCGTGTCTACCTTAAGGAGTGCAGACACCCCAGCGGCAAGCCTGCTAATAATGACTGGCATTACAAAGTAATCCTGATGCTGTTGTTTATTGCTGCCTTGGTCTGTTTTGCGATTGGCCTTACTTCATGCTTTTAAACCTACATGAAGTGGTTAACAGAAGCCCCGTTAACAGCGGGGTTTTTTATTTGCAAAAAGAAGCCTTAAATCGGTTTATGTATGTTCAATTGTATGTCAAACAAAAAGGCAGTCACGATTTAACATTTCGTAACTGCCTGATTTACTGTGTAGCGAGAGGGAGGAATGATCTCCCGACCTCATGATTATGAATCATGCGCTCTAACCAACTGAGCTATCTCGCCATCCTGTCTTTCGCGGGTGCAAATATAACTAGTCCATCCCAAATAATCAATATGATTTTTTGTTTTGAGATTTTTTTTTAAATTGCAGGAAAGTAGCCACCCTGAAAGGAGATTTTCCTTCTCAACGCCATGAAAATCAGATATGAATTAGAATATCCGGTAAAAAGCTCACCGAAAGTCATATTCCCGAGGCTCAGCACCCCGGAAGGGCTGGAGGAGTGGTTTGCTGACAGTGTGACCGCCGAAGGTGATCTTTTTTCCTTTTCGTGGGAAAAATCTGTAACCAAAGCCAAGCTATCCGCCATCAAGGAAAACAGGCTGGTAAGGTTCGAATGGGCAGACAGGGAAGGCGAAGAAGATTCCAATTACTTCGAATTCAGGATAAACACAGATGAGCTCACAGGTGATATTGCAATAGTTATTACCGATTTTGCCGAACCCGATGAAAAGGAAGACTCAATATACCTTTGGGACACCCAGGTAACAGAACTCAAGCGAATACTCGGAACCTGATAGAAAATCATACACGGGAATTCAGAAATTCATAAAAATCCAGTAGGTTTGCTCCGGTTATGGCTAAAGGATTAAAAAAGCTAGACAGGTTTGTTCTGAAATCATTCATCGGGCCCCTGGTCCTGACTTTTTTTATTGTCCTGTTCATCCTGATCCTGCAGTTTCTCTGGATGTATATCGACGAGCTTGCCGGGAAGGGCCTTCAGCTTAAAGTTCTTGCCGAGCTCCTGTTTCATTTCTCACTTACATTTGTGCCTGTAGCTTTGCCGCTTGCAGTTCTCCTTGCTTCACTCATGACCTTCGGCAACATGGGTGAGTTCAGCGAGCTTTCAGCTCTGAAATCTTCAGGAATTCCCCTGAGAAGGATAATGCTGCCCCTTGCTTTTCTCGTTGCCCTTGTCTGCGGAATTTCATTCTTCTTTTCAAATAATGTCCAGCCATATGCCTACAGAAATGCCCGGACGCTGCTTTTTGACATTCGAAGGAAAAGACCGGAATTAAATATCCAGGCCGGCACATTCAACAACGAGGTTGATGGCTTCAGCATGAAAATTGCCTCAAAGGATCCGTTCACGAACAAACTTGAGAAAATCCTGATCTACGACCATCGTAATAATACAGGAAATAAATCCGTTACCTATGCCGATTCAGGCTATATGAAGGTCACGCACGATGAATCGGGAATGATCCTTACCCTGTACAACGGATACAGCTATAATGATATGGAAGAAAAGACCGGTTCTCTGAATCAAAGGAAATTTCCATTCAGAAAAGACTACTTCAGGGAGCAGACAATCATTATTTCGCTCAGCGGCTTTGACCTGGAAAGAAGCAAGGAGGATCTCTTCAAGGTTAATTCCACCACCCAGAACATAACTCAGCTGATTTACTTTATCGATTCCATTAATGGCAGCAACAAGATAAAAAGAGAAAACTACTTCAGGGACTTCAATGCTACAAGATTATATACCCAATCTAATCCAAAACAAAGGAATAACCAGGGCAAGACTGAAATCCGGCCCGTTCTAAAATTTTTCGACCCACGCAAGCTGCTCGATTCCCTGCCTGTGGCTGCCAGAAAAGAGGTAATGATCAAGGCGATCGAAAGTGTAAGATTTGGAATCAATTACCTTAACCAGAAAGAGGAATTTATTCATAACGATGTAAGGTCCCTCAGGAATTACCAGATTGATTTTCATAAGAAATTCACCCTCGCTTTCGCGTGCGCCATCCTCTTTCTAATCGGTGCACCGCTTGGGGCCATAATAAGGAAAGGAGGGCTTGGCACACCCGCTATTATTTCAATTCTGTTTTTTGTAATCTATTATGTCATCTCCATATCGGGTGAGAAATTTGTGAAGGAGGACCTGGTAAATGTCTTCCTCGGCATGTGGTCGGCCATCCTGATACTCCTTCCTATTGGCATTTTCCTGACCTACAAGGCAACAACAGATTCTTCGATTTTCAACACGGAAACCTACGTGCTATTCTTCAGAAAAATAAAAGACAGGATTTACAGCGTGACCTTCAATGTAAAGTATGAAAATCCTCCTTCTGACCAGTAAGTCTCCATGGCCCCCAAAAGATGGAGGAGCATCCGCAACACTTGCACTGACTGAAGGTCTCCTTGCATACGGGGCAAAAATTACAATTGTTTCTATAAATACCTTAAAACATTTCGTCTCCCCTTCGGAAGCGCTTGCGCATTTCGGTGGAAATGTTGATCTTAAATTAATTACTGTCGATACAAGACCCGGAATCCCTGCATTGATCAGGAACCTGGTATTGACGGATTACCCGTATTCTCTCGAGCGTTTCCTGTCGAAGGAAGTTGAAAGAGTTCTCTGCTCGCTTAATGCTGATGAGTTTGATATAGTCCAGATAGAGGGCCTCGCAATGACAGGCTATCTCAATGTTCTCAAACGGTTCAGCAGGGCAAGATTCATTTACAGGCCACATAATGTCGAATGCAGGATATGGTTCCTCCAGTCAGGATGGGAAAGGAATCCTTTAAAACGAGCCTATTTAAGACTGCTGGCCTCAAGGACTGAAGCGGCAGAAAAAACAATAATGAAAAAGTTCGACGGCCTGGCTTCTGTCACAGGAGAAGACATGAAATGGTTTATAAACAATGGTTTCAGTGGAAAATCAACAGTGTGTTCACCAGGATACCCGGTACGGGAACCGGGGTCCACTGAAGAAGTTCCAGGAAGCGTTTTCTTCCTTGGATCACTAGACTGGAGGCCAAACCTTACCGGCCTGGAATGGTTTATAAGATATGTCTGGCCCCTGGTCGGGCTGAACTGTCCCGGTGCGGTATTCCATGTAGCCGGAAGAAATCCATCGGCCAGGGCAAGACATATGTGTAAAGGTAAAAATATAGTCTTTCATGGCGAGATCGGCGAATCATCGCTGTTCATCGGGAAAATGCAGGTGATGGTGGTTCCACTTTTTGCAGGGAGCGGAATAAGAATGAAAATCATAGAGGGAATGTCTTGCGGGAAAGGCATAGTTGCCACTTCCGTCGCGGTCGCGGGAATGGACCTGGCCGACGGGAAAGCCGTCTTTATAAAGGATGATAGCCATGCATTTGCAGATTCTGTTGTAAGCCTGCTCAACGACGCCTCGCTGAGGAAAGAAATGGGATCGGAGGGCATGGAAACTGTCAGGAAAAATTATAATATCTTCGCATCAGCAGAAAAATTGATGAATTTCTACTCACAGCTTGTCTGATGATTCAGAGGATACTATTCTGGCTCCCGCTTATCCTGATATTGCATACCTATGCAGCTTACCCTTTGCTTCTGCTTATAATCAACAGGTTTTCAAGGAACGGAAAAACCATAAAAGAATACCCCGACCAGCCATATGTTTCCGTTCTGATGGCTGTTCACAATGAAGAATTAGTCATTGAGCATAAGTTAGAATCGCTGTTCATGTCGGATTACCCGGCCGGTAAGCTGGAAGTTCTTGTCGGTTCCGACGCGTCGGATGACATGACTGACAGGATTCTTGAAGAGGCATGCAAGAAACATGATAGCTTAAAAGTAACAACATATGGTAACAGAACAGGAAAACCGGCTGTAATCAACGATCTTTCAGAAAAGGCCAGGGGTGAGATACTGGTTATCACTGACGCCAATGTGATCCCTGAGCCATCAACAATCCGATTGCTTGTAAGGAACTTCTCTGATGAAACCGTTGGTCTTGTCGACTCAAGGCTCACAAGCTCCAACCCGAGAAAGGACGGGATCGCACTCCCCGAGAATGCCTACCTGAATATTGAAACAATGATGAAAAATACTGAAGGCAGGATATGGGGAACAATGATGGGTCCGTTTGGCGGATTCTACGCGGTTAGGAAACAATCGTATCAGCCGAATAAAAATGAGATATTGGCCGATGATTTCAGAATATGCATGAACGTCATCAAAAAAGGAGAAAAAGCAATCAGCGATCCGGAAGCCGTAGTTTTTGAGGACCTCCCTAATAACATATCAGATGAATTCAGGAGAAAAGTAAGGATATCCGCGGGTAACTTTCAGAATCTGAGATATTTTTCATCTTTGCTTCTTCGCCCTTTCAGCAAATGGTCCTTCAGTTTCATATCCCACAAGGTACTCAGGTGGCTTACTCCTGTTTTCTGGCTTATACTTGTAGTATTTAATATCATGCTTCTCAATACTTCAATTTTCTATTTTCTGTTTTTCTTACTACAGGTAATTTTCATAATTTTGCCCCCGCTTGATATTTTATTGAAAAAAACGGGAATAAATCTTGTACCGCTCAGGTTCTTCACGCATCTTTTCATGATGAATGTTGCATTGTTCACGGGCCTGATAAAAAACCTTGGCGGGATAAGAAGCGGGGTTTGGACACCAACAAAAAGATTTCAGTGATGAACGGAATTAAGGTAAATAGCATAGAAGAGGCTCTTGACGATATAGCAAAAGGGAAACTGCTGATTGTTGTGGATGATGAGGACAGGGAAAATGAGGGTGATTTTATTTGCGCCGCAGAACTTATAACCCCCGAGATAGTCAATTTCATGGCAATGTACGGGAGGGGTTTGATCTGTGTTGCCCTCCCCGAAGAAAGATGCGAACAGCTCGACTTGGATCTTATGGTAGGAAACAATACTTCGATTCACGAAACCCAGTTCACCGTTACAGTGGATCTCCTCAGCAGTGAAACGACAACCGGAGTTTCGGCACGCGACAGGGCACTGACAATTAAAGCACTAGTCGACCCGGCTACCAGGCCGGCCGACCTCGGTCGTCCGGGCCATATCTTTCCCCTGAAAGCAAAATCGAAGGGTGTACTGAGGAGGGCAGGCCATACTGAAGCCGTTGTTGACCTTACAAGGATGGCAGGTCTTAAAGCCGGCGGAGCCCTCGTGGAAATAATGAACGAAGACGGCTCAATGGCGAGGATGCCTCAGCTTTCCGAGCTCGGAAAAAAATTTGACATCAGGATCATTACCATTGAGGACCTCATTAAATACAGGCTCCAGAGCGAATCGATAATAGAAAAAGGTGAAAAGGTAAAGCTTCCGACCACCGTTGGAGAATTTGAATTTATTCCTTTCAGGCAGATCAGCAACGGGCTGGAACATGCGGCGCTGATAAAAGGTACATGGACGAGGGAGGAGCCCGTCCTGGTGAGAGTCCATTCATCCTGCTTCACCGGCGACATTTTTCATTCCCTCAGGTGCGATTGCGGCCAGCAGCTCGACAAGGCTATGGAGATGGTTGAGAAGGAGGGAAAAGGTGTCGTTATTTATCTTAGCCAGGAAGGACGTGGAATCGGACTCCTGAATAAAATCAAGTCATATAAGCTGCAGGAAGAGGGAATGGATACTGTCCAGGCCAATCTTAAGCTCGGCTTCAGCGAAGATGAAAGGGATTACGGGGTCGGTGCCAGTATAATGAGGGAGCTGGGTCTTGGAAAAATAAAGCTCATCTCAAATAACCCTGTAAAGAGAGCGGGTCTTGAAGGTTACGGTATCAAAATAGTCGAAACGGTCCCTCTTATCATTCCGCCAAACCCCTACAATGAGTTTTACCTTGAAACAAAGGCCAGCAAAATGGGACACAAGCTCTCATGCTACAAACACGGCGTCAAGGATTAATCATTTTTTGCCTGTTTTTTTGTAGATTTGTTCTTCATTTCTGATAAATCCGCATCATGAAGAATTTCAGGATCGTATTCATGGGAACACCTGAATTTGCAGTGGCCACCCTGGGATCATTGCTCATGAACGGTTATAATGTTGTGGGGGTCGTCACAGTTCCTGATAAGCCGGCCGGCAGAGGGAGGAACATTGTAAAATCGGCCGTGAAAGAATTTGCCGAATTGAGCTCACTTCCGGTACTGCAGCCTGAAAAGCTGAGGGACGAGCACTTCATAAGCTCGCTGAAAAACCTGAAGCCTGATCTTTTCATTGTTGTCGCTTTCAGGATGCTCCCTGAAATCATATGGAGTATGCCGCCGGCGGGGACCATAAACCTTCATGCTTCCCTCCTTCCCCATTACAGGGGGGCTGCCCCGATAAATCATGTTCTAATCAATGGCGAACAGAAAACCGGGGTGACAACTTTTTTTATAAACGACCAGATCGATACCGGGAACCTTCTCCTCAGAGAGGAGATCCCGGTATTTCCTTATGAGAATGCCGGTGACCTTCAAAACAGGCTAATGAAGGAAGGAGCCAGGCTCATGATCAAAACCCTGGAAGGATTGGCCGGCAACAGGCTGATAGGCATTCCGCAGAGCCAGTTCCTGAAACCGGGCGAGATACCTGTACAGGCCCCTAAGATATTTCCGGGCGATTGCATTATCGACTGGAGAAAAGATGCCGCAAGGATAAATAACCTTGTAAGAGGATTAGCGCCTGCACCCTGTGCCAGAACCGTGCTCAATAACGGGAAAGAGAGCTTTACATTTAAAATATATGAGAGCCAGGCCCTGGATGAAAAGATTACTGAGGCGCCCGGATCTATCATATCGGACGGAAAGACCTATCTGAGGGTGGCTTGCGGCAAAGGGTACCTCAATCTCGTGAGTGTACAGCTTGAAGGAAAGAAAAGGATGGGCACCCGTGACTTCCTGAGAGGGTTCAGGATAGCCGGTTTCAATGCTGAAATCAGTCCGATGGTTTAGTACTCCTCAGGTATATCTTTTGCCCGGGAGAAGGCTCGGAGCCCTCATCCATCCTGTTTAACATGAGCAGCTTCTTAAGCTTTATTCCATAGATCTGCGATATACCGTACATAGTTTCACCTGCCTTTACCACATGAATTTCCTTGCCAGGTTCAGCTTTATCCCTCTTAGGCTGCAGATAGAGGATTTGTCCGGGTGTAAGAGAAAAATCTCCTGCAAGCTCATTGTATTTTGGAAGCTCCCATTTAAGAAGGTTCAGCTCTTTTTCGATCTTTTCCCTTGTGTCGTTCTGCCCGACGATTATATACTGGATCCTGTTATTTTCCATTACCCTTGCAGGAAGAGCGTGGTAGGATATTGTTCCCTCAATCCTTACAGGGGTAGACGTATATTTCCGTGAATCATCTGCGGCAGGCTCTCTTGATTTGATCCTGTCTGAATCCTCCTTCAATGCTTCTCCTCCGGCGGTATCGTACCTGTATAATTCGTATTGTTCGATTCTTTCTATCAGCATTCCGGCATAATCGGGATTCGTTGCATAACCTGCTTTCCTCAGTCCCCGGGCCCATCCCTTGTAATCGGTTACCGGAAGATTAAAAAGAAAGCTGTACCTGGGAGTCTGTCGCAGGAAATCAGAATGGTCCCTGAAGGATTCTTCAGGGGTGCGGTACTTCCTGAAACACTCATTTCTCCTGTCATCATCATGCCTTATTGTCGGGCCGTCCCAGTTATCATGGCATTTTATCCCGAAGTGATTATTCGCTTCCACAGCAAGGGTTCCCTTCCCCATTCCTGACTCAATCAAACCCTGGGCAAGAGTAATGCTGGCAGGGACACCGGTCCGTTTCATTTCACTAATCGCCAGTGCTTTATACTTATCAATATAATCAGATGCAGTTCCTGCCGGGATCCCATGGGAAACGGGTGTTATTGTATGCCTTGTTGCATGGCATGAGTTCAGAATAAAACCAGCCATCAGTAAAGCCGGATATAGCCATCCCCTCATTTGGTCTGTTTTCAGGCAAAATTAGAAAAACACTGTTCGCGGGTAAATATTGTAATTCACAATAACAAATATTTTTCAACCGACCGGAATGTCCGGGAGAGTTTAAAGTGGTATAATGATCTTAACAAAAGGAGGGCTGAACTGAAGCCCAATATTTTAATATCTTTGTTTACCCGTAAAATCTGATTTATGAAATCAAAGAGTATTGTCTTCTCCTGGGTTGAATTTAATGATATCTCGGAGTTGGATGAAGGTGACAGGGAGCTTCTCGAGATTGCAAAAGCTGCAGCAGCCGATGCTTACGCACCATATTCGGGATTTAAGGTCGGAGCTGCCCTCAGGCTCGAGAATGGTAAGATACTGAGAGGGACCAATGTTGAGAATGCAGCGTTCCCTTCCGGAATTTGTGCAGAGAGGAATGTTTTATCATCAGCTTCGGCAAATTACCCGGGGGTAAGACCGGTGGCACTGGCTGTCATTGCCCTTACTGCTGACGGATTCTCAAAGGATCCTGTCTCGCCATGCGGGAACTGCCGCCAGGTGATTGCTGAAGAGGAAGAAAGATACGGCAAAGAAATACGCATAATCCTGGGTGGTTATCCTTCGGTAAGAATTGTTGAAAGAGGAGGAGATCTCTTACCAATGCAGTTCAGCAGGGCAGATCTCAGGATGCATCCTTGATAATAAGCTGGAAACCTGCACCATGAATATTTTTAATTACCAGTGAAGGATCGTCTGCCAGGTATCTTCTGAGCTTAGTTACATAGACATCCATGCTCCTGGCAGTGAAATAATCATCGGACCCCCAGATCTTTTTCAATGCCATCTCCCTGCTTATAAGAGCATTGGGATTTATTGCCAGCATCTCCAGAAGCTGTGATTCCTTTGGTGAAAGTTTGATTTCCCTGTCCCCGGTATTGAGTGTCCGCAGCCTTGAATTAAAGATGAAACGGCCAACCTCATAAATATCGCGCGTTTCATCGTGGATGTCTCTTCTCTGGATAATGGCCTTTATTTTTGCCAGGAGTATATCAGTATCAAAAGGCTTGGTTACGTAATCATCACCACCTACGCCATAACCTTTGAGAACGTCGTCCTTCAGCTTCTTGGCAGTAAGGAACACAATTGGAATATTGGGATTCATTTTCCTGATCTCGGTGGCTATGGTAAAACCGTCGACATGGGGTAACATCACATCCAGGATGCATATGTCAAAATTGCCTTTCCTGAAATGCTCTACGGCATACTTGCCGTCATCTACCCACTCAACCTGGTAATCATTTAGTTCCAGGTAAGACTTAAGAACCGATCCGAAGCTCAGATCATCCTCAACGAGGAAAATTGTTACAGTTCTGCTGCTCATATTCAATTCTCTGAATTAAATGGTAAATAAACTTCAAACCGGCTTCCCTTACCAGGCTCGGAACTAACCGAGATATTGCCCCTGTGGGCATCGACAATTGCCTTGACATAGTTTAGGCCAACACCAAATCCCTTAACATCGTGTATATCGCCTGAAGTCTGCCTGTAAAACCTCTCAAATATCTTCGCCTGGACACTTTTGCTCATCCCGATACCCTTGTCCTCCACTGCCATGATTATGCCTCCGTCGCGGTTGACTGTAGAAACGGTGATATCCGGAAATTCAGGTGAGTACTTGATTGCATTATCGAGAAGATTGTGGACAAGGTTTGTGAAATGTTCAGCATCAGCATTAATAGTATCGTTTTCCGCTTCCAGCCTTGTTCTTATCTTTCCGTGCTTCTGCTGAACCTGTATGTCTATCGTTTCTATTGTTCTCTCAATTATGGAATGAAGTGATACCGGCCGGATCTTGAAATCAATCTCCTTCTTATCAAGGGATGCTATCTGCAGAATTGTTTCCACCTGCTTGTTCATCCTGTTGTTCTCTTTTTTGATCATGCCGATAAAATGCTTAAGGCTGTTCTCATCTTTCAGCACCTTGGGATTCAGTATTGTATCAGCAGCCAGTGATATTGTTGCTATTGGCGTCTTGAACTCATGGGTCATGTTGTTTATGAAATCGGATTTGATATCGGCGATCTTCTTTTGCCTGAGAATGGAGTAAAGGCTGAGGGCAAAGGTGGAGAAGATAATCAGCGAAAAAATAAGGGATCCTCCGAGAAGCCATGTCATGGAGCCGAGTACATAGTTATTTTTTTTCGGAAAGACAACGGACAGGATCAGGTCCCTCTGTATAAGATTCTCAGGAAACAGCCTCACTTTATAATTGCTTTTGAGGAATTCACCCTTGCTGATCCTGTCGGTCGAGGTCGATGCCACTTCTCCTTCTTTAATCACGGCAAACTCAAACGGGGTATGAATCCCGTAGAATGGCAGGTAGTGATTCAGAGTCTTAAGAATTTCCGAATTTTCAAGCTCCATTGTCTTTTCCGACTGGTAGATCTCATAGAGCATCCTTTCACTCATATTCTGGAACTCGCTTGACCTTTTTTTCACCCAGTCTAGAAAATCTTTCTGATTGACGAAAATTGATTTTTCCCCGCTGCCATCAACAGCCTTGCTTGCCTGGTGGCTGCCATCCAGATTAATATGAAATGTAGAATTATTGTTCAGCGAATCCACAATTGTGGTATCGCTTGAGATAACTACATTTCGCTGAGTGCCGTCGTTGCTTACGGTCCCATACTGGTTTCGTATATTAATGCTTACAGTGCCTCCACCCTGGGCAGAATATCCGCCGAAGTTCAGGTAACCTGAGATATCGACAGATGTATCAGACATTGCAAGGGGGTCGCGCCAGAGAAAATTATTGAATGTATTAAGTTTCCTTAGCGATTCTATCTCGTTTGCAGCATTATTAAGGCTTATAAATACCCTGTTATCAAAACTTTCCTTGTTGGCTTTAATGGCATTGCTTATCCATATTATCTGGACCCACGTGATCCCGACAATTGAAAGAGACATCATTATGACAAGACTGATGAATATCTTCCTGTTCATGAAGCAAAATTATACCATTTAACTTTTTAACATCCTCTTTTTAACTTTTCCTTAACGACATTTAACCTCAATTTAACTGGGCTTTCACGTTGGCGGGCTTACTTTTATTCCTGTAAACCAATTATATGGACACCATGAAAAGAACCTTGAGGTTAGTTTTTTTAGTTGCAACAGGGGCTGTTTTTCTCGCAATCCAGGCAGTGGCGCAGGATAAAAAAGAGGAGAAAAAAATCAAAATCATTATTTCCGATAACGGTAAGACAAATGTGCTCATCGACACTGTAATATACGGCCAATCGACCGATTCCATAATAATGAAGAACGGTCAGACCATACATCTTAAGGAAAACCGCGATCACTTTGTCACGGCTGACCAAAAGGATGGAAAGAGCTTTACAGTGGCATATTCTTCTGACGGGAAAGGAGAAAAGGACGAAATGAAGGAGATCATCATCAGCACGGGTAATGATATTGAGGAGAATGTTGAAAAAGAGAGCATTACCGGAAAAGAAGGCAACACGGGTGAAAAGGGAGACAAGCTGAGTTATGTGATCGCCAGGGGTGGAATGGTTATAACGATAGAAGGCAGCGATGAAACCAAAATCAGCGAACTGGCAACTTTTATTGAAGCGAAGCTCGGTGGAAG
>Ga0335069_10003368_pt1 | contig 24195 bp, 22 predicted proteins | sample Lox_Sample_11_FD_206714 | JGI IMG/M metagenome (GOLD analysis project Ga0335069, IMG submission 206714) | Soil microbial communities from Loxahatchee National Wildlife Refuge, Florida, United States - Lox_Sample_1.1 | ecosystem: Environmental > Terrestrial > Soil > Wetlands | place: USA... | reverse complement strand
CATTCTTCTGATCCGCATGACCGGCGCACGCGGCCGTCAGTCCTTCTTGAATACAATTCCAAGTTCGTATTGATCGATTCGACTCCGGACTTTCGCGAGCAGGCAATTCGCGAAAATATCCGGCAATTGGATGCGGTCTTGTACACGCACACCCATGCCGACCATATTCTGGGAATCGATGATCTTCGGCCGCTGACGTTCGCGCACAAACCGAACCGTCTGCCGCTCTATGCCCGGCCTGACGCGGCGCAATTCATACGCAACATGTTTCGTTACATCTTCGATGCCGACTACAAGTACGGAAGTCTCCCGCAGGTAGAGTTGAATCCTTTGAATGGCGCGCTTGAACTTTTTGGAGCGAAGTTTGAGCCAGTGCCGGTGATTCACGGGGAGACAGAGATCTACGGCTTTCGTTTTGGCAGCGCGGCCTATCTGACTGACCACAGCGACGTGCCGGAAGCGTCGTTTGCGAAGCTGCAAAATCTGGACATTCTTTTCCTGGATGCGCTCCGTTACAAGCCGCACCCGACACATTCAACCGTCGAGAATTCATTGCGGATCGTGGATCGGCTGAAGCCGAAGAGAGCTTTCTTCACACATATCTGTCATGACTTGCCGCATGAAGAAACCAACGCGACGCTTCCCGAGCACGTGCGATTGTCCTATGACGGGATGAAACTGGAATTTGAGATTTAGGCGAGGATGAATCTACCTACAGAGCTCCTACACGGGCTCTGTTCTTACTTATGCAGGTTTTTCACAAGCTCGATGACATCCCGGTAGATTTTGGCCCTACGATTCTGAGCGTTGGGAACTTCGACGGGGTCCATCAGGCGCATCGCCGGGTGCTCAGCGAAATCGTCCGGCGGGCGCGAACGCAAAACTGCAAAGCCGTCGCTGTGACCTTTGAGCCCCATCCCTTGCGCATCCTGCGGCCGGACTCAGGGCTGCGACTTATCAGCCCTACTCCGGAGAAACTACGGCTTCTCAAAACCACGAATCTCGATGGCGTGCTGGTGCTCCCCTTTACCCGCGATCTTTCGCTGATGTCACCTGAAACATTCGCGCAAGATGTCCTGAAAGAAGCCTTGCATGCGAAGGAGGTTCACGAAGGCTTCAATTTCCGCTTTGGACACCGTGCGAGCGGAGACGTAGCTTTACTCAGCGAACTTGGCAAGAAGCTCGGATTCGAAGTGCATATCTATTCGGAATTGCGATTACGCGGCGAACCGGTTTCTAGCAGCCATATTCGCAGACTGGTCGCAGTCGGAAAAATCAGCCGCGCGCGGCATCTGTTGGCGCGGCCCTTCGCGATCTTATCGACGGCTGGCCGCGGCCGCGGCTACGGGGCCAAGTACACCGTCCCCACCATCAACCTGAGCCGGTATGAGGAACTGATGCCGGGAAACGGTGTTTACATTACGCGGACGCGAGTTGGGGACGAGTGCTTCGATTCAGTCACGAATGTTGGCAACCGTCCAACCTTTGGAACCGACTCTTTCGCGATTGAAACTCACCTGCTGAATTTCCACCCGATCACGCTGACGCCAGAAACTGAAGTTGAGGTGCACTTCCTGCAAAGGTTGCGAGACGAGATCAAGTTTCCGTCGGTGGAAGCGCTGCGGGAGCAGATTGCATGCGATGTGAAGAAGGCCAGGCGGTACTTCAACTTGCTTTCTTAATGGGGCAGGTAGCCCTGCTCCATGGGAAGCTTGCCGCCGACTTTCACCACGCGGACCCGGTCATTGATCGAGCTAACGCCGATAAGCCCGATGGCTCCGGGAATGGCTTCGACCGTGCGAAGGACTTCGCTGTCCGAGTCGACCACGACAAACGAATCTTTGTGTGAGTCGATGAAAGCTTGCATCTGGACGCGGGACATTCCAGTGAGGTGCTCGAGCGTGGCCGCTTCTCCGGCCGAATCTTTGTGCAGAACCAATACTACGTCTTTGCCATCCGCCCACTTGCGGGTTTCGAGACGAAACACCCGGGCCAGGTGAGCTGAAGTGACTTCGCCGACTTTGTTGTCCTTGTTGACCACCACAGCCATGTGGCGGGCAAAGCACGGCACGCTGAATGACACCAAAACGACAAAATAGCAGATTGTGCGAGAAAGTCTCATCGCTATCATCCTTGACTTTTGGTCAATCAAGAATCGCACAAAGAAAAGAGTGCGATTGTAAAAACGCCCTAATTTTGGGTTACGGAAGTGATGTAACGATTGGTTGCGGCTACTCAATCGGTTCGCATTGGATATCAGCTGCACGAGATCGATCCGGCAACTGCACGACTACGATTGCAATCAGAACCAGCAGGATTCCCGTGCTTTGCGACCAGCGAACGACTTCGCCCAGAGCCACGGCGGCGATGGCAATCGAGAACACGGGCTCAAGACAGCTGACGACAATGGCCTTGGTTGGGTCGAGGTGCTCAAGGCCGGCGAAGTACAGCCCGAACGGGACCAACACAGAAATCACGGAGAACACAAACAGGAAGAGCCACTGCTCGCCCGAGTAATGGGCGGCGACAACCTTCCAAGGCGGATTGACGACCAGCCAGAACAGCGACGCGCTGCAGATGGCATACATCAATACAATCCAGCGGTCGTAGCGCGCAAGGATGCTGTGTCCGCCGATGTTGTAAAAGGCAAAGGAGAATGCCGCCAGCAGTGCTGCAAATACACCGAGCAGATCGAGACGAAATCCGCGGGAGCCGAATACTCCAATGACCAGAGCGATGCCGGCAAGCGCCAGAACAACAGCCGCAATGCGCTGCGGACTTGGCTTTTGAATGCCCCGCACGATGGTGTAAAGCAGCACCCAGATCGGCGCGGTGTATTGCAGGATGATCGCGGTCGCTACATTCGTCCTTTGGATCGAGAAATAGTAAAGAAAGTTGGACGCGGCCACGCCTAGCACGCCGAGAATGAACATGCGGCGAAGGTCGGCGCCAGGAATTTTCAAGTTCCGCATGCCTCGTGATACAGAAAGCGCCGCGAAGAGAACGAGAAAAGAAATTGAAGTGCGGCTTTGAGAAAGGATCAGCGGATCAATCGGTTTCAGCACTCGTCCTTGCGGGAGCAGGCGTCCCGTAAATGCGGCCCGGCCGAGGTTAGCGGCGATACCCCAAGAGAGGGCGGCACACGCGATATACAAATATCCGCGCACAGGGTGAGATTGCTTGGTCACGTGTTTTGAAGACCTAGCCTACGGAGCTAATCCACGTACTCGATGCTGTAACTGATCTTTGCAGTCTTGTTCAATATGGCTGCCACCGAGCAATACTTTTCTTCGGAGAGACGGACCGCGTCTTCAACTGCCTTGTGCGAAACCTTGCCACCGACGCGGTAGACCAGCTTGATTTCCGTGTAGACAGTCGGCGGAGTGGCCGCGCGTTCGGCCTCGGCACGAACTTCAACGCTGGTAAACGGCTCGCGCTTCTTTCCCAGAATGCTGACGACATCATAGCCGGTGCAACCGCACAACCCGATCAGCACCAACTCCATGGGGCTGTTGGCGGACTTCTTGTCCCCGTCAACCACGATCTTATGTCCGCTGCTGGAAATTCCGTCGAACTTCTGGTTGGAAATCCAGGTTGCGCGAGCTTCGGTCTTAGCCATCGATCTATCTCCTGTTATCAGTGCTAGGTTCAGGATGAATCAACACGCGAAAAAGTTCCGGGGCTGCCTGCTTAAAGCGGATCTCGAGGTCGGTCTGCACGTCGTGCACTCGGGAAAGCGGCAAATCGTCAGAAAACGTGCAGTGACAAGAAACGTAGACGCGTCCGCGCACGTGCTTTACCTCGACATCATGGACGTCATGAACCTCGGGAAATTCTGAAACGATTGCTTTAAGTTTTCTTTCTAACTCAGCATCCCGTCGAACCTCATCGCCGGGCTCGATCGTCGAGGGCTCGCTCTCGATATGAGTCAGGATCGAAGAAATCTCGGGAACGTCCTTGCGAATTTCTGATTCGAGCAGGGTAACCCGGTCATGAGCGTCCTTCATGCTCAAGCGTTCGTCGAGTTCAAGATGCTGCTCCACGTGAAGATGCCCCTTCAAGTTTTGGACGCTGACGTCGTGGACGTTGAAGTTGTGGCGAGTTGCGACTGCGCGAATCCGATCGAAGATATTTTCCCGATCGGCAGGGCGGGGCACGGAGTGAACAACCACGTCAGCGTCAGGCAAGACTCTGCGAACTGCAGCTGTGACGGCGTCTGACACCTGCTCGGCGCGCTGGAAGGTGACACTGCGCGCCAAAGCAACCGAAAGATCCGCGAAATAACGGTTGCCGGCGCGGCGAATGCGAACGCGGTCGACCTCAAGTAAGCCTTCGACCTTGGCGACTGCGTCGAGGATCTGCGCGCGCACGCCTAAGGGAGCAGCGTCCAGAAGAGCATCGATGGTCTTGCGAGCCAACCGCCAGCTGACGTAAACCACGATGCCAGCCACCGCGAGCGCAGCCACAGGATCCGCGTCCTGCAACCAATCGATGCCGTAGGTACGTCCGAGAAGAACCAATAAGAGGCCCAGCACGACGACGCTGCTCGACCAGATGTCGGTGGAGAAGTGAAGCGCGTCGGCCTCGAGAGCCTGACTATCGTACTTGGCGGCGATTCGCCCAAGGGCTCGCGAGCGCCAGTAATCCACGATCATCGATGCTACAAGTACGACGAATGCTGCAAGGCTCGGTTCGATGTGGACGTGATGGAAAAATAATCTTTGTACGGCTTCGTAGATGATCCAAACGCAGGTCAACAGAAGAAGGCCAGTTTCGAGGAATGCCGAAAAGTTTTCGATCTTACCATGACCGTACTGATGATCGGCATCTGCCGGCTTATCCGAAACACGAACGGAAAGGAAGGTGATGATCGCGGCGATGAGGTCGAGTCCGGAGTGAGCCGCTTCGGAGAGAATGCCCAGGCTACCGGTGGTGATGCCGACGATGATCTTGAAAAAAGTCATCGCGAGCGCAGCCAGCAAAGAGCTTCCAGCAACGGCGCGTTTTTCCGCGCGCATTGACTTTGGACTGTACACTGCCGGCGAACTCGCCATGTCCGCATTATCGCCGCTGCACGGGTTACGGCCAAGCGATACCGCGGGTAACCTCGACGAAATCAGAGTTTATGCTAGGATTTCTGGTCGTACTTTTTATCCTCTGGAGGAATCCCACTCATGATCCGATATGGGATCGTATGTCTACTCTTTGGCGCCCTCGCATGGGGCCAGCAACCGTCAAAACCGGCACCTGCAGCTTCGCCGGCTGAGACAAAGCCGGCCGCCGAAGCGCCGAAAGCACCTGAAGTCGCTCCGGACGCGGCCGTAATCACGATTAAGGGAGCTTGCGAGAAGCCGGAGAGCACTCCCGCCGCGGATTGCAAGATCACCATGACCCGAGCGCAATTTGAAAAGATTGTCGACTCGGTCCAGCCGAATCTGCCACCACGGGCTCGCCGCCAATTCGCGACCCGTTACGCGGACGCGCTGGCAATGTCGAAAAAGGCTGAAGCGATGGGCCTGGATCATACCGCAAGCTTTGATGAGCGCATGCGCCTCGCCCGCATTCAGGTTCTTTCGCAGGAACTGAATAAAGCGATGCAGGAAAAAGCCTCGCAGATTTCCGACGAGGACATCGCCGACTACTACAAGAAGAACCAGGAAAAGTTTGAAGAAGCCGAGATGGACCGGATTTACGTCCCCAAGAGCCAGGAATTTCCTGATGAAGAGGGCGACAAAAAGCTGAGCGAAGCCGATCAGGATAAACGGACGAAGGATTCTGAACAGAGCATGAAGGCCGAAGCCGACAAACTCCACGCGCGCGCGGTCAAGGGAGAAGATTTCGGCAAACTGCAGGAAGATGCGTTTGACGCGGCCGGAATCAAGACTGGAGCTCCGACGGCCAGCCTGGCCAAGATGCGGCGTACCATGCTGCCGGCCACGCAGGTTGCTGTAATGGACCTTAAGCCGGGGCAGGTATCCGATGTCATCACCGACCAGAACGGATACTTCATCTACAAGGTCAAGAGCAAGGACGTAATCAGCCTCGACCAGGCGAAGGACGAGATCAAGAACACTCTGCGGTCCCAGCGCATGCAGGATGAGATGCAGAAGATGCAAGCGTCGTTCTCGACTGACTATAACGACAACTACTTCGGACCGGAGACAGCCGCTCGGGGCCCCATGGGGAGACCGGGTATGCCACTGCCCCCGATCAAGCCAGGATCTAGTGGACCAAAATAATGGGCACTGAGAAGCCGGCGGTCCTGGTAACGGGAATCGCCGGCAATCTGGGTTCGCGATTGCTTCCGTTGCTGGCGGATTTTCAGGTCATCGGTGTCGACCTGAATCCGCCAGAAACTTCCCAAAACCTCCGATTCGAGCGGCTCGACCTGGGCGTCGAAGAATCGTGCCGCCAACTATTCCTTCTTATCAAAGAAACCAGGCCGTTCGCGGTCATTCACCTGGCTTTCATCATCGATCCGTTGCGCAGCGGCGTGCTTGACGAGGACCGCATGTGGCAGATCAATGTGGCCGGTACGGCACGAGTGATGGAAGCGATCACGGAAGCGAACCGTGACGAACCAATCGTGAGAAAGTTCATCTTTGCCAGCAGCGTTTCCGTCTATGGATCGGATCTTCCTTCCGACGTGACCGAAGATGCCGCACTCGCCGCGCACACCTTACCTTACGCAATCCACAAAATGGAAGCTGACAAGGTCGTCCAACAGAGGGCGCCGGCGTTGCGAGGGTGCAGCGCGTTTACGCTGCGTCCGCATATTTATGCTGGGGCAAGTGTGGACAACTACCTGTTGGGTGCTTTTCGCGGATCGCCTAACGGCAAGAGCCTGCGCGCTGCCAATATGCGAGCTAAGGGACAGCGATTGCCCTGCATGCTGCCGTACGGTAAGCGTTATCTCGAAAACCGGGTTCAGTTCGTCCATGTGGATGACATGGCGCGATTGCTGGCCTACCTTGTGCACAAGAATGAGCCGGAAGCGAAGCGACTCACGGTACTGAACGTTGCCGGACGAGGTGACGGGTTGACCATTGGCCGCTGCATTGAACTTGCAAAGGCCCCGCTGAAGCGAGTTCCGGGGAAGGCTGGGTTCCGGTTCGTGCTGAAGCTTCTGTGGAAGATGGGGATTTCGGCGATTCCGCCAGATGCGCTTCCCTACATCACCGGGCAGTACACCATGAACACCGACCGCTTGAAGCAATTTCTCGGCGATGAGTATGAGCAGGTGATCCAGTACACCGTTCAAGACGCTTACATAGACTCGTTCGCAAACGCTGCGCCGAACGCTCATTCGGCAGCGGCGCGTTAAGCATCTACGCCTATTTTGTGCCGCGAAATAACCCTGCGATCCCGAAAGTGTAAGGAGTCCAGGAGACCTCTTTGAAACCCACAGAACGCATCCGCTGCAACATTTCCTGGGGCGCAGGAAAGCGTTCCACCGAAGCCGGCAGATAAGCGTAGGGTCCGCGCACACCGGAGATCATCGTGCCGACTCTTGGCAGCACGTGCTTGAAATACATCCTGTACATTTGCCCGACCAGGCCGCCGGGTTCGCCGAAGTCGAGAATTCCACATTGACCTCCGGGGCGCAGCACGCGGAGGATTTCACGCAATCCGGCATCGTAGTCGGCGAGATTGCGGAAGCCAAAGGCGGAGGTGATTAAATCGAATTGTGAGTCGGCAAACGGAAGATTGAGCGCATCGGCCTCGACCCAGCGCAATGACTTCGCGGCGGACTTGCGAGCGGCGTGCTGGAGCATGGGATGCGAGAAGTCGGCACCGAAAATGGTCGCACATGAGTTCCCTGCCGCACGTTTGAGCGCCGATGTCATGTCCCCCGTGCCGCAACAAAGATCGAGAACGTTCGCGTTCGAGTGCGATAGCACGTGGGAGAAGGTTCGCGCTGCGCGCCGCCACCAAAGGCGGTCCACGTTCATCGACAGCACGTGGTTGAGCAGGTCGTAACGTGGGGCGATCGAACTGAACATCTGCTCTACAGCGCGGGCCGCGGACGAGGGATCGCTCGCCCCTTGTGGCGACGCGCCTACAACGGAACTCTTGGCGACGCTCGTCATGATGCGAGTGCCTTTGCCCGCGAAATTCGACGCAATTCGTCAATTGATTCAACGATAAGTTTCTCAGGCACGTCGTTCACGATCTTGACCTTGCCAATCTCGCACGGAAGAACGAAATGGGGAATACCGCCCCGTGTCTTCTTGTCGCGACCGAGCAGGTTAAGGATCTCGCGGCCTTGTGCGATGACTTTGGGTAGAGGGCCGAGTCTCAAGGTTGCCGCAATGATGCGGTTAGCATCGTCGGCTGAACAAAGTGCTAATTTTTCGGCAATGAAAGTCTCCGCCACAATTCCCCACGCGACCGCCTCGCCATGCAGGAAGCGACGATAGCCTGACTGCGCCTCCAAGGTGTGGCCGATGGTATGGCCAAAGTTCAAAATGCGTCGCAAGTCGCCTTCTTTTTCGTCGGAAGAGACCACATCGGCCTTTTGCTTGACCGATCTCGTGATGACCTGCTCCAGCGATGCGGGATCGCGGCGTAACTCGCGGACATTGATGTTTTCGAGCAAATCGAAAATCTCAGGCTTAGCGATGATCCCGGCTTTCACCGATTCGTATAGTCCGGCGCGAAATTCGCGTTCCGGCAGTGTAGAGAGCACTCCTGGGTCGATGAAGACCGCCAGCGGCGGCTGAAACGTTCCTAGTAAATTCTTTCCGGTTTTAAGATTCACGCCAGTCTTGCCACCGATCGAGGCATCTACCTGGGCCAGGACGGTCGTAGGAATTTGCACAACTTCGATGCCTCGCATGAACAAGGAAGCCAGCAAGCCGGTGACGTCACCGACAACGCCTCCCCCAAACGCCAGCAGCAGAGTGTCACGATCAGCACCCGCGTCGGTTAGCCGAGTGGCCAACTTCTCAACTGTCGCTAATTTCTTGGCGGTCTCACCGTCCGGCATTTCCAGCCACGTCGCTTGCCAACCTGAGGACGATAGCGCCTTCGATAATCGGCTTCTCCACTTCCGGCGAACTGGCGGCACGGTCACAACAAATAACTTCGAGACTTTCTTTGCGCCCGCAAGTTGCCGAAGCAACCCGCCAGCCTCATCGATAAGGCCGCGTCCAATTACAGCGTCATACGAACCGGAAGATGACGAAATGGGAACACGCACCATGCATTTTCATCATAGCGTAAGCGCAAGGGCGTCCAGATGGCGCTAAAGTGATACCATTTTTTGACGATGGCATCGATTCCGTCTCAGTGTGATTTTCTGGTGGTTGGAGCCGGGGTCGCCGGTCTCCGGGCGGCGATCGAACTGGCTGCGGCCGGCACTGTCATTGTGCTTGCCAAGCGGGAGATCACCGATTCGAACACGCAATGGGCACAAGGCGGGATTGCCGCGGCTCTCAGCGACGAAGACGAAATCAGCCTGCATCTGCAAGACACATTGCAGGCCGGAGACGGCCTTTGTAATCCCGACGCTGCCAGGGTTTTGGTGGAAGATGCGCCGGAGCGCATCGACGAACTCATCGACTGGGGCACCCAGTTCGACCGGCAAGGAACCAAGCTTACTTTTGGGCGCGAAGGGGCACACAGCCGAAACCGCATCCTCCACGCGCACGGCGACTCCACAGGTCGAGAGATTTTGCGGGCGCTGTATGCGAAGGCGAAGACGTTACCGAATATTTCGGTGCGGGAGTTCGAGTTCTCGACCGACCTGGTGCTGCAAGACGGCCGAAGCTGCGGGATCACGCTGATTGACGATCAGGGTGAAACACAAACTATGACGTCGTCAGCCGTCTTGTTGGCCACCGGCGGCCTGGGTCAGCTTTACAGGAATACCACCAATCCCAGCGTTGCCACCGGGGACGGCGTTGCAATGGCATTTCGTGCCGGCGCCGAAGTCAGCGACATGGAGTTTGTACAATTCCATCCCACCGCGCTTTATCTCAAGAACGCTCCGCGATTTCTACTATCCGAGGCTCTGCGTGGAGAAGGCGCCTATCTTCGAAATCTCGAGATGCATCGCTTCATGGCGAAGTACCACTCCCTGGGAGAACTCGCGCCGCGCGATGTGGTTGCCCGCGCCATCATGCACGAATTGGAAGTCAGCCGAGCGAAGGATCCGGTTGTGTATCTTGACCTGACGCATCTCGATCCCGAGCACGTGAAGTCGCGCTTCCCACGAATCTACGCAACCTGCATGGAGTACAACCTCGATCTCACTGCTGAGCTGATTCCGATTCGCCCGGCCGCCCACTACGCAATGGGCGGAGTGCGCAGCGACCTGGAGGGCGGTACAAATATTCCCGGGTTGTACGTGGCCGGAGAAGTGGCAGCGACCGGAGTTCATGGCGCGAACCGGCTCGCGAGCAACTCACTGTTAGAAGGATTGGTGTTTGGGGCCAGGGCGGGGCACAAAATGCGCGACGAACTGCGCCATTCGGAGGCGCGCCCATCTCAACCGCTGCGCACCGCTTCCAACGGACCGATGGATACTCCGATCGAACAGGCGATCAGTGAAATCCAGGATTTGATGTGGCGTGATGTAGGGATTGTGCGAACCGGCAATGGGCTCAAGCAGGCAATTGATACGCTCGCGCGGATTGCGCCGCGAGTCGCCAATCCGAAGAACCGGCGCGCGTACGAAGCCAGTAATCTCCAACTGGTGGGAACGCTGGTCGCCCGATCAGCAATTGCCCGAGAAGAAAGTCGCGGGGCGCACTATCGCATCGACTATCCCGCCCACGATGATGCCAAATTCCTGAAACATTCGATAATCAAAGGCGAATCGGTGCGATTCGAGTAGGCCCGCTACGATTCCGCTTTCTGTGGATTGAGGAGCGATGCGATGACGGATATCAGAATGACCACCACTACGGTTCCTAAAGCCCACTCTGTAGGAATCTCAAAGTAGTATGAGGCGAGCATCTTCGCGCCGATAAACATCAGCACCACCGCCAATCCATAATGCAAGTAGTGGAAAAGATCCATCATGCCGGCGAGCACAAAGTACATAGCCCGCAAGCCCAGAATCGCGAAAATGTTCGATGTGTAAACGATGAACGGCTTAAGGGTTATGCCCATCACAGCTGGAATCGAGTCGGTGGCAAAGATCAGGTCAGTCGTCTCGATGACTAACAGCACTATGAATAGAGGAGTTGCCGACAGGCCCGGCCGGCGCACAAAGAATTTTTCGCCTTCGTATTGATCCGTAACCGGGATGAGCTTGCGCACCAGACGTAAGGCTGGATTCTTTTCCGGTTCGATGTCGACTTCGGCTTTGCGAAGCAGCTTCGCGCCGCTGTAGATGAGGAACACGCCGAAGATGTAAAGAATCCAGTGGAAGCGCCCGATGAGCCCGATCCCAATCACAACGAAGATGGCCCGCATGATCAGCGCGCCCAAGATGCCCCAGAACAGGACTTTGTGCTGATGATCGGCTGGAACTTTGAAATACCGGAAGATCAACAGGAAAATGAAGAGGTTGTCGATGCTTAAGGAAAGTTCGATCAGGTAGCCGGCGGTGAACTCCAGCGCGTCAGCACGGCCTTTCCAGAAGAAAACCAGTACGGCGAAGCCGGCAGCGAGCAGGACCCATAACACGCTCCACATCAAGGCTTCGCGGAATTTGATCGTGTGGGCCGGTTTGTGAAAGACCCAAAGATCAAGGCCCAACATCACAGCGATAAAAACGCCGAATAATGCCCAGAATAGAACCAATCGCGGCCTCGGAAATTATTTGGAGATACGCACGAACTACTTTTCTCGTCCTATCTTGCCTGACTGCCAATCCTGCCACATTCCGAAGGTCTTCATCAGGTCATCGAAGTGCGTCTCGCGGATAGCCTGATCAATCTGGGCACGGGTCCAACGAGGACCGACTCGTTCGGCGCGGTCAGCCAGGCCGTAGGTGAGCACCGCGGCGTCCACTACGTGCTTCTTGAGTTGCCCGATGTTCACCTTGTCGTAGGTATCCGACATGGCGTGATAGTTGATCAGGTAATTCGCCTCCTGTTGACTCGCCTCGAATGTGGGGACACCCTCCAGCATGAAGTCGAAGTGGTCTGTGCCCCAGGACATGTCGGTGGTCAGATCGGTCACGCCGAGGCCTTTCAAGGGGTTAATCAAGTCGGTGGCGGCGGGGATCACATCCTTGCGGCCTCCAAGAGAAAAGCCGGTCACCGGCCCGCTGCCGGAGTCGAAAACGACCATGCCGGCGGCGTTGTCGAGTTCGTTGCGATGCGCCAGAACATAAGCGTGCGACCCTAGAAGTCCTTCTTCCTCTCCGGAAAAGAGAATGAAGCGAATACTGCGTTTGGGACGCAGGCCGGCTGCTTTTATGGAGCGTAAGGCATCGATCACCAGCGCGGCATTGCAACCATTGTCGAGAGCGCCGGTGCCCAGTTCCCAGGAATCAAGGTGCGCGCCGAGAACCACGAACTCGTCGGGCTTTTCAGTTCCACGGAGTTCGGCGACGACGTTGGCGGTTTCAATCGGCCCGCCAATCACATTGGGAATGGCGAGGTCTGCATACAGTTTTTGGCCGGCTGCCATCAAGCGCGCCATGCGGCCCGCGTCTTCTCGTGCGACTAAAACCATGGGGATGCGATCGATTTCGCCAGCCGACGAATTGGTATGCCGATAGAGCAGGTCGTATGCTCGGGTCGATTGGAAAGCAACCGCCAGCGCCTTTCCTTTCACGGCGCGATCAACAATTCCGGGCGCCCTGAGATATTCCGCAAAAAGATCGTCCCAGGAATGCATCTCGTTGCTGTGGACTAACAGGACTTTTCCTGAAATATCGCCGGCCTTATCGAAGTCTTCCGGCGTCGCATCGCCGACGTCAATAATTGGCACGTGATGCTGTGGCGCAAGTGCCGGCGCCCACGCGATTGAGACGACGCGCAATGAAAAGCTCTCAGGATCGACGACCGACATCACGGTTGCGCCTTCAGCCCACGAGGCTTGAATCGTAAATTTCTCGGTGTGCACGCTGTCGGCCCCAGCCGCCTTGAAAGATGCGACGCCCCAATCGATCGCGCGCTCCATGGCGGGAGTTCCGGGAACACGGCCACCAATCTGGTCCGTGAGTTGCTGTAGGTTGGCGATAATTGGAGAAGGTTTTAGACCTTCGATGGTGAGCTTGCCCGATGCAGTTTGTGCCGCTGCTGAAATAGATACCAGGACGCACAGCCCGGCGACCAGTTTCATAGTTCGCATAGAGTCAGCATTAGAAATGAAATTCTGGAAAAGGAAAAGCAGAAAGCAGGGTGCGCCGACTCACTTCTGATCCAGCCGGCGTATGGTCTCCAGCGTCACGCCGCCGACGATCAGCAGGCTTTTGTCGCTTAGCTTGTCCACGGTGTCCTGCGGCGTGTGCCAGAAAACGTTGGCGTAGCCATAGTCGAAGTCAATCAGATCAGCGGAAGGCACGCCGTGTTTCAGGAAAGGCTTGTGATCGTCTTCGATTTCAAGCGACCGGGCAAAGAAATGGGACTGGTAACCCAGTTTCGTAGCTGCCTGGAAAATCATGTCCTCCAGCCACGGGGTTGAATTCACCTCGTGCTCGATATTCAGGTCCGCGTCGCCGACCATATCGAGCAGGAGAAATGCTTTCATCTTCTTCAGAGTTCCGTCGGCCTGCCACTTGTCCGCCAGGTGGCGAACACCGTAGACGCTGTTGTCGTCGGTCCATGGAAGCGTGATCGCCTCTTCCGCGTCATCCCAGAGCAGCCAAACGCTGTAGCCGGTGTTCTCGTTTTCGCGCAGCGTGTTCGCCATCTCCAGCAACACGGCGCTCGAAGATCCCCCATCGTTGGCGCCGACATAAGGCGTATTGCGCAAGGGATAATTCGTGTCGTAATGGCTGGCGACAACGATGATCCCGTCTTTCTTGCCCGGGAACTTGGCGATGATGTTGTGGACAGGAAACTTCCCTTCCGAAGTATCTATTGTGAACGTATCGTTCTCAACCGTGTCGTGCTTGAGGTGATCGAGAATATAGTTTTCGACCTTCTTGTGATTCTCGCTGCCAATCGGACGCGGACCGAAAGCAACGATTTCTTTGACGTAGCGCATGGCGCGAAGCTCGTTGAACTCCCACCTTGGTCCCGACCTGTCGGTTATGGTGATTTCAATGTGTCCCGGCTGCGGCTCAGCAGCCTCGGGTGCTGCAGCAGTTGCTTCCTTCTGCTTTGAACAAGCCGAGAGACACAAAACCGCAGTCAAGCTGGCAACGATGAGAGGTTTCATTCTCCCTTTTTGGCGGCGCGAGCCTTGCGCTGTTTGGGATGGACGAACCAGGCGATCCCGATGCTGCCGAGGTACAAGACAATCATGGGCGCAGCAAAGATACACATATTGAGGATATCGGTTGTGGGCGTCAGGATGGCTGCGATCACGAAAATCACCAGGATGGAATAGCGCACATTACGCCACATCCATCCGGCGCTCACTACTCCCATCAGCGCCAGGAAGAAAACCAGGATGGGCAACTCGAAAACTAATCCCAGGCCAAGGATCACCGTCAGAAAAAGGTCTGTGTATTCGTGAATGGTGATCATCGGCTGGAATTGTTTGCCGTAACCGATCAGGAAGTCGAGCGCCGCAGGATAAACCAGTTTGTAACCGAAGTATCCGCCGGCAACAAACAATCCCACGGTCGAGAACATGAAGGGAAAAACGTAGCGTTTCTCGCGGCGGTAAAGCCCCGGCGAGATGAACATCCACACCTGATAGAGGACGAAAGGCGAAGCCACAAAGAGGCCAGCCAAAGCTCCGATTTTCAAATAAAGATTGAATGGCTCGGTCGGATTCAGATACACGAGCTTCTCAGCCATGCCGTTGCGGCGCAGGGCTTCCATGATGGGCCTTTCCATCAGGGAAAAGATGTTGTCGGCGTATCCCCAGCAGGCGAAGAAACCAACCGCAACTGCCACGATGCAGTAAATGATGCGCCGCCGCAGTTCCTCGAGATGCTCGAGGAAACTCATGGCGGGCATGGCTTCCTGACTTGGCGGAGGTGCTTCAGCGGTGAGTTCTTCAGGCATCGGGCGCCGCCTTCAAAGCAGGAGTTTCGGGTGCTTTTTCCGGTTCCGTCGAGGCGGCGAGAGTCGCAGGAGTCGACGATGCCACAGAACCTGCCGGCGGTTCGACGGATGGCAAACCGGTCAACGCCTTACGCTGCTCTTGCAGCTCGAGCTGAGAGATTTCCGTCTGTATCTGGGCTTGGAACTCACTCGACGCCCGCTTCAATTCGTTGACAAACTTTCCCACCTGACGGGCGATCTCAGGCAGCCGTTTGGGGCCAAAGATCAAGAGCGCCAGAAAGAAAAGAAAGATCGTCTCGGAAAAACCCATGCGGTCATGATACTGCGCTGGACGGGGAGGGGCAATTCATCGACCCGCGAGTTGTGAAAAGCTTGTTAATCTTGCCCGTCAAGAGCCCGATCTTGTTTTCCTTTTGCTGAAACTCTGGTAAAAGAGGGCGACTCGCCTCCATGCACGTCCGATGAGGCTCCTGATTCCATTGCTGGCTATGGTGACCTGTGCCTTACCGGCGCGAGCGCAGCAGCCGTTCTATACCGATGATGCGGATGTCGCGCAATACCATCGCTGGCATCTTGAAACGAGTAACGAAGTGGACGCCTTGCCGGAGTCGGTCGCTCCGAGCTTTCGCCAAAACACATGGACGATCAAATTCAGCTACGGCCTGTTTCGCAACTTGGAAGTCGGCATGGACTTCCCCTTGTTGGCTATTTTTAATTCGTACCCCGATCCGGTGGAGACACCAATCGGACTGGGCGACACCGATTACTCCATCAAATACAACTTCCATCAAGAGCATGAAGGATCCAAATGGCCGGCGATCACCGCCAGCCTGAACATTGAGCCTCCGACCGGAAATGTGCACCTCAAACTTGGTTCGGGTCTGATCGACTATTACCTGAACGGTATCGTGCAGAAAACCATTTCTCCGAAGAATGTGTTGAGGTTTAATGCAGGTGCGACTTTCGCCGGCAACACGCTGACCGGCGTTGTTGGTATTAATACGCGCGGAACGATATTCACTGGTGGCGCATCGCTCACGCATCAGTTCACCAGCAAGTTCGATCTTGGAATGGAAGTTTACGGGGGATATACCGCGAATACCGGCCTGTCGGGCCGAGGCGAACTGCAGCAACAGATCGGCGGCAATTACGAATTGAGCAAGGGTCTGACGCTTAATTTCGGATTTATCGCCGGGCAAGCCACGGGGAGTCCAAAGCGAGGTGCCGTAATCGGATTCTCAAAAGATTTCTGAAAAGTTCACCGGATATTTTCCGTAACTTAGAAAGTGCCTTCGACAGAAAGCTTGGTTCGCCCTTAGAATGGGTTGCCCCCCAAAGAGTCGCCGTCGTGCCAGAAGCCATCATTCAAGCTCGTCAGGTGGAGAAGTTCTACGCGCAGCCGCACGGCGGCAAAGTAGAAGTCATTGCGCCCACTGACCTTGCGGTTCATCCGGGAAACATCCTCGCGCTGCTGGGTCCATCTGGTTCGGGCAAGTCCACGCTGCTTCGCATGTTGACCGGATTGTCGCAACCCTCTTCCGGCAATGTGCTCTGGCATGGCAATCCAATTGGCGCGCAGGCACCGAACGTCGCGATTGTCTTCCAAAGTTTCGCCCTCTATCCGTGGCTCACGGTCCTGGAGAATGTAGAGGCGCCCTTGGAAGCACGCGGGGTTCCCGCCATCGAACGGCACAAACGCGCACTGCGCATGCTCGACGTCGTCGGCCTGGACGGTTTCGAAACCGCGTATCCCAAAGAACTCTCCGGTGGCATGAAACAGCGCGTCGGTTTTGCGCGCGCCTTGGTGGTTGAGCCCGAAGTCCTCTTCATGGACGAGCCGTTTTCTGCGCTTGACGTCCTCACCGCTGAGAACCTGCGAAACGAGTTGCTGGAATTGTGGATTAACAAGAAGATGCCAACGACGGCCATTTTCATTGTGACCCACAATATCGAAGAGGCAGTGCTGCTTGCCGATCGAATCATCGTTCTCGGGCGCAATCCCGGCCGCATCCGCTCGGACTTCGAAGTCAACTTGCCCCAGTTCCGCGATCGTAAGGCTCCACGTTTCGTTGAATTAGTCGATTACATTTACAAAGTCATGACGCAACCGGAGGTAGAGCACACTTTGCCATCTGCCCCGGCGGAGCCTAGCCGTCCCCCGAGAACCAAGTACCCGATGCTTCCGCACGCGCGTCCTGGCGGTATCGCTGGATTACTGGAAATTCTGGATGACGGCGGCGGCCGACAAGATCTGTATCGCCTGGCCGAGGAATCCGGCATGGACGTGGATGATTTGTTGCCCATCGTGGAAGCGGCAAGCATGCTCGGGTTCGCGACTCTGAAGGAGGGCGATGTGGCCATTTCGCCCGAAGGGCACGCCTTCGTCGAAGCCGACATTCTTCAGCGCAAGGTTCTCTTCCGCGAGTCATGCGTGAATCGCGTCGCTCTGCTGAGCCAGATGGACTCGATTCTGAAGAAAAAGTCTGATCACTCGATCAATGTTGAATTCTTCCATGACATTTTGGATGAGCACTTCAGCGAAGACGAAGTCAAGCAGCAATTGGATACCGCATTGAACTGGGGACGATTCGCCGAAATCTTCGATTACGACTCGCAAACCGGAAAATTATTTCTGACCGCCGAAGGGGCAAATGTAAGTCCCACCACGCCGCTTCCATGAAGAGGCTCGAAGACATTCACATCGCGGGGAAGCCGTGGCCCTGGCTGCGGTTGCCGCAAACCCGGCTGAACATTCCTGATGTGCTGATGTTTGCCGCTGGCCTGGCCCTCTTTTATGCAACCCTGGCCGTCGCTCGCACCTGGTTCGGACCCCTCACGCCGCAGGTCGATATCTCGCGAAGTCCATGGGCATTGCCGGCTTATGCCGGATACTCATTGCTGCGCATCACCGCGGCCTATGTACTCAGCCTGGCGTTCACCCTTGTCTACGGATACGTAGCCGCCTATAACCCGCGCGCCGAACGCTACATGATTCCGTTGCTGGATGTGTTGCAGTCAATCCCGGTATTGAGCTTTCTTCCTGGTGTGATGCTGGCGATGGTCGCGCTGTTCCCTACTCGGCAACTTGGCGTCGAGTTCGGCTCGATCCTGCTGATCTTCACCGGTCAGGTGTGGAACATGGCGTTCAGCTTCTATGCATCGCTGAAGAGTATTCCGCGAGAGATGCGCGAGGCCGCGCAGATTTATCGCTTCAACTGGTGGCAACGGTTCACGCAAATGGAGTTGCCTTTCGCCGCGATCGGGCTGGTGTGGAATTCCATGATGTCGGTTGCGGGAGCATGGTTCTTTTTGATGGCTTGCGAGATGTTTGTCCTGGGCAAGCGCGACTTCCGGTTGCCGGGGCTTGGCTCTTACCTGCAAACGGCGGCCAGCGCCGGAGACACGCAATCCATCTTGTGGGGCATCACGGCAATGATCGCGGTGATCGTGTTGCTCGACCAGTTGGTTTGGCGACCGGTTATCGCCTGGGCCGAAAAATTCAAGATTGAGCAGGTCGAGAGCACGAACGTGCCGAAGTCATGGTTCCTGGACCTGCTCAGGCAGTCGCGTGCAGTGGCTGAGATCCAGCGGAAGGCTTTCCGTCCTATGCGAGAGCGGTTGATTTCGCATTTCGCTGAGGTCCACCAAGCTCAAGCCGAGGTTGAAAAGCGCCCCGCGTGGAAGGTCTGGTCTACTCGAGCCCTGGTTGTGGTCGCATTGTTGGGAGTGGGCTACGGCGCAACTCGGGCAGTTCTGACACTCGTCGGATTGAATCATTCTGGGCTACGCGAACTGCTACTTGGCACAGGAGCTACATTCTTGCGAGTGAATGTCTCGCTGCTGATCGGCGTTCTGTGGACAGTGCCGGCCGGAGTGGCGATCGGCTTTCATCCCAAACTCGCGCGCATCACGCAGCCGCTGGTTCAAATTGCCGCGTCGGTTCCAGCAACGGCCCTCTTCCCTGTTGTGCTTTTGTTGTTGATCAGAATCGGCGGCGGCTTGGGCATCGGATCGATTGCGCTGCTGCTGCTCGGAACGCAGTGGTACATCCTGTTTAACGTAATCGCGGGAGCGATGGCCATTCCAACCGACCTCAAGGAAGCGGCGGACGTTTTCGGGATCAAATCGTGGGCGCGCTGGCGGAAATTGATCCTGCCAGGCATCTTTCCCTACCTGGTCACGGGTCTCGTGACCGCTTCCGGGGGCGCCTGGAACGCCAGCATCGTGGCCGAGTACTTTCACTTCGGTGGGCAGACAATCTCAACTATTGGATTAGGTTCAACCATCAGTCAGGCGACGGACAACGGCGACATCAACCTGCTGATTGCGGCAACAATCGCCATGGCAGCTACCGTGGTTACAATCAACCGATTAGTTTGGCGACGGCTTTACGGCTTAGCGCAGACCCGTTACAAGCTGGAAAGCTAGCCCGAAAATTTCACAGAATATTACATTTTCGCCTGCATCGGCGGTCCGGGACACGGCATCTATCCCCTTGAGGCAGCTAGCCTTCCGGGTTACTTTCGGGCCCAAATCGGGTCTAGAGAGGTGGTACGGTACGTGCTATACTGCGCTCAGATGCGGTGACCGGCAGCCTCATGCCTGAACCCAAAGGAAATCCAAAGATGGTCAGTAGTTCTCGTCGCACAGCCTTTCTTGTCGTTTTAATCCTCGTAATCTGCGGCTTTCTCGGGCTTCTGTACGGACAGAAGCTGAGTCCTGCGGCCGTGCCCGGCGGCGATGCCGACGTGCGCGACAGCCTGCGGCAGTTCACCGAGGTTTACAACATCATTGAGCAGAACTACGCGGAGCCGGTCAACGCGGATAAGGCCATCTACAACGGTGCGATTCCGGGCATGTTGCACGTGCTCGATCCGCACTCCAATTTCTTTGATCCCAAAGCCTACTCGCTTCTGCGGGAGGATCAGCGCGGCAAGTATTACGGCGTGGGTATGACCGTCGGTCCGCGGAATAACAAAGTCATTGTCATTGCACCATTCGTCGGAACTCCGGCCTATCGCGCTGGCATTCGCCCCGGTGACATCATCGTTGCGGTGGACGGCAAAGCTACCGACAACATGAGTACCAGCGATGTGGCTGATCTGCTCAAGGGGCCGAAAGGGACCACTGTCCATATAACGATCTTGCGCGAAGGTGCGGAGAAGCCGATCGAGTTCGCGGTTGTGCGCGATGAAATTCCCCGGTATAGCGTTGATCTGCACTTCATGATCCGCCCGGGAATCGGCTACATGCACATTACCGGATTCAATGAGACGACGGAAAAGGAAGTTGCCGACGCGCTGGACCAGATGGGCGATCTCAAGGGCTTGATCCTCGACCTTCGTCAGAACCCTGGCGGGTTATTGAGCGAAGGTGTGGGGGTAGCCGATAAATTCCTGCGTAAGGGGCAACTGATTGTTTCGCATCACGGGCGCGCGTCTTCCGAGAAGCGCTATGTCGCGACGCACGGCGACAATGGAAAGGAATATCCGCTGGTCGTTCTGGTGAACCGCGGTACCGCCTCTGCTGCCGAGATTCTGGCGGGAGCGATCCAGGATCACGACCGTGGCCTGATCGCAGGCGAAACGACGTTCGGCAAGGGCTTAGTACAGACGGTTTATCCGCTGGATGAGAACACCGGCCTGGCTCTGACCACGGCAAAGTACTACACGCCGAGTGGGCGCCTGATTCAGCGCGACTACTCCAACGTTTCGTTGTACGACTATTACTTCGAGCGCGATACCGAGAACAACACTGCGAATCGCGAAGTTAAGCTGACTGATAGCGGTCGTACAGTGTATGGCGGCGGTGGAATCACGCCCGATGTAAGCATCGATACACCGAAGTCGAATCACTTCGAAGACACGCTGTTGCAGCATTATGCGTTCTTCAATTTCGCAAAGCACTACACGGTTACGCATCATCCTACGAAAACCTTCGAAGTGGATGAAGCGGTGATGCAGGACTTCCGCAAGTTCCTCGACGAGCAGAAGGTTCCATTTACGGAGGCCGACCTGGCAGAGAACAACGACTGGGTCCGATCGAATATCAAGAGCGAGATCTTCGTCGACGCTTTTGGCCAGGAAGAAGGTTTGAAGGTAAAGGCGGAGACTGATCCTGAAGTGGTGAAGGGATTGGAACTACTTCCTCAAGCGAAGGCGCTGGCGGAAAACGCCAAGCGGATCGTAGCCGAAAGAACCAGCGCGCGACCGATGAACCGGTAGTGCGAGTCAGATCCAAAGGCCCGGTCTTCGCGCCGGGCCTTTTTGTTTGCTCGCTGGCATTACGTGAGCGCGTTGACTTGCTTCGACAGCTATGTGACAATCCGCCCAGAATCGCAGATGCAAATCCAATGGGCATTGTTAGATACGGATTTTGGGCCTTTTTTTTGCTCTTCGCCGCTGTCGCCGGAGTCATGGATTGGCGAAGCCGCCGTATTCCTAATTGGCTGACAGTTTCAGGGTTGATTTTCGGCATTGCGATTAACGCCCTGATGCGAGGCTGGCCTGGTGCAAAAGCTTCGGTTCTTGGCGCCTGCCTTGGTCTGGGATTGCTGCTGCCATTTGTGCTCATCCGCAGCCTTGGAGCTGGAGACTGGAAATTGGTGGGTGCGCTGGGGGCGTTTGTTGGGCCACAAAACCTGATCGCGCTGCTGTTCTTCGCGATCGTCGCCGCTGGTTGCATGGCGGTCATACTCATCATTTGGAAAGGCCGAGTGCAAACAACTCTGCGGAATATCGGCCGTATGCTCGGGTCACTTCTGAGTTTTCACCTCCCTGGCTCGGAGGTTTCGTTGGACAATCCGGAGTCATTGAAGATACCGTTCGGCGTCGCGGTAGCAATTGCCGCAGTCATCTACACTGCGGACCGCGTCTGGAGAGGAGTTTAGGAGTGCGGATCCTGAATTCGTTGAAGAGCAGATTGGTGCGGGATACCGGCGCGTCGGAAATCGCCGAAGCCGCACTGGTCTTGCCGTTGCTCTTCATGGTCCTTTTGGGGATCTACTGGTTTGGCCGTGCTTTCAATATTTACGCGACCATTAACCATGCCGCACAACAAGTAGCGCGCGTCGGAGTAGCACAAACTTGTGCCAACTGCGGAAATCACAACATCGATCCTGTGACCGCGACAACTCTGATTGACAATATCCTGCAAGCCTCCAGTGTCGATCCGAGCCAGATCATCCTGCACGACCCCACGCCCAGTGCGTGTCCTATCGCCGGCTACACTATGACTCGCAACGTATTGGGCAGCAACAATAACATTCTTTATTACAACTACACCTGGATCAATGCTGGCAACAGCACGTATCCGCCCGTGTGCGGTGTTCGCATCACGTTTCAGTACCCCTATCAGTTCTGGTTGCCTTTTACTTCTCTGAACAACCAGCGGATTATCCTGACCGCTGACGTGCAGATGAAGGGCGAATATTGATGAGCGCCCGCGGCCGATTAGTAAAAAGCGCGCAAGGCTTAGGTGGTTGGGAAGGTTCAGCATTGGTAGAGTTTGCCATCGCCCTCCCGCTGCTGGTGGTCATCGTGGTTGGCATCTTCGATTTCGGCGCAGCATTTAATACCAAGCAGGAACTTAACAATGCGATGCGTGAGGCGGCGCGCTTTGGAGCAGCGCAACCCACAAATGATCTTTCCAATGCCGGTGTTCCGGCATCGGTCGATGCAATTCGGGTACTAGTGGTCTCTTATCTACGAGTCAGCCGGATCAATGATTGTGGCCTCGCGTCGGCAGCCGGTACGAACCCTGCGACCATGATCTGGACTTACAGCACCACCAGCAGCAGTGGCTGCGTGGGAACCATGACTCTTACCATCGTTCGCGGGTTTTCAACCGCTGGCGCGGGCAGCACCTCGGGCTGCGGTATGGTGGCGGACAATTACGGCAGCCCCAACCCAATTAGCGGCTTGAACATTCCCTGTACCAGGGTCACGATGTCATACCCCTACCAATGGCATTTCAATAGTGTCATTCAGCTAGTCGTCCCAACCGCCAATTATGGGGGCTTATTACAGATTCAGACTGACGCGACAGTCCCCAATATGAACTAGATGTCACGGCGTCTGCGCCCGCAAAATGTCGTCCAGAACATCCGGCCCTGCGGCGCGCTCCAAGTGCGGGTACTTGGCTCCGTCGTGATAAGACATCGTATACGTGTGAAAAAAGTTCGCACTCTCGATCAGCAACTTAACTTGGCCATCCCCGGAACCGTCCAGGGCCTCGGCTAAAACTTTTGGGGACCACTTTCGCTCGTTCACAGCAATCAACTTCATGTGCGGGGCAAGCCCGGCAGCATAGGCGGGAGAACCGGGATTCACATCGATCAGACTGCCGTCCTGCTTGATGATGAGGCCTAGCGAGTACAAGTCGTCAACGGCCTTACTCACGTCTTCCACCGCGCTAAGAACCGCGTTGGGATGGTGGTTATAGGTTAACTTCCATCCTCCCTGTTCAATTCCGAGCGTTGGGGCATGAGGATTCCTGGAATCGACTCTTTCGTTTAGAAGCTTCGCCCAATCGTAGGGCTGGACACTATTCAGTGCCTGAACGAGATCGTTGAAGGTATACGGAACAACCTTTGGTGCGCCGCTCTCTCCCCCGTGAAATGCGTGACAAAAATCGTCGAGCGATTTCTTACCGTGGCTCTGCTGGCGGATGATTGTGTCGACTTCCAGCCAGATCAATTCGCCTTCGGGATAGTAGTCCAGGCCGCGCCGCCAGGACTCCCACTCCGGCCCTTCCATGCGGAGAATCTGCACTGACCGGGCGGTATCCTCGAGCGGACGCCAGGTGCGCCCCGAACGATGATCTAACGCGGCTGCGGTCTCGGCCAAGGCTTCGCGATACTGCTCCGGCGTCCATAAGCCTGAGCGCACAGTCAGAACGTTCCCGAGATACTCGGTCAGACCTTCGTAGACCCACAACAGATCGCCAACCATCGGGTCCTGATAATTTTTCGTTGCTAATCCGGCTGGCCGGCGATATTTGCCGTTCCATGAGTGAGTAAATTCGTGTGGCAGGAGGCCAGCCTCAAGCAAGTGCTGGCTCGGGTCGGTTAGCGTTCGTTCTCTCCCCGCATTATCACTGGACTCATGATGCT